>Ga0181412_1001017_pt1 | contig 11215 bp, 12 predicted proteins | sample 35SPOviralmetaG_FD_130113 | JGI IMG/M metagenome (GOLD analysis project Ga0181412, IMG submission 130113) | Marine viral communities from the oligotrophic San Pedro Time Series (SPOT) site, San Pedro Channel, CA, USA - 35 SPOT_SRF_2012-08-15 | ecosystem: Environmental > Aquatic > Marine > Strait... | reverse complement strand
TCATTTCAAGTGTCACTCTGCCAGAGCCTGTCATACATGGGCTAAAGGTGGTCCTATTGATAAGGATGATGTTTCTCATGAATGGGCTAAGCGCGCTGGTGAACCTTATTATAAAGAAGCCACAGAAAGAATTCCTCGCAAAAAAGGTCAACACACTGGTTCGTCTTCTCACTCTGATTTGTATACAGACGAAGATCCTGAAGGAACAATCCACGGGCTAGGTTTTAAAGATCCTGAAACAGCCAAAAAGGGAATTGCTATTATAGATAAATCTGATAGAACCCATGCTCATAAAGTTCAGGCTACACTAGTTATGCAGCAAAGAGCAAAGGTTGCCATTGAAAGAACCAAGGATCCCGAAAAGAAAGCAAACCTTAAAGGTGCTTATGATATTTGGACAAACCATTTAGAAAAGCTTAAAAAAATTACTCAACAGAAAAACAAATCTAAAGCTTAATATCTAAACTTATGGAGTATTTTAACAAGTCATACGATAGTTTAGCTGAGGCTGCTAAAGAAATCTTTAATCGTAATGCACGCAAAATGCGTAAGATTGAAGAAGAGGAACACCAAACGTTTAGCGTTGTTGCTCCCAACTCTAAAGTCTATGAAGTAAATGGTAAAGCCAATGCTGACCTGAATCTTGTTCGTGGAGAAAAATATGTTTTTGAAGTAGATGCAACAGGACATCCTTTTTACATTAAAACAGATAAAACCGGCGGAGAAGGTGATCAATACACAGATGGTGTAACCAATAACGGAGTGGAAAAAGGAACACTTGAATTTGAAGTTCCTGCTGATGCTCCAGATACTCTTTATTACATTTGTGCTTATCATCCACTTATGGTTGGTACTCTTAACATTGCTGATTCGGCCGAACTTGAAGAGGCAGTAAAACTTCAAAGTGGTTTCGGTTTTAGAGGAACCGTTGATATTGGTGGTATAGATTACAAGACCCAACTTGATCGCGTTGTTAAACTAATTAAAAAGACACGCATTCTCAAGTCTGATAAAGATATTACAGATTTCTTGGAGAGCGGCATGGGTAGGGAACTCGGAGAAATTATTGTTGGTCAACACTCCCGGCTTAGTCCCTCTGCTCGTAAAAACGATGCACCCCTTGTGCTATTCTTAAAGAAACAGCTTCCTATTTGGGATTCACTAGGAGAAGACACCGATCTTGAAGAAGGAAAAGGTAAGTATAAAGGAGAAACTTGGGAACAGGGATTCGAGCGCAGGGTAGTTAAAACTACCAAACCGGAACATCTTGAAAAGGGATTTAAGTGGCGCATTAAAGGTAAAGAACGTGAAGAAATTTCAATCAAACTTTATAAAAACAAGCCAGACTTTAAAGAATTTACAAAGCAAATGAAACGAGTCGCAGGCCACGAGTTTGGAGGATAATTTATCCAACCCCACCACAATGATATCGTTCAAAAATTATTCTTTAAATGAAGAAACGCTAAATCCTAGTGAGGTAAAAATAGTGGTTTTAACAGCCGCGGAAGAAGACGAAGAGCCTACAGTAAATCGCCTTGAAGCTGTATGTAAAAAGCAAAATATCAAGCTTTACAGAATTGTATCCAATAAAGCTTATGCGTCTAAAAAGGACGAGTTAAAAGAAATTCTTGTCATTCATAACTATGACGGGCAAGGGAAGACCTTGGAAATTAAACGAGGCGAAAACATGGTATGCATTGCGAGAAGAACTGTTGCTACAAGTAAGAATGCGGCAATCCTTCACTCAATGCTTTCTGACCATGGAGTCTTTTGTATTAATTCACCCGAAAGCGTAAAGACCGCAAGCAATAAGTTCAGCTCTTATATTAATTTCGTTAATGATAAGGTTCCTACTCCCAAAACCTGTTTGGTCAGCGATGTCGAATATATTGATAAAGCTATTGAAGAGGTTGGTGGTAAGTTTCCTCTTGTTTTAAAAGTCACTGAAGGCCACGGCGGCAAAGGTGTCATGAAAATTGATTCACGAGAAAGTTTAGTATCGGTTATACAAGCTATTCGCGGAGACGACGAAAGCTCTGCTGAATTAATATTACAAGAGCTAAAAAAGATTAAAGACGACAGGCGAATTCTGGTATTGAACGGCAAGGCTATTGCGGCAAGTAAACGCAAAAAGATGGCTGGTGATTTTCGTACAAACGTTTCTTTAGGTTCGGCGGTTGAAGCTTATAATCCAACTGAAGAAGAAATCGAATTGGCCATTAAGGCAGCTAAATCGGTTGATTGCTTTTACTGTGGGGTGGATATTATTCAAAGTAATGGTGAGCTCTATGTGCTAGAAGTTAATCCATCACCAGGATCTAAGTCCAGTTACTTTGATATAGAAAAAGGAAAGAACATAACAGGAACCGAACTTATTAATAAATTGGTTATGTATATACTTGATAAAGATACATGGATGTATCAAACAAAAGAGGTTGGGGTTATTGAATACATGAGTTTTTTGAATCCCTCTTTCGGGCCGATGACGGCTAAAATGGACACGGGAAACTCCGCTGAAAACTCCGTAGGAGCTGAGAATTTAAAAATAAAAGGTAACACGGCTGAGTTCTATATTCAAGGGACTGATAAAAAAATTACTAAAGAAATTTTACCCAAAGGTTCCATTGTTAAAAGACTGGGAAATAAAGATAATCCTGATAGACGACCAGCCGTTTTATTCGATATTAAATTGGGTGATAGGATTTATAAAAATGTTAAATTTTCTCTGGCTAATAGAAATAACATGAAACACCCCGTTTTAATGTGCGCTAAGTTCATGTGTATAGCAAAGTTAAGTGTTAATCCTAATAAAGAATTTGCGTGTGGAACTACATAAGTTTTAAATAAATAGTATTTTATGAAATCATTTAAGAAATATATCGCTGAAGCGACGGGTAAGAATACCCACATGACGCACATCGAGGATTCCGTAATATATGGTGGAGTCAAAGGAGCGAAAGAAGCTATTATTGCTCTGCGTTCATTGAGAGACATGCTTGCAGGAAATGCGAAAAGCAGCAGTGATGTTACAGTGAAATGGGATGGTGCACCCGCGGTGTTCGCTGGTATTGATCCAAGCGACGGTCAGTTCTTTGTTGCTAAAAAAGGAATCTTCAACAAAGATCCAAAAGTATACAAATCAGTTGAAGATGTTAAGGCTGATACAAGTGGCGATCTTCAAGCAAAATTAATTGTTGCTTTCCAAGAGCTTTCCAAGCTTGGGATCAAAGGCGTATTACAAGGTGATATGATGTATACCAAATCTGATCTTAAAACACAAAAGATTGACGGTGTTCCTTATATTACTTTCCAGCCAAATACAATTGTTTATGCAGTCCCTGCCAATACTTCTGGTGGTAAAAAAATCAAAAGTTCAAAGATGGGTATTGTGTTTCATACTTCTTATAGCGGTACTTCATTCGAGAACATGAAGGCTTCATTTAATGTTGATATTGGTTCTTTGAAACCTACTTCGTCTGTTTGGTATCAAGATGCACGAACACCAGACCTTAGTGGTACTGCACTAATGAATGCAGAGGAAACTAAAGAAGTTACGGCCGCGCTTTCGAATGCTGGCAAAATTTTCCAAAAGATTGCGGGATCAACCCTTAAAGCGATTGAAAACGATCCACAACTTGCTCAAGCACTCGAAACATACAACAATACCTTTGTCCGCCGGTCCGAAGAACTTCCCGCTGATTCAAAGAAACACGTTGATGGTCTTCTTAAATGGGCAAAAGACCGCTATGAAAAAGAGCGTCAACAAAGAAAAAGTGAAAGAGGTAAAGAAGGTGTTAATAAAAGAGAAGAAGAGTTTATGAAGTTCTTTTCTCCGCAAAACAAAACGAACCTTGCATTAATATATGATTTGCAAAAGGCTATTGTAGCCGCCAAGCTTATTATCATTAAGAAGCTTGATTCTCTTAAAAAGATTAATACATTTATTCGCACCAAGAACGGATTTAAAGTAACAGGCCAAGAAGGGTTTGTCGCGATTGATAAAACAGGCGGTGGTGCTGTTAAACTGGTTGACCGCCTTGAGTTCTCTACAAACAATTTCAGCCCTGATGTACTTAAAGGGTGGGATCATTAAACTTTATAAATAAAAATAATATGAGCGAATCAGAATATTTTGAAAGCCCTGGAAAATGGGTAGTTTTTGATACTGAAAAGAAAAAAGAGTATCACACAGCTAATTATGGTGCAGCGATTGAACTCGCTGAAAAATTTAATGATCCTCTTATTCACGACGCTGAATACTGGGAAAAAAATAAAGATAGTATAATACTTAGAGGATTTACTAAAGAAGAAAACCTAGATGAAGCCCTCACCGCAGCTCAGCGCATGAAACGCCGTCAGGCAATGCGAAAGGCAAAGGGTAAGATTCTAATGGGTCGAAGAAGAGCCGCTAGACGAAAGCCAACACGAGATGTATATATAAAAAGATCAGAACGTGCTGCAAGAAATATAATTTTTAAAAAGCTTGCTGGAGGAAAAGATAAGTCTGGTATGAGTTATGCTGCCCGTTTGGCGATTGAAAAAAGAATGAAAGGTAAAGCCGGAGCAATTAAAAAGTTGGCCAAGAAACTTCTACCAAATCTTATTAAAAAGGATAAAGCTTCTCGTGTCGCAAAAGCCGCGGCAGCTGCCTCAGCTAATACATCTGACTAAAATGAAATCATTTAAACAGTTTAACGAAGAAATCGTAAAGCCGGTTGTTATTACATTCGGTCGGTTCAATCCGCCAACTGTAGGACATGGTAAATTATTTAAAAAGGTTGCTTCAGTCGCCAAAGGAAATGATTATAGAATCCATGCTTCTCAGTCTAACGATCCCAAGAAAAATCCTTTAAAGTACAATGATAAAGTCAAGTTTCTTCGTAAAATGTTTCCAGAACACGGTCGGAGTATTATTCTTGATACTTCAATTAAAAACATTTTTAGCGCTGCGAGTAAAGCGTATGAAGACGGCTACAGTAAACTAATTGTTGTAGTAGGAGATGACAGGGTTGGCGAATTTAAACAAACTCTTGTAAAATATAACGGAGTGAAAGGTCGTCACGGATTTTACGATTTTGAATATGGTATTGAAATAAAAAGTGCAGGTGTACGCGATCCTGACTCTGATGATGCTGTTGAAGCTATGAGCGCAAGTAAAATGAGGAATGCAGCAGCTGATAACGATCTTAAAACATTTACGCTCGGAATGCCAAAAAACTTTCGCGGCACGGCAGAATTAATGAATGCTGTTCGTAAAGGGATGGGACTAAAAGAATCAACCAATTTTAGAAAGCACTTTGAGCTGGAAACGAATTCAATTCGTGAAAGGTATATAAGTGGAGAAATTTTTAATGTTGGCGATAAAGTTATTAACAAAAAAGATAATCAAGAATATACAATCACTGAAAAATTTACAAATCACGTTTCAATCAAAAACAAACAATTTACTGTAAAGGCATTTATTCAAGACCTTGATGTAATAAAAAACTAATATTAATAAATAATATAAATTCACATGAAATCATTAAAAGACATCCTTAACGGAAATCCCGAAGAGTGCAGTGATAAAGATTTAGAAAAAAGTATTCTTGAAGCTGCCCATAGCGAAAACCCACCAAAAATAGAAAAGCCTGCAGATGCTGATAAAGTTACGGCAGCAATGGCAAACCTTTCTGATATGGTTACCATGGCGGACGAAATGTACTACACTTTGTCCGAAATGGAAGAAATTGAAGAAGAAATGGTTGGAAAGATTGAATTGATCTTTGAATCCCTTGACGATCTTTATAAAGAGGTGGACGATGCATATGACATTGCGGTCCCGGAGATGGGTGCTACTAGTGTTAAAGAAGCAGAGGAAATCATTGGTCAATCTCTTGATTCAATATTGAAAGAAGGAAATATTACGGAAGCCAAAAGCGCGGATTTCAATCGAGCTTCTCGATTCGTTGCTGAGCTTTCAGCAAGCCTAACAAAAGGATCTAAATTAAATAAAGAAGTTAATAAAACCCTTGGTGGTAATTATGATCGCGACTTTAAAGAGATGCAAGATTCGATGGATGATATTTACGATGCTTGGCAGGACATTGAAGCCGAAGTCGATATGAATGAAGAAGTTACTATTGATGAGGCCAAAAGTATGAATGTCAGCCGTACTTCTCGATATATCATCGAACTTGGAGCTTTACTGAAAAGGGGATCTAAATTGAATCGAGAGATTAATAAAACTCTTGGCGGTAATTATGATCGCGACTTTAAACAAATGGAAGATTCGCTGGATGATATCCATGATGCCTTTATGGACATTGAAGCTGAGATCGAGATGAATGAAAGTACTGAGATTTCTGAAGCAGTAATAACAAAAGAATACGTGCTCAAAGCAATGTATAAAGATCTCAGGGCAATGAAAGTTGCTGATCTCAAAGCAAGTTATCAATATATCAAAGCAGCCCATTGTAATACCAAAGAAGGTATGGATGGTATGGGAACAAAAAAGGATACCCTAATGGCTATGTATAAAGATTTGCAATCTATGAGTAAGCGTGATTTAATGGCTGCTTACGAATATATTAAAGCATCTCATTGTACAAGTGAAGACGCCCACGAAGATAAAATGGTTAACGCCGGTGCTCACCGCGATGATCTAAAACATCCTAAGCCACAACCAGTGATGGCAAGCCATTGTACAGAAGAAAGCGAAATTTCTGAGGGAATCGACTTTAGTAAAGTTCCTGATAAGAATTTGATTTCCTGGGTTACAAAATTCCGAACAGTTAAAGGCAACCCTTGGTCTGACTTTAAGCAAGACATGGCTGCAGCCGAGCGTGAAGTTAAACTTCGTAAGCTTAAGGTTGAAGAAGTTGAGCTCGACGAGATGGAGACCAAAGATGATGACCTTGCAGTTATGATCTACGACTACATCGGAGCAGACACTAAAGGCCTTCCTTTGAAGACTCTTATCATGCAGGCAGTTGGTAAATACTTTGGCTCTCAAAGGGATAAAGTTCCTTCTGGTGGAGAATCTGGTTTTGAAAAAGGCCAGAAAGAAGATTACTAAAATACCTTTCTTATGTCAGAATATACCGACCTATTTGTGGATCAGGGTAGTAACTTTTCATCTACCATTGCAGTTACCAATACCAATAATTTGGCAACTGACTTGACTGGATATTCTGCTCGAGGGCAAGTAAGAAAATCTTACACTTCAGAAACAGCTACTAATTTTACTGCAGCTATTGATTCTGATCCCACAACAGGAATTGTGACAATCTCTTTATCGCCTACACAAACTGGAAGCTTAAAGGCTGGAAGGTATGTGTATGACGTTGAGGTTTTTATAGATGACTCTCCCGAAACAACTGTTCTTAGAATCAGTGAAGGCCAAGTTCACATCACTCCTAGAGTAACACAGCCTTGATAAAAGGTAAATATTTTTATTAGATGAAGACAGTTCTTGTTACCGGGTCGGTTGGCTTTATTGGCAACCGGCTCGCACAACTGTTGCTTGAAGAAGGCAATCAAGTCATCGGGGTTGATAACATTAATGACGCCTACGATGGTCGCATTAAAGAATATAGGAGTTCTATTTTAGATGGTAAAGAAAACTACGTCTTTTACAAAGCTGATTTAGAAAACCTTTCAGAGCTGAAACCAATTTTCGATAACCATTCATTTGACGTTATCTATAATCTCGGTGCCAGAGCTGGTGTGAGGTACAGCATTGAAAACCCTCATGTATATATGCAGTCCAATGCTCAAGGGGCTCTTAATATACTTGAGTTAATGCAGCAACACAGCTGTTCCAAACTTGTACTTGCATCAACCTCCTCACTTTATGCTGGCCAGCCAATGCCATTCCACGAAGACCTTCCGGTTGACCAGCCCCTATCACCTTATGCTGCTTCTAAGAAAGCAGCTGAAGCAATGGCTTATACGTACCATCACGTTTATGGTATTGATACAACTATAGCTCGATACTTTACGGTGTATGGTCCGGCTTGTCGCCCCGACATGGCCCCATTTCGTTTTATTAAATGGATACAAGAAGGTACGCCAATTACGGTATTTGGCGACGGCACACAGACTCGTGACTTTACCTATGTTGATGATATTGCTCGGGGTACAATGCTGGCTTCAAAACCACTTGGATTTGAAGTAATTAATCTGGGTGGTGGAAAACGTCCTATTGCTTTAATGGATTTTATCGGAAAGATCGAAGACCGTCTTGGAAAGAAAGCTGAGATTATCTGGAAAGAAATGGCAGCAACAGAAATGATTGATACTTCCGCAGATATCAAAAAGGCCAAACGGTTACTCGACTGGGAACCACAAACCGATCTTGACGAAGGTCTAGACAAGACAATTGATTGGTATTTACAAAACTTGAATTGGATTAAAGATGTAGATCTCTATTGCTAGTTATATATACAATATGATTAGTAATAATAATCTTAATGCGTCCAATTTTAATCTATACGCAGCTCAAAATTATACCAACCCACGGGTATTGAATGTGGAGGAGTTTTACGAGGATCTTTATAGATTCAAGTATCTTAAGAAGCTGTTTTCAAGATACGAAAATGATAAAGGTCTGCACGAAAGGTTAATACTCAATCACCTTATTTTGATTTATAACGTCTTTCGTATGGACGCTGCCACTAACATGTGCTTTTTTAAGATTAACGAAAAAAGCTGGCCAGCATTAAAAACATTTATTTTATTTCTTTCTTACATTAAGGAAGAGGATTTTATAAATATACCCACTGACCTTTACGTGACTAAGAAACTGCAAAACCTTTAAAGCATGATATTAAAAACCACTGATCGATTTTACGCCCTTAGATTTTTAAGACTTTTAACAACAAGTTGGAAAGACACTGGCGCCTTTAAAGCTGGCATAGTTGATGAGAATGGTAAGAAGCTTCGCAAGGCAACTTCAGCAGAAGATAAAAAGGTCTATAATATATTTCACAAGTTAGTATTTAATATCAAGCGGTTACTTAATGTAATTCCATTTGGTAAAAGTAAATTAGCTAGTTATGCAGCTGGCCTTTATTTGATTAGAGAAGAAACAAATCTTTCTGAAGAGCTCATTGGCTCAATTATCGAAGAACTTTTTGCGTTTGATCCATGTAATACACCACTTACCGAATCCAATTCATTTCTGTTAAACGAACAAGGCAACTTAAATGTCGGCGAATACGAGTTTTGCGAAGAAACAATTCTTCTTAAGAACGGAGATAGTTTAAAGGGACTAGGACGAAAGCTTGAATGCACTTTAGAAAATTGTTCTCCTGCAGGTTATATTTACGGACTTCCAATATTTAATCTTAAGGATATTGAAACCGGACAAATAGCAATTACAAACGATAATCAGTTAATTCCAGCGAACTAAATTTACATGAGGGTTAAAAAAGAAGATTTAACGTCAACCTCCTCGGTTGCAACTACACCTATGCCGTTTCTACAGAAACCAAAAGACGGTAAGAAAAAGAAAAAATACGATCTTCCTTTTGAGTATCCAACAGAAGGTAAAAACTGGAAGATGTTCCAGGTGCGCTCAGAGACTTTTAGAAAATTTGAGACCGGCCGATTCAAGTTTGAACGGTGGGCTAAATACCTCAACTTAGGTGTTGAGACAGAAAAGGCAGTATACGACTATGCCACTGCTAACCGCAAGAAAATAGTCGTTCTTCAATGCTCCGATACCGGAGCGCTCAGAACTATTCGTAGAATTGATAAAATCTAACTTACGGTAGCTCAAAATTAATCGATAATACCTCCGCTTTTTTTATTTACAGCTGAGGTATTATTTTGTATAATAGTCTAAACCACACAACAGTAGTATACACATGCCAACCATATTTGAAGAACAAATTAGCCGGAAACCCAACCAATACCCTTGGACAGAAGAATTCATTGAATCAATGCACAACGGATTTTGGACGGATAAAGAATTTAGTTTTAAGTCAGATGTACATCAATTTAAAACAGTACTAACAGATCAAGAAAGGGAAATCATTGTTCGCACCCTTTCAGCAATTGGTCAAATTGAAGTAGCGGTTAAAAGCTTTTGGGCCAAGCTTGGTGAGAACCTTCCCCACCCCGCACTGCAAGACCTTGGCTATGTTATGGCCAATACAGAAGTGATTCACAACAACGCGTATGAGCGCCTTCTTAGTGTTCTTGATATGGAGGACATCTTTGAAGAAAACCTCAAGCTTGACTGGATTCAAGGTCGTGTTAAGTATCTTCGTAAGTATACACACCGCTTTTATAAGGATAGCAAAAAGCAGTATCTTTACGCCATTACCTTGTTTACTTTACTTGTCGAAAATGTTTCGTTGTTTAGTCAATTCTATATTATCAATTGGTTTGCCAGATACAAGAACGTGTTAAAGGATACTGATCAGCAGGTTAAGTATACCCGTCAAGAAGAAAACATTCACGCCATGGTTGGTATGAAGATTATCAACACCATTCGTAAAGAGCTGCCTGAGCTATTTGATGCTGAGCTTGAAGCGCGGATTGTTGGTGAAGCTGCAGATGCATTTAAGGCTGAAGCAAAGATCGTTGACTGGATGATCAATGGCATTCAGGAGCCCGGCTTGAACGCAGATATTGTTAAAGAATTTATCAAGAATAGGATTAATAATAGTATGGATATGATTGGCTTCGCAAAGCCTTTTGATATTGATCAGGATTTGATTGCTGAAACCATGTGGTTTGAAGAAGAGCTTCATGGTAATAACATGACTGACTTTTTTCACTCTCGTCCAGTGGAATACTCAAAGAAGAGTCAGTCATTTGATGAAGACGATCTCTTTTAATTAAGAGTAATATATAATCTAAATACATAATGGAAAAATACTATTGGCTAAACAAAGACTCTCGCAAGTTCCTTGAAAGAGGATATTTGCTAGAAGGAGAATCACCAGAGCAACGCTGTAAAGATATTGCTGATCAAGCAGAAAAGATCCTTGGTATAAAAGGATTTGCTGAAAAGTTTGAAGAGTATCTTGGCCAGGGTTTCTACTCGCTGAGTAGTCCAATCTGGAGTAACTTTGGGAGAGAACGTGGTCTTCCTATTAGCTGTTTCGGATCCTTTATTGACGACACGCTTGAAGAGATTGCTGGAGCCAAGCTTGCCGAAGTGTCCATGATGACCAAGTTTGGTGGAGGAACCTCTGCTTACTTTGGTGCTCTTCGTGGTCGT
>Ga0181412_1001016_pt1 | contig 11228 bp, 17 predicted proteins | sample 35SPOviralmetaG_FD_130113 | JGI IMG/M metagenome (GOLD analysis project Ga0181412, IMG submission 130113) | Marine viral communities from the oligotrophic San Pedro Time Series (SPOT) site, San Pedro Channel, CA, USA - 35 SPOT_SRF_2012-08-15 | ecosystem: Environmental > Aquatic > Marine > Strait... | reverse complement strand
GTATAAAACCAATCAATCATTAGCAGAAGCAAAGAAATATAAAATATAATGGCACAAAATTTAAAAATTAACATAACAGCACAAGATAAAACTAAACAAGCTTTTAATGGTATTAGAGGTGGATTAGCAAGTCTTAAAAATGCAGTATTTTCACTTAAAGGTGCATTTATAGGTTTAGGTGCTGGACTAGTTACAAAGTCATTTATAAGTACAGGAAGAAGCATAGAGGACTTACAAGTTAGATTAAAACAATTATTTGGTAGCACACAAGAGGGTGCAAAAGCATTTGATGTGATGGCAAATTTTGCATCTAAAGTTCCATTTTCATTAGAACAGATACAAGAGGCATCAGGTAACTTAGCTGTTGTTGCTGGAGATGCAGATAGATTAGCAAAAATATTAGAGATAACAGGTAATGTTGCATCTGTAACAGGAATAGATTTTAGAACAGCTGGAGAACAAATACAAAGATCATTTGCTGGTGGTATTGCTAGTGCAGATATTTTTAGAGAAAAAGGTGTAAGAGATATGCTTGGTTTTAAAGCTGGTGCAACTGTAACAGCAGAAGAAACTGTAAGAGCATTTGAAAAAGTATTTGGTAAAGATGGTAAATTTGGAAAAGCAACAGATGAACTTGCAAATACATTTACAGGTACATTATCAATGCTTGGCGATAAATTATTTAATTTTAAAAGAGGTGTTGCTGGTGCTGGTTTCTTTGATGAACTTAAAAAAGAATTTAAATCTTTAAATGAATTTATTGAAGAAAATGCAGATGCATTTCAAACTATTGGTCATGCAATTAGTAAAGTTTTAGTATTTGCAGTTAGAGCATTTGCTGGTGCATTAAGAGCAGTTGGTAATGCTACTAGTTTTATTAAAAGACAAGTTGAGAATATACAAAGATTATTAGGCTTTGATGTTCCTTTTGTTGTTGAAGTTCAAAAAGGAAGTAAAGTTATTAAAGAAGTAAATCTTGATTTAGTTAAACAAAAATCTCTCTTTGAAAAAGTAGTAGAAGAAGTTAAGAAATTAAATGATGGTTTCAAAATAGAAAAAGAAATAGTAGGTCAAATAAAATCAATAACTCAAAGCATTTCTAAATCTATTGCTGAATCTGTTGTTTTAGGTAAAGAATTAAGTGTTACATTTAAACAGTTAGCACAACAAATATTAATTAATATTATTTCTAAAACTATTGAAAGAATAGCATTATTAGGATTAGAAAAAATATTACTAGGAGATATAGTCAAAAAAGAGGAACAAAAAGATAATTTAATAAGAAAACAAAACACTAATCTCAAAAGACAAATTATGCTTAATATGTTAAGTGGTGGTGGTGGTAGTAGTGGTTTTTCTGGTGGTGGTAGTAGTGGTTTTTCATTCTTTGCACAAGGTGGTGCAGTATCAAAAGGTAAACCAATAGTAGTAGGAGAACAAGGTGCAGAGTTATTTATACCAAACTCATCAGGACAAATTACACAAAATGCTAGAGGTACAAGTGGTGGTGCTACTACAGTTAATTTTAATATAAATACAGTAGATGCTTCTGGTTTTGAAGAATTACTTGTAAGATCAAGAGGAACAATTACACAATTAATTAATAATGCTGTAAATGAAAGAGGGAGTGGAAACTTAATCTAATGGCTGGTGCTTTTCCAATATCAACTGCTAAATTTGAATCTTTAGGAATAAAGTCAACACAAAATACTATTATATCAAAAACTATATCTGGTAAGAAACTTGCTAGACAAATAGATAATCAAAGATTTGGTTTTACTGCTAGAGTAATTACAGCAAAAAGAGATGATGTTTATGGAGAGTTAATGGCCTTTATAGTTAAACAAAGATCAGGTAAAGAAAACTTTACAATCATTCCACCAGAAGTAACTCTTGCTAGAGGTAATGTAAGTGGAACTGTTTTAGTCAATGGAGTTCACGCAATTGGAGATACTACAATTACTGTTGATGCTATGACAGGCACATTAAAAGCTGGAGATTTTATTAAGTTTGCTGGACATGATAAAGTTTATATGGTCGTTGCAGATGTAACAGCAGATGGTTCAAACGAAGCAACACTTACAATAGAGCCACCTTTATTAACTGCTTTAGCAAATAACGAAGTTGTTACTTATGATAGTGTTCCTTTTACTGTTCATTTAATAAATGATATGCAAGAATTTGGAGTTGTTGGTGCAGATAAAGATGGTAATGCTTTATATCAATTTGAATTTGATGTAGAAGAATCACTTTAATTAATGAAGAAATATAAAATAACCCACAAGATAACTGCCGATTTTATTGCTGAAATTATTGTTAATGAAGATCAAATAGATAGTTCGATTAACGATCTTAAAGAATATAAGAAACCCAATAGCAAATTTGATTATACTATGTTAAAAGGTACAGAAAGTGTAACCCAAACTAATTACGAAGAATATGACGAGAAGCCTATCAACAGCAATAAAGAACGAATTAGCAACAAATGATATTAGACCAATACACCTTATTACTATTGGCTTTAACACACCTGTTCATTTTACAGATAATTCATTTGATTTAACATCATCAATATCAGGCTCATCAGTTACTTATTCAGCATCATCACATTTTTTAGGAATATCTGATTTTACAGAACAAACAGATGTAAGTAAATCTAGTATTAGCATAACTTTATCTGGTGCAGATCAATCTTTTATCTCAATAGTATTAAATGAAAATGTTATTAATGATGTTGTAACTATACATAGAGGATTATTAGCAGATGATAATACTATAATTGCAGACCCTTTTTTACTTTACAAAGGAACAATAGAAAATTTTGAAATACAAGAACAGGCTACATCAAGTTCATTAGCATTATCTATTGTATCTCATTGGGCAGATTTTAATAAAAAAAATGGTCGTAAGACTAACAATACATCACAACAAAGATTTTTTAGTACAGATGTAGGTATGGATTTTGCAAGTGAATCTGTATTAGATATTAAATGGGGTAGAGATTAATGAATGAAATAATAAAATTTTACCAATCTTTTAATAGATACAAAGATAATACTGATGAAGAAATATATCAACATTTAATACAATGTGTAAATAATAATCAATATAAACTATTTAAAGATAATGGTATTTATGGTTTTGCTAATTGGGCTTTTGTTAATCAACAAACAGAAGATTATTTTTTAAAAACAGGAATTGTAGAAGATTGGAATTGTGGAGATATAATGTTGCATATAGATTTTATTGCTACAAAAAACATAAGACAAATAATGAGTTGGCTTAAAAATAATAGTGCTAAAACATTGGGATTAAATAAAACTATACATTGGGCAAGATTAGATAATGATAACAAGATAAGAAAAATTATGAAACAGAATACAAAGGATAGTTGGTTATGGGTGGAATAATAAAAAAAATTATAAAACCAATTATTAGAATAATACCTAAGTTTATTTCAAATCCTATAGTTGGTATTGGTGTTAGTTTATTTTTAAGTTGGATTTTAAGACCCAAAGTTCCTGATATTGAAGATTTTGGAACTAACCAATTTGATGATTTTGAAAGAGGTATATTAGTTAATAAACAATCTAATGACTCTAACATACCTATAATTTTTGGAGAAAGATTAACAGGTGGTACTAGAGTTTTTATGGAAACTTCAGGTACAGATAATAAATATTTATATATGGCCATAGTTATGTCAGAGGGAGAAATAAACGATATAGAAGAAATTAGAGTTGATGATAAAGTTGTTACTTTTGCATCTTCTTTTTCAGATGGAACAGAAGTTGAAGTAGGTAGTACAGATTCTAATTTTTTTAAAGCTGACCCAAATGTTGATGGTTCAAGTGCAGAAAGTTTAATTAGAGTACAACCTTTTTATGGAACTGATACTCAATCATCATCTAGTTTATTATCTACCTTATCATCATGGGGAAGTAATCATAGATTATCTGGTTTATGCTATCTTGCAATTAGATTCAAATGGAATCAAGATGCTTTTGCTGGAATACCTAAAGTTCAAGCTAAGATACAAGGTAAAAAAGTTAGAACTTATAACTCTAGTTTAGTAGAACAATCAGCATCTTATCAAACGAATCCAGCATGGTGTTTGTTAGACTATTTAACTAATACTAGATATGGAAAAGGATTATCAACAGACGAAATAGATTTACAAAGTTTTTATGATGCTTCATTAGTATGTCAAACTCAAGTAACACCTTTTACTGGTGGAAGTGATATAAATATTTTTGATACAAATACAGCATTAGATACTTCAAGAAATATTTTAGATAATGTTAGAGAACTTTTAAAAGGTTGTAGAGGTTATCTTCCATATAATGCTGGTAAATATAATTTAGTAATTGAAACAACAGGAAGTGCATCTATTACATTAACAGAAGATAATATTATAGGTGGTTATTCATTATCCACACCAACAAAAAATGATAGATATAATAGAGTTATAGTTGGTTTTGTTAATCCTGATCGAAATTACCAAGTTGATGAAGCACAGTTCCCACCTATAAATGATAGTGGATTACCAACAGCAGATCAACACGCAACAATGAAAAGTGCTGATGGTGGTTTTTTGCTAGAGGGTAGATTTTCATTCTCAACTTTAACATCACAATATCAAGCAGAAGAAATGGCAGAAGTAATACTTAGAAGAAGTAGAGAAGCATTAACTTTAGGAATTAATGTTGACTTTAATGGTTATGATTTGTCCATTGGAGAAATAGTTAATATCACGCATAGTTCATTAGGATTTTCTGCTAAACCTTTTAGAGTTCTTGGAATTACTTTTAACGAAGATTTAACAGTAGCATTATCTTTAGTAGAATATCAAGCTAGTCATTATACTTTTGCAACTAAAACTCAAGCACCAACAGTACCAGCTACTAATCTTCCTAATCCATATTCAGTACAAGCACCAGCAATATCATTATCAGATGAATTGCTTGAACTATTTGATGGTTCAGTAGTTTCTAAATTAATAGTTAATATTACAAGCACAGATTCATTTGTTAATGATTTTGAAGTTGAATACAAAGAATCTACTACAAGTTCATTTAGATTAATGCGTAGAGGTTCAAATAAAATTATAGAAAAATACCCTGTTAAAGAGGGTGTAATTTATGATGTAAGGTGTAGAGCAATAAATTCTTTTGGTGCTAAAAGTTCATTTACAACAGTACAACATGAAATTATAACTGCTTTTGACCCACCTGATGATGTAACCAATTATTCAATAGATGTTGTTGGAGATAAACTTCATCACACATTCGATGCAGTATCAAACTTAGATTTAGATTTTTATGAGATAAGATTTACTTCAGACACTACAGAAACACTTTATTCAAATACAACAATTCTTGTTCCAAGAATTGCAAGACCAGCAACTTCAGTTGTAACTCCATTTGTAGGAAGTGGAAAATACTTTATTAAAGCTGTAGATAAATTTAATATTAGATCAGCCAACGCAGATTCAGTTGTTATTTCAGATCAAGTTTTTGAGGGCTTTAAAGCTGTTCAAACAATTACAGAAGAAACAGCATTTGATGGAACTAAAACAGATTGTGTGGTTGTAGATAATAGTTTGATATTAGATACTTCAATAAACTTTGATAGTGCTACAGGAAACTTTGATGATGCTACAGGATTATTTGATGGTGGGTTTGGAAGTGTAAAATCTTCAGGTAGTTATGCTTTTAATACAGGGTTTGATTTTAGTAATAAGTTTAAATTTAAAGTATTATTAAATCAATTAAATGTAGATCACTTAGACTATATAGATAACTTTGATTCTCAATCAGGATTATTTGATTCTAAACAAGGAGTGTTTGATGGTGGAACAAGTCAAGCTATCTCAACTAATGTCCAACTACAAATATCTTTATCAGATGACAATGTAAATTTTGGTAGTTTCCAAAACTTTAAGTCAGGAGATTATGTTGCACGAGCAGTAAAATTCAAAGCACTATTAACTTCAAGCGATACAAGTGCAACTCCTAAAATAAACAATCTATCTTTAAAATTCGTTTTACCAACAGTTATTCAAGATGATTCTAATATATCATCAGGAACGGATACTGCTGGAAAATCAGTTACATTTACTAATGCTTTTTATCAAGTTCCGTCACTAACTGTAATTGGGCAAAACATGGCTACAGGAGATTTTTTCACAGTCACATCAAAAACTAGAACAGGATTTATTGTTGAATTTTTTAATAGTTCTGGTAGTACAGTTGATAGAACATTTGATTATCAAGCAAATGGAATAGGTACACAACAATAATATTGTAAATTTTTAAATATAAAGGTATATATTAAATATGGCACAACACGATTATACAATAGCTAATCAAGGCTTTCCAGCAACAAGGTCTGATCTTAATAATGTTTTACAAGCAATAGCAACAAACAATACAGGAACATCAGCACCTAGTACATTATATGCTGGTCAATTTTGGATAGACACAACTGCAACTACATGGGTTTTATATATACATGATGGAACAGATAATATTCAATTTGCACAAATAGACACTTCAGCAAATACAGTTAATTTTATAGATTCAGCTTTAGCAAATGATGTTGTTATTAATACATCAGGTGCAATTACAACAACAGGGGCTTTTACATCTGTTGGTATAGATGACAATGCTACTTCTACTGCTATGACTATTGATAGTTCGGAAAAAGTTGGTATAGGAACTACATCGCCATCTACAACATTAGATGTAGTTGGAACAGGAGTTAATGGAATAGAATTAGGTGAACAAAGCGATGGTAATGACAGTTCCAGATTATTCTTTACTAATAGTACAAATGTTTGTGCAATTCGTTCATCTGGTGGAAGTTTAAAATTTTCTACTGGTGCTACTATAAATTCATCGTCTGGAGATGATAGAGTTATTATTCATAGTAATGGAGTAATGTCTGCTACTAATGGTATTGCTCTTGGAGTAGGTGCTAACAACACATCTTCAAATGTTTTAGACGATTACGAAGAAGGATTACATACTGTAACTGCTACTGATAGTGGTGGTGGTGCAACTATAACTATGAATACTAGTTTTGACCAACTTGCATATACAAAAATTGGGAGACTTGTTCATATTCAAGGAGTTTTATTATTTGCTTCTATAAGTGGTTCTTTTTCTGGTTCTTTAACAATATCATTACCATTTACTTCTTCAAATGAAACAGATCAAGGTGGAAGAACTATTATGGGTGTTGGAACTCATAATGTAGATTTTACTAGTGGAACTCAAATTTATCTTAGCATAGGAGAAAGTAGTTCAACTGCTACTTTAACAACACAAGGCGATAACATTGGTGGTGGAAATGGACAGCCTCAAGGTAGTGGTCAATTATATATTGGTGGAACTTACATAGCTTAACAAAAACAAAGGAGACAACAATGACGATAAAAAAAGAAACACAGATTGGTAAAATCGAAGTGGTGGGAAAATACAAATCAGTTCAAGTAAGAACAGATACTGTAATTATCGAAGATGGCAACGAATTTTCAAGACAGTATCATAGACATGCTTTGATGCCAGATGCAGATATATCTGCTGAACACTCAGAGGTTCAAGCAGTATGTAACGCAGTATGGACACAAGATGTTAAAGATGCTTATGCAACTTTTAAATCTGAACAAGAAACAATAATAGAATAAAAAAATTAATAAGGAGTAGTAATGTCAGATATTACAATAGATGGTAAAGAATATAAAAAAAACGAAATGTCTGAAGAACAAGTTTCAATCGTGGGAAAACTTGCAAACATACAACAATCAAAAAATAATCTTTTATCTCAAGTTCAAGATTTAGAAGTTTTAGCAGATCACTATGTAGGTAAATTTAAAACTGCAACATCTAAAGAAATAGAAGAAAAACAATCTGAACAAAAATAATCTTTATGGAAATCTATGGAGAAATTTCTAAATATACTTAAACATTGGAGAAATAATTTATGGAAGAAATCAAAGAAAGAATTAAACAGCATGAGGGGTTTAGGGATACTGTGTATTCCGATAGTTTGGGTTTCGCTACTATTGGCTATGGTCATCTTGTACTACCCACTGACAATTTCGTTGAGGGTAATACTTATGACAAAGAAACTCTTGAAGAAGTTTTTGATAATGATTTTAAAATAGCATCAGATTCAGCTAGAGAATTATTACGAGATATAGAACATAATCATATTATATTTGGTGTCATTGTTGAAATGTGTTTCCAATTAGGCAAACCAAGAGTAATGAAGTTTAAGAAAATGTGGGAAGCACTAAAAAATAATGATCTTGAAACAGCATCAAAAGAAATGATAGACAGTAATTGGCACAAACAAACTACAAAAAGATGTGAAAGTTTGGCTAGTGTAATGAGAAATGCTAACAAATAGGAGAAGTTATGTTAACTAAAAAACAAAAAAAACTACCAATGGCTTTACAAAAAGCTATTATGAAGAAACAAAAAAAAACTAAAAAAAGGAAAAAATAATGCCATATCATAAAGGTTCTCACTCAGGTGGGATGAAAAAGAAAAAAAAGAAAAAGAAAAAGAATAAGAAGAAGTAAATGGTAAAAGTAGCATCAATCACAGGAATTATTAAAGGTTTAAAACCTAGACAGCAAAAGACTATGAAAAGTCATGCTAGACACCACTCACTAAAGCATATGCGATCTATGGCCAGAGCCATGAAAAAAGGTGCTACTTTTTCTTCTGCACACACTAAAGCTATGAGGTCAGTTGGAAAATGAAAAGACGTAGAGTACCAAAAGATAAGAAAACAAAAATTCCTAAAAAATATTTATCAGGTCTTAAAGGTGGTAAAAGATCAGCTAGAGTTGAATTACTTAAATATATGTCAAAAGCATATAAATCAGGTGCTAGAATACCAAGATCAATGTTTAAAGCAAGAGTGAGATAATGGCTGTAAAAAGAAAACCATTATCTGCACAAGTTATTTCAACACTTAGAGCAAAAGCAAAAAACAGAAAAAACATAACTTTAGGTACATTAAAAAAAGTTTATCGTAGAGGTCAGGGTGCTTGGCTTGGTTCAGGTTCAAGACCAAAGATACCTATGGCTGGTTGGGCTATGGCCAGAGTTAATTCTTATCTTCGTGGTTCAAGAAAACACGACACAGATTTAAGAAAGAAAAAGAAATGAGTTTATTTCAAAATACATCTCTCCCTTTAGGAATAGCAATTCAAAAAGGTATAATTAATAATTTTTCAGGATTACAAAAATTCGGTTATAATTCTGCTGTAGGAACATCTTTTGAAACAATATGGGATAATGGTTCAACTTATACTTATCCATCATCTGCTGGAACTGCTACTGCTACATCTTCTAATACATCTGCTGACAACACAGGAACAGTAGAAATACAAGGTTTGGATTCTAATTACGATCTAGCTTCTGAAACATTAACTATTGGTGGTAGTGCTGGGTCAACATCTTTTATAAGAGTATTTAGAGCATTAATGAAAACTGCTAACACAGGCACAGCTAATGTTGGAGATATTACAATAACAGTTTCATCAACTACAGTTGCTAAAATTACTGCAACTTATGGTCAGACATTAATGGCTATATATACAACACCAAGAAAAGTAAGAGGTTATTTAGTTCAATTTGATTCTGGTATGTCTAAACAGAAAGAAGTTGAGTTTAAATTTATGACTAGAGAAATAGATGCTGGAAATGTTATGAATGTAAAAGCATTTCAAACTAGCTTCGGTTCTCCTCTTAGAATACCTTATGTAATACCTGTAATAATCCCACCTAAAACTGATATAGAAATACAAGCTAAAGCAGATGCCACAACATCTATTTCTGCTGGATTTGAATTAGTTTTAGAAACAATAGATCAAAGCTAATGACTAAGAAGCCAAGAACTACAGGAGAACATATTGTAGCTTTATATGGCCATATTACAGGATTAAAAAAATCAATAGACAATTTAAAATTAAACCACATAAAACATCTGCATGAAGATGTAGAAAAAATAAATACTAAATTTGATAAATTAATTTTTTGGATTGTTGGTGGAGTTGGTGCAGTTGCTTTGTTGTTCTTAACCCAGATACTTTACATTTTGACTAAATAGTTATACAAGTAAAACTTGTATGATTTATAAAAGTGTTCTTATTATTTCTGATACTCACATACCATATCATGTAAACGAACTCTTACCTTATTTAAAATTGTTAAAAAAAAAATATAATCCTGACAAAATAATTCACATTGGAGATGAAGTAGATAAACACGCAATGTCATTTCACGATAGTGACCCTGATCTTCCTAGTGCTGGAGATGAATTAAAAATGTCTTTACCAATTATAAAAGAACTAGAGAAATTATTTCCTAAAATGGATTTGCTAGACTCTAATCATGGTAGCTTAGTTTATAGACGAGCATTTAAACATGGAATACCAAAAGCATATATAAGAAAATATAATGACTTTTTACAAGTTAATAAAAATTGGGTTTGGCATGATGATTTAACAATAGATACTCCACTTGGTAAAGTTTATTTTTGTCATGGCAAAACAGCAGATGTTTTAAAATTAGCACAAAGTATGGGCATGAGTTGTGTGCAAGGTCATTATCATAGTTTGATGGGTGTAAGGTACTATGGAAACAGTTTAGGGCTTTATTTTGGTTTACAAGTTGGTTGTATGATTAACAATAAATCACTTGCATTTAGATATAATAAATTACAGAAAGCTAGACCAATTATAGGTTGTTCTGTTATACATAATGGCCTACCAATCATAGAACCTTTTATAAAAGACAAATCTGGTAAATGGATAGGTAAACTCTTATAAATGAGCCTCAAGAAGCCACACAGAGCCACAGAGAAAGCTACTGACAAGCAAATAGGTGGAGATCATTATAAACTACCTATAAGCCCTTTAAAATTTATCTTAGCCAATAATTTAAACTTTGTTGATGGAAATATAGTGAAATATGCAGTTAGGAACAAACAAGGAGAAAGTTTAGAACAAAAGTACAATAAGATAATCCATTATGCAGAACTTGGTAAAGAATTATTGAAAAATAAAAAATAAGGAATATTAGGAATGAATGAACTTCACTTATTTTATTTATTCTATTCTTGTGTTATATTGGACAACATTAATATTTTTAACAAATAATATTTATTTATGATTTTTAGTTTATTAAATAATCCTTTAACAAAATTAG
>Ga0181412_1001014_pt1 | contig 11246 bp, 17 predicted proteins | sample 35SPOviralmetaG_FD_130113 | JGI IMG/M metagenome (GOLD analysis project Ga0181412, IMG submission 130113) | Marine viral communities from the oligotrophic San Pedro Time Series (SPOT) site, San Pedro Channel, CA, USA - 35 SPOT_SRF_2012-08-15 | ecosystem: Environmental > Aquatic > Marine > Strait... | reverse complement strand
TTTGATGGGTTTGGATCTTTTGATCCTGATATTATCTACAATCGTATTGAATATCTTGCTGCAGGTTTGGATACCAAGGTTATCTTTCTCGATCACCTATCTATCCTACTCAGTGGATTAGATGGAGACGAGCGGAGGATGATAGACACTACTATGACTCGCCTACGTTCATTAGTTGAACGCACAGGCATCGCTTTATTTCTTGTGTCGCATCTTAAGCGCACATCATCAGATCAAAATCATGAAGAAGGTGCACGTGTTACACTCGGACAACTTAGAGGAAGTGCGGCAATCGCTCAACTTAGCGATGCAGTTATTGGCCTCGAAAGAGATCAGCAGGGTGGATCTAAACACTCTGATACAACTGTTAGAATTCTCAAAAATCGCTACTCTGGGGAAACAGGCGTTGCTTGTCGATTAAACTATGATTTATCTACCTGTAAATTCTATGAAACTCAACCAGAACAAGAGTTCAACGCCGCCACAGACTTCTGAACTCAAACGCCCTAACCCACCTACCGCCGAAGCTATCGAACGTGCTAAGTTTAAAGATAGGACATTCAAATGGATTGGGAAGTGAGCCTAGTCTTTGACATAGAAACAAACGGATTACTTTATGATGTTAGTACCATCCACTGCCTTGCTATCCATGATCTCTCGACCGACGAGACGATTGCGTACAATGACACTGGATCTAGTGAGCCGATATCAAGAGGCTTGCAAAGACTACAGGATTCGGACAGGGTTATTGGTCACAACATTATTGGTTACGACTTACCTGTTATTCGCAAACTTTACCCTTGGTTTGGTAAGCCTGCTTACGTGGTTGATACTTTACTACTTAGCAGACTCTACCATCCGGACATGATCAACTTAGATAAACAACGTACTTGGGATGGTATGCCTCTCAAGTTATACGGCAAACACTCACTAGAATCTTACGGCTACAGATTAGATGAACAGAAAGGTGACTTTGGTTCCACTTCTGATTGGGCGGACTGGTCCCAAGAAATGGAAAATTATTGCATACAAGACGTTCACGTTACCACCAAACTATGGAAACACTTCCAGCCATACCTGAATGGGTCACGCTAGAACATGAAGTTGCAGAAATCCTCACCAGACAAGAACTACATGGATGGTATTTTGATGAACGCGCTGCATGGGAACTTGCATCAACTCTCCGACAAGAGCTTGAACAAACTTATCAATTACTACGTGACAGGCATCCTTACGTTGCAGGATCGTTGTTTACTCCTAAACGAGATAATCGAACCCAAGGCTATGTCAAAGATGCTCCACTCACACGCCTTAAAGAACTAAATCCTACATCAAGAGATCATATAGCATGGATCCTGCAAACATTTCATGGCTGGAATCCCACCCAGAAGACACCTACTGGGAAACCTATCATCGACGAGCCGATACTGAAGGAGATCGGGAGTCCGACAGCCCTTGCATTCCTGCGGATTTTGACGATAACGAAGATGCTTGGAATGATCAGCGAAGGCGCGAACGCTTGGCTCAAGTTGAGTACGAGTGTTAAACGGATACATCATCATTGTTCAGTTGCTACTAACACCCACAGATGTGCCCACCGAAATCCAAACCTTGGGCAAGTCCCATCAGATGAAAGATTTAGACGACTTTTTATACCGAGCCCTGGTCTCTCCATGGTTGGTGCCGATCTTAGTGGTATCGAGCTTCGTATGCTCGCTCATTATCTTGCAAGGTATGATGGAGGAAGATACGCGAGACTACTACTTGAGGATGACATCCACCAAATCAACGCAGACAAAATTGGTATCTCAAGGCGACAAGTAAAGACCGTAACGTACGCATTTTTGTACGGTGCGGGTGACGAAAAAATTGGACACAGTTACGACACACAACTATCTACCAATGCAGCTAAAAAGAAGGGCAAAGAAATCCGTGCAGCATATGTTGACGCGGTTGAGGGACTTGGGGAATTACTTGCAGCTATCAGAAAAGCTTCAGAAAAAGGGTTCATCAAGTCTATCGATGGTAGAAAAATTGCGGTTGATTCACCTCACAAAGCGTTGAATTACTGCCTCCAGTCAGGAGCCGGTGTGATTGCGAAAAGGTGGATGGTCATTAACCAAGAAACAATGCGAGAAGCACAGATATGTGCATCGCAACTAGGATTTATTCATGACGAGTTACAATTCGAGTGTGCCACAGAGCACATCAAAGATTTATGTACATCCCTGGTATATAGTGCTACAGCAGCTGGAGAATACTACAACATGCGTATCCGACTCGACGCGGAAGCAACACACGGAAACAACTGGAGCGAGACCCACTAATGTACAGCAAGAAAAGTAAGACTGAGATTAAATCAGTCGCAAAGAAAACACGCCAAGGTCATGGACGTAACTCCGTACCTAAACGTGGTAAGAAAGCTTATCGAGGACAAGGCAAGTGAAGATGCTTGTAGACGCCGATTATGTGGTCTACAAAAGCTGTGCCGGAGCCGAGACAGAAATAGATTGGGGCGATGATGTAATTCTTGTTACAAGTAAATTTAGTGAAGCGTATGCTAACGTTAAGCGTGACCTACTTAAAATCATTAACAACTTTCTTTGGGATGTACCTGAACTAATTCTGTTTTTCAGCGACAGTGTAAACTTTCGTAAATCAATCCAGCCCTCATACAAAGGGCATCGCAATCGCAAGAAACCTTGTGGTTATAAACGTGTGATCAACCGACTCAAGACTGAGTATAAGGTTGTTATCATGCCTACACTTGAGGCTGACGATGCCTTAGGTATCTACGCTACACAAAATCCAGGTAGTGTTATCTGCTCACCAGACAAGGACATGCGTCAAATACCTGGTAACCTCTTTAACATGTCAGAATTCATGAATGTGGAAGAGGTAGAAGGTAAGAGGTGGCACCTTATACAAACGTTAGCAGGAGACCAAACTGACGGCTATGGTGGCGTACCTGGTATTGGAATTAAACGTGCGGTCACACTCTTTGAAGAGAAAGGTTATTCTTGGAAGACTGTTGTTGAAGCATTTGCAGACAAAGATCTTTCGGAAGACATCGCACTTGAAAATGCAAGACTAGCAAAGATCCTTACAGCCGATGATTATGACTTCGACAAGCAACAACCAATCCTTTGGACCCCCTCCGCCGATTATCGAGTTGACGCTTGAGCAGGATCTAAAAATAAGAAGGTTGAATGATCTTCTACCTGATGCAGAGAAGGATGACATTATTACTGTCTTCCTTGCATTACAAAAACAAAACTTTGTCCTATCCAATACCGTCAGCAACTTAGTCAAAAAATGGCCGATTCACCCACCCACTACACACGAGGAGTTATAGAAGTCTGGGATTTTATTCGAGACCAACAACTCAACTATCACTTAGGCAATGCTGTTAAATATATTTGCAGAGCCGGTTACAAGTCTTCTGAATCGAAAGAGAAAGATCTTAAAAAGGCTATCCACTACCTTGAAAATGAACTCAAACATACAACACTGCAAGTCGAACAGTCTGAGCGATCAAGCAATTCAATTCCGTTCAGCTTATGGGATCCAGAACAGTTCGGAGAACCGGACTATGCAACTGGCTTTGATCGATGAAGAATTTAAAGAATTTAACAGCGCGGTTCACAAAGAACCATACGAAAATGAACTAAAAGAACTTGCAGATCTTGTCTATGTTTGTTTTCAATATGCTGAGAATATGGAATGGGATTTAGAGGAGGCGCTAAATCGCGTCCACAAAAGCAACATGTCTAAGCTAGGCTTGGACGGTTTACCTATCCGACGTAGAGATGGTAAGGTCTTGAAAGGACCAAATTATGAGCCTCCTATTTTGAACGATCTTATCAAACCATGACCACATCTTATATTTCCCGCACGGGACGTGTCCAATCTTGGTTGGATAATCCAACGTCCAGACTTCCGGTATCGTGCACGGTATTCACCGTTGAAGACTCAATGGAGGGACCAAATGGAATTGAATCAAGCTGGAGATTTGCCAGCCATGCTCTACGAAATGGAGCGGGATGCGCGATTCACCTGTCGAAATTGCGACCCAAAGGAACTGAATCGGTTAAAGGAAATGACAAGCTCATTGCGAGTGGGCCAGTTTCCTTTGCAAAAATCTACTCAACCTTAAATGAGATACTGAGGAGGGGTGGTACTTATCGTAATGGTGCGATTGTGTGTCACCTCGATTTATCCCACCCTGATGCTCATGACTTTATTCGCACTCCTAGATCCGAACTACCGTGGGTCAAGCGGTGCATCAACATCACAGATGAATGGTGGGAGGACTGTACTTTCAAAGATGAACTCCTCTTTGGTATCAAATCAGGTGACATCTGGCTAAACAAAGTAAAATATGATAATGAAGGAAAACGCATCCGAGGAAATGTCTGCCTTGAGGTTTACCTGCCCTCACGAGGTACCTGTTTACTCCAACATGTATCTCTCGGTGCCTGTGAATTCGACGACATCCCTCGTGCTTTCCTTGAAGGTATGTCCCAGTTGTGCGAACTCCATGGTAAAACAGGTATTGGCGAAAGCGGAGAGTATCTCCCAAGCGAAACTGACAGACAAGTGGGGCTCGGGATGCTCGGACTCGCTAACCTACTTCGTCGATACGGAGTAACGTATGATCAATTCGGTCGTGCATTAGAGCATTTTAACAACGGAGAATCAGTACGATCTGCAGCTTATGAATTGGTCAGCCAAATTAACAATGGAATTGAGCAAGCATCCGCCGTTGCTCGCAGTAACAACATGGTTCGAGCCTTTGCTATCGCACCAACCGCCAGTTGCAGTTATCGAAGCGTGGATCTGGATGGCTATACTTGCACACCAGAAATCGCTCCACCTATCTCACAGACAGTCGATCGCGACAGCGGTACTTTCGGAGTACAAACTTACAACTATGGTGACGTAGAGATCGCCTCTAAGGTGGGCTGGGAAGCCTACAAACGTGTTGCCGATGGCATCATGACTCTACTTAACAAGACTGGACTTCTACATGGTTACAGCTTCAACTCGTGGTCAGATATGATTACGTATGATGAAGGGTTTATCCAGGAGTGGCTTAAATCGCCCCAGACTTCTCTTTATTATAGTCTCCAAGTTATGGGTGACGTTCAAGATAAGTCAAGTGCGTATGCTGCTCTCGAAGAAGACGACGTAAATGATTATCTGAACAGCCTACTTGATGACACCCCTGAACCTCAATGTGATTGTGCAGAATGAACCCTTACGAAAAACTGATGGCGCGGAAGCGCAAATGGACACCAGTACAGACAGCTGCTGGTACATGCAAAGAAGGTGCGGAGGAAGCAATCCACCGTGCACTTGCTTTGCGACACATGGAACTACCTGTGGGAGATTTTATAACTGATGCCCTGGCTAATGAAGTTCCAGACTTGGCACGGGAATTACTCCTATCCAATGTCAAAGACGAAGAGAACCACGACGTGGCTCTTGGTTACATCGCAAATGCTGACGGCGTGGACGAGAAAGCTGAGTCCGAAGCGTTACGGTTACGAGATGCTTGGGTCGCGCATCCTGATCACACGATCACGAAAGCGATGGTTGCCGAGCGTTCAATTTTCTTCGTTCTTCTACCATTCTTTCGCGCTAATGGTACAGCTGCAATGCGAACTGTAAGTGCAGATATTAGCCGAGATGAGCAAATCCATGTCGCCGCTAATTCACTTGTATGTAGAGAGCTAGGATTGGATATTTCACCTAGTCTTGATAAGCTGCGACTCGCTACAATTAATTGGGTGATGCAACCATTAGGTGTTAATACTACCTATAAGAATTTGGATAAAAAATTTTGGCTGAAATCTAGCGATAACTTAATGTATCAGGGTAAAGCTCCTGAACTTTCCTTCACTAAATCAGCTAGAATGCCTGCCTTCTTTGAGCACAGCAATGTTAACCTCCCCCAATATGCCTGACCTTAATCTTCTAGATGTTAGAGGTATGACAGTAAATGCCATGCTTGTTAAGTTAGAAGAATCTTTTCCGCCCACTAACCCTACACCAGAAGATTCAATGGAAAAAATTATGTACAGATCTGGTCAGCGTAGTGTCGTTGAGTGGGTCATCGAGTATATGGAGGAGAACTAATGTCAAAATACTCATCAGAACTAAAGATTTACAAAGATGATGCTGAGTATCAGAGAGAAAAAAACAAATGGAATAATAGCCGACTTAGAAGCAGAAACCCAGCGGGAGCTAGGGAGTTTCAACTAAAAGAGGCTCTTTACCTAACGAATAAAGCAAGGGAGGAAGAGGCTGCAGCAAATGTTGAAACCACTAAATCAGAGGTGGATACGGTAGCTGAGACTAAGACACCATTCACACCAACTCCATTCACACCAACTCCGTTGGACACTGGTGGTAGTGAATTTATTAATGTCTATGGTGGTAATCAAAATACCCCTGCAACTGGCTTAGCAGCTGTAAAAAGGGCTGAAGCTGCAGGTCTAACCATCCGTGACATTCAACAGATGGGAGCTGATCAAGGTTTCTCCTTTGGTCCTCGTGCTCAAGATTATTTTGAGCAGAAGAAAGGGCCAGATATTGAAAATATGTTTGCTTCTCAAATTGAAGCAATGCAGAAAATGTTTTCACAAAGTATACAAAACCAAGCGCAGCAATTTCAGCAGATGCAGCAATCTCAGGACAAGCGTATGGAAGCGTTGCAACAACAGATGCAGCAGGCATCGGTTGCACAGCAACAACGCCCTGAAGTTGCTGGTGTTAAGATGGCTGAAAGTTCTGCAGGTACCCCCATGCAAATTGCTCGACGTGGTGTATCTGGCGCCTTTGGTCGGCGTGGTATGCGTATCTCTTCGCTCAATGTTGGAAATTAAATTATGTCTAATTTTATTAACACATACGGCGGCGATTTAAATGCAATGGCTAGCGGGGTTGAAGCTGTTAAAAGGGCTCAACTTGCTGGAATGAGTATTGGGCAGATTCAAAATATGGCTCGATCGGAAGGTGTTTCCTTTGGTGCTCGTGCTCAAGATTATTTTGGATATCAAAATCGCATTGCAGATTTACAGAAAACTTTTGAACAGCAGATGCAGCAAATGCAGCAGCAAAACCAGCAGCAAGTTCAGCAACAATCTCAACAGTTTGCTACGGCACAACGTAGACTGCAACAGCAATCTTTAGAATCTCAGACACGACAAGCTGCTCCACAACGCTCTGCTCAGGTGTTAGGTCCTGGTAATTCACTGATTATTAGACCTGGTACTGCAAATAAGTTTAGCCGCCCTAAGCTACAAATTAAATCAATGAACATTTAAAACAATGTCAGCTAAAACTCGCTATGACGTTTTATCCAGTGACCGTTCCCAGTTCTTAAACGAAGCTGAACAGGCATCTAAACTGACACTCCCTTATTTGATTCGTGGTCATGAGGAACATACTTCCGGCATGAAGAACCTACTTACCCCCTACCAAAGCGTTGGTGCGAAAGGTGTAGTTACTCTAGCATCTAAGTTGATGTTAGCTCTACTGCCCGTTCAAACCAGCTTCTTTAAACTACAGCTTGACGAAAGTCAGTTGGGGCAAGAGATGGGTCCAGAGATTAAATCAGAACTTGATTTGTCTTTTGCAAAAGTAGAACGAATCATCCTTGAATCTATTGCGTCTACTGATGATCGTGTAGCTGTGCATCAAGCATTGCTGCATCTTGTCGTCGGTGGTAATGCTTTGGTGTTCATGGGTCGTAAGGGTATTAAGGTTTACCCTTTGAATCGCTTTGTTGTCGATCGTGATGGCAACGGCAACGTGATTGAAATCGTCACTAAAGAACGTATTAACAAAAAATTAATTGAAGATAAACTTCCTGCAGATTATCTACAAAACCAAACTGTCAGTGATACCTACGGGGATCACAGTGATGAATGTGATGTATATACACATGTAAGACGAGAGAATAATCGTTTTGTATGGCATCAAGAAGCATTTGATTATAAGCTAAAAGGTACAGAAGGTAAAGCACCAGAGGCTACTAACCCTTGGATCCCACTCAGGTTTAACACTGTTGACGGTGAGAACTATGGACGTGGTAGGGTAGGTCAGTTCATCGGTGACCTAAAGTCACTTGAAGCACTGACACAAGCCCTGGTTGAAGGGAGCGCAGCAGCTGCTAAGGTAGTATTTGTGGTAAACCCCAGTTCTACCACTAAGCCTGCTACCCTTGCTAACGCTGGTAACGGTGCTATAATTCAAGGGCGACCTGATGACGTGGCTGTTATTCAGGTTGGTAAGACTGCTGACTTCGGCACTGCTTATCAAATGACTGCTGTTCTGGAACGTCGTCTCAGTGAAGCATTCCTTATCCTCAATGTGAGGCAGAGCGAACGCACAACTGCAGAAGAGGTTCGTATGACACAGATGGAGCTAGAGCAGCAGCTGGGTGGTTTGTTCTCCCTGTTAACTGTTGAGTTCCTTGTTCCTTACCTTAATCGTAAGCTGGACATGGCTCAGAAATCTGGTGACATTCCACGTCTTCCTAAGAACATTGTCAAACCAACCATTGTTGCAGGTATTAATGCACTTGGTCGTGGTCAAGATCGTGATAGCTTGACACAGTTCCTTACTGTTCTGGCTCAGACTCTTGGTCCTGACACTATTGCTCAGTTCATCAACACAGATGAGGTGATTAAACGTTTTGCTGCTTCTCAAGGTATTGATGTACTTAACCTTGTGAAGAGTATGCAAGAATTGCAAGGTGAGCGACAGCAAGCAATGGAGCAGCAACAAGCAATGATGGCACAACAACAAGCACCTCAAATGGCAGCTGTCGATCAAAAGGCAGCACAAGCTGAGATGCAAGCAATGCAACAAGCACAACAACAAGCACAACCACCTAGTTAAATATGCCTGAAGTAATGTCAATGATTCCAGATGAATTACCAACTGGAGAGCTAAATGCTGATGAGCAAGACTCTCTCCAAGTAGGTGAGCAAATGGAAGAACAGCAGGAACAGCGTCTTGCTGGTAAATATAAAAACGCTGAAGAGCTTGAAGCTGCTTACCTTGAACTTCAAAAGAAACTTGGTGATCAACCTGAAGAGCAATCATCAGAAGAGCCTGAAGAGGAGTCTTCTACTGAATCACTGTTGGATCAACTTTGGGAGCAGTCTAAATCAGAAAAATATGATGATGAGACTCTGCAACAAATTGCAGATGCAGATCCTAATAAACTAGCTCAGATGTATTTGGAGTACCGTAACAAAGCGGAGTCCAATACCCAATCCCAAATGACCCAAGAGTACGCTAACGGTCTTAAGAATGCTGTTGGTGGTGAGAATCAATATAATGAGATGCTTGGTTGGGCAGGTCAAAACTTGACTGAACAAGAGATCGCAGCATATGATTCCATTATGGATAAAGGTGACCCTGCCGCCGCTTATTGGGCAGTACAAGCTTTGTCTTATCGTTACCGTGATGCTAATGGTGTAGAAGGTGAACTTGTTCAAGGTAAGTCACCTGGTGCAGGAGGTACTTTCCGCAGTCAGGCAGAGGTTGTACAAGCCATGTCTGACCCACGCTACGACAACGACCCGGCTTATCGTCAGGACGTGATGCGTAAGCTCGAACGCTCTAATGTATCATTCTAATGACAACTATTAATGAAGACGGCGGTCGTACAAACATCTACGCAATTGAACCTCCTATCAAACTTATTGACGTGCGCGAAACACACAACGAAAACGCTGAGAAGCTGAACGGTCGTCTGGCTATGCTTGGCGTCATGGCAGCTCTTGGTGCCTATGCAATCACTGGTCAAATTATCCCCGGAGTCTGGTAATGCCACAAGGAAAAGGAACGTACGGTACAAAGAAAGGCCGTCCACCCAAGAAAGGGGCTAAAAAATAATGGCTAAGAGTAAGCCATCAGTCAGCCTAAAAATTGGTGAACACAAATCACGTACCGGTGGCTTGACTGCAGCTGGTCGTGCTAAATACAATAAAGCAACTGGGTCTAATCTCAAAGCCCCTCAACCTGGTGGTGGTAAACGAAAGAAATCCTTCTGCGCCCGTATGGGTGGAGTCAAAGGACCAATGAAAGATAGCAAGGGACGACCCACTCGTAAGGCTCTTGCACTACGTAAATGGAAATGCTAACTATGGCTAAAAAAGGTCTCTACGCTAACATCCACGCAAAGCGGATGCGTATCAAACAAGGTTCTGGAGAAAAAATGCGGAAACCTGGTAGCCCTGGAGCTCCCACTACTGCTAACTTCAAACGATCTGCTAAAACTGCTAAAAAGAAAAAGTAAACTACACACATGAAATCTATTATTATTACTGGTCTCTTGATCTCTGCTGCTAGTGCGGCACAAGCTGGACCCTACTTGAACGTCGAAGCCAACTCTGGTTGGTCTGGTATTGATTATAGCGGGACGACAATCGACAATCACGTTGGTTACGAAGGTGCTAATTGGTACATTCAAGGTGGTCCTTCGATCGTCTCCCCTGATGGTGGTAGTGACAGCACTGTTGAACTGTCTGGTAAAGCAGGTGGTTCCACAAAACTGGCTGAAACAGATGTATCTCTCTATGGTGAAGTTTCAGTTATTACTGGTGAGGATGCCAACGGTTATGGCACAAAGGTTGGGTTTAAATATAATTTTTAATAGCTAAATAGAATAAGGGGGGTGCAATTCCTCCCATAGCTCTAGCCAGCCAAGGCTTAAAACTGGTCTTACTTAATCTTACTTACCCAACCATGAACTATTATTTAAATGACCGCCGTACTTTCAAGACCACAAAAACTAAATAACTGGGAAGCCTTTTGTAATTGGGTTACCTCTACTAACAACCGTCTATATGTCGGTTGGTTTGGGATCCTGATGATTCCTACGCTGCTTGCAGCAACCATTTGTTTTATTATCGCCTTTGTTGGCGCACCACCTGTAGACATTGATGGCATTCGTGAACCAGTTGCAGGATCGCTCCTGTACGGAAATAACATTATATCGGGAGCAGTTGTCCCGTCTTCAAATGCAATCGGTTTGCATTTTTACCCAATCTGGGAAGCGGCTTCATTGGACGAGTGGCTCTATAACGGAGGCCCATTCCAACTTGTTGTCTTCCACTTTCTCATCGGTATCTACTCTTACATGGGACGCGAATGGGAACTTAGCTACCGGCTAGGTATGCGTCCTTGGATCTTCGTTGCTTACTCAGCACCAGTTGCTGCGGCAA
>Ga0181412_1001012_pt1 | contig 11253 bp, 4 predicted proteins | sample 35SPOviralmetaG_FD_130113 | JGI IMG/M metagenome (GOLD analysis project Ga0181412, IMG submission 130113) | Marine viral communities from the oligotrophic San Pedro Time Series (SPOT) site, San Pedro Channel, CA, USA - 35 SPOT_SRF_2012-08-15 | ecosystem: Environmental > Aquatic > Marine > Strait... | reverse complement strand
TACTGACTCTCTTAACACAAGGCCTCAGACAACAGATAACACACGTATTGTCCCAGAACTAATACCACCAGGACTAGCTCACATCACCACAGTACCTAACCAGTCTTTGGTTATTATGGGTACAGGTGATGAAACTCTATACATTTTCAAGTTCTTTAACACTGGTAATGAACGACAGCTAGCGGGTTGGACTACTTGGGAAATGAATAGTGATATTAAGTCTGTTGCGTTTGATCATGATACAGGCTTCATGATTGGTAGAAAGGATGGAAAAACAATCCTGACTAAACTGGAGTTACTAGATGATCCAGAGACATCACCTATATCTGCACTTGGAACTAAATTCCAACCACGGCTAGATCATTGGGTAGATGAGGATGATGTAACCATTGAGTTGATACCAGGCGGGAATGACTTTAAGGTCTATATCCCCGACGGAGTCGCCTCAGCAGACCAAACTATGTTCTTGGCTGCTACCTATGGAGGATCTGAAACCTTCTATATCAGCAGTCCAGTGTTTACTGATACAGGTGGTACATACTTCCTAGCAAGTAATCAACTAGAGCAAACAGACTTTGTAGTTGGTGTGGGCTATGACATGACTGTTGAGCTACCTTCATTTTATGTAAAAGAAGGTGATAACAACAGAGCCGATCGACGAAACCCACCAATGATTGAAAACGTCTATATCAATGTCTTTATGTCTGGTCGCTATGATTGTGATGTAGCTCAAAAAGGTTACGCGACAAGAACAATCCCACTTGAAATGAGTCAGGCCGATATTTATGAAGCTGACTCTGCATCGATTCAAGAGGATGGCATCAGAGCTATTGGTGTGTATGGCAGAGGTGATTTAGTACGCCTAACCATCAAAGCTGATAGCCCCTTACCAGCTGCATTGAGTTCCTATTCATGGGAAGGACACTACTCCACAAGAGGAATCGCTCGACGATGACACACGTAATCCGTAAAGCCACAATTAAGGATGCCTTATATGTATCCCAGAACCTACGCCCTGCTGATCTATCGGAACTTCAAGGGCAAGGACACACCCCATTTAATGTAGTGCTAGGTATTCTTCTATGTAAGGATGCCTATGCTTTTACCAATTATGAAGGAGAGCTTGCAGGTATTGGAGGCCTTATCCCAGATGATGAGGGAGGCGCTGGTGTCTGGGTTCTCTGTACTCCAGCCTTAGAAAGTATGGGGTTAACATTCTTTAGGCAGGCAAAGCGTCATATGAATGACCTTACAAAGCCATATAAAATGGTGTATGCCTTATGTGATTCAAGGAATAAACTACATCATAAGTTCCTTAAATTTCTAGGCTTCAAAGCCCTAAGAGCAATTCCACTACCACCTTTCAATATTCCATATTATGAAGTCGTAAAACTATGTGTGGACCAATAACACCAGCCGTCGGTATAGGTATTGCCACTCTTATCACCTCAGTTGGTATGGGTATTTATTCTACCCAACAACAATCATCTCAGGCTGCCGCCTCAATGGCTCAAGCCAGTAGTAATGCCCAGGCTGGCATCACTATGCAGAACATAGCCCAAGCCCAGCAAATAGCTCAGGCTAGATCTCAATCAGCCATGCAGTTGGCTCAGTCTCGCTCTGGAATTGCGCAATCCATGCGCCAATCATTTGCTCAGATGCAGCAGCAGCAGGGCATGAATCAGCAGAATCTGACATCCCAGTTGAAGATGCAGCAGAACTCGCAGATGCTTGGTATGCAGCAACAGGCTGCTATGCAACAACAAGGGGCTCAGCAGGCTCAAATGCAAATGCAGCTGGGAATGCAGCAGAATTTCCAAAACCAGTTGATGCAGCAAAGGCAGCAAGCCCAGCAGCTATCTCTGCAGCAAAACCTTGCCTATAGCCAGCAACAACAAAACTTAGAGCAAACGCAAGCAGCTCAACGCTTGCAGATTGAGCAAATGGCTGAAGGTAGGAACCTACAGATCCGACAGCTAAATAATGCTCTTAAAGATAAATACAGTCAACAAAGAGAGGCTGTCCAGAGAGAGCGTAATCAACTCATGCTCCAAAACCAGACAGACCGCAGGGTATATCAAGACAGCTTGGAGACAGCAGAAGCTCAAAAGGATGAGAATGCTGCAGCTGCTAATCGTGTTTATATTGCTGAGCAGGCACAACTCTCAGAGAAGCGTAAAGAGGCTGCATTTCAAGCCCAAACTATCCTTGCTAAATCCATCGGAGCTAAAGGCTCCATACTCGCTACGGGCCGTACAGGACAGTCTGTAGGCCTTCTAGTTCTAGACACTGAACGTCAGAAAGGAAGAGAGACAGCAGCTCAGAGTGCAATGCTCCAAGCTGACTATGAAAGTGCTCTTATCTCTATGGATAATGCCTTCCAGCAAAACTTAGCAGGAGACCGACAGGCTGAGGCCAAGGTTGGATTTAATCCTGAAATGCCTTATCTACCATCAATGCCAGAAGTACCTAACTTTGTGGGCTTTGAAATACCTAAATAACTATTCCAGTCTGCGGGCTGGCTTCTTAAATGTCACGAATTTATCAAGGCGGCCAGTCCCAGTCTTCATACAAAGCAGGTAATAGAAAACAGAATTACAATCCGTCTCAAGTTCTTTCTAAGGAACAGGCAATCATCAAAGAGGGTGAACGCAACTTGCGGGATTTAAAAACGCAAGATAGGGAAGCACGACGTCAAGACTCTATGTCTGGTCTTGAGCGTCAAGCATCTGACAAGGTCGAGGTCGGACAACTTGAGATGCAACAGCTAGAAGCCTCTCAAATCTTAAAACAGCAGCAGCTAGTACAAAAGGCAGAACTTCAGACAGCTGAGTTAGCAGCAAAGGCTGCACAGAAGATGAGCCAGACCACAGAAAGAGGTCAGGTATCAATTGAGCAGTTAGCTGATAAAAATGTATTAAAAATGAATGAGCTTAGGGAGAATGCCAACCTTAAGCTAGCTCAGATGCAGGAGACTAATAAACTTAAGAGTTCACAAAGCCTGGAGTCAGGTCTGCAGAAATTAGACCAAGCAACTAAAAGCAATGCTCTAAAGCTAAACCAACAGGGAAAAAAGTTGGGGCTAGATTATGTAAATAAGGCCGACTCAGAAGCCCTAAGGTTACAGCATGCAGATGACAGCTTTCTTCTTTCAGTAGAACAGGCTGGTAAGAAAGCTGACATGCAGCTTGCAACCACTGCAATGCAACTAGGTCAGCAGGTAGATAGGGCAAATACCCAACTCCTAGCTACAACCATTAACAGTCTTATCAGCTTTGCAGGTACGGTAGCAACTGAGGTTGCTGAACAGGGAGAGGCAGCCGAAAAAAAGCGTATTGAACAACTGTCTTGGCAAGATGTAATCGCTAGTAAACCCATATCTGATTCGGGGGCTATAGATCCAGTCATTACTAGAGAAGCAAACCTAAGAAGTATTGAGAGTGCTGAAGGTGCTGCTATTGAACAGGTAGCACCCGGTGACTATAAAACCCAAGAGAGCCTTCGTCGGCCTGGTGCTGATGCTTCAATGGTTAGAAGTGCAAGTATTGGACAAGCTACCTCTAGAGGGTTAACATTAGACGCACGACTAAATGATGCCCAGTATAACCCTGAAACAATGGTATATGATGGTGCTGGCAGATTAGTACCTATTGTATCTCTTAGAACTAATGAGGAATACAAGCATGGCTTACATCAAATCATGCAAAGGTTTTCTATTGAAGACAAGATTTCAAATAGCAATGAATATGGGGTCAAAAAGGCTTGGGCTCCAAAAGCTGTAGCTGCTATTAATAGTGCAATAGCTCGAAATGCAGGTAAGATTACAGAAGCTAATATTAATCAACGTAGTACAGTATCTGCAAACACTACTGCTCATCTTGCACAGACTGGCGACTTACAGGAGGCTTGGAATCATGCTTGGAAGGACGCACAGACCTTAGGCAAGTATGCAGGCAAGGGTAACTTAGAGAAGGGTAAGGGTGCTCTTAATGACGTAATATCTAGCACGCCTAATTTAGAAGATCTAAGAAAAGTTCGATTAGATAATGGATCAACACTGGGAGATCATCTTACCTATGGAGCGGTAATTGATGCTGAGGAGAAGAGACGTTTTGATAGTTCTAACGATATTGATCAAATGTACTCAGCCAAGGCTAACATCCAGGTAAAGGAGACCGAAAGGGCTATGAAGGCAGAGCTAATAGCTGCCGGTCCTGATGCTGATGTTGGTGCTATTAAAGAAAGCTATGCCGCTCAGTTAAGGTCCTATGGAACAGCAGAAGGAGACGATGCGGCCACTACTTTACTTTCAGGTGACTATAAAGCAAGCCCTGTTCTATTCCAATACTATAAGGACCAGATAGCTAAGGGCAAGCCTAGTGATTTTAGTGAGATAATTACAAGCTTTACTGAAGGTAGGTTAACCCCAGAGCAGTTTAATGCGCTTAAAAAGTTAGATGAGTTTGGCGATCAACTTGATCAGCGAATCACTGCTTCCGGTGTGCCTGATGCTGAGACTTTAGCCGGTGATTTAGTAAAAGAAGCATCCACAGTAATTAGTAAAAAATTAACGCTAGGTACTGATGGTTCTAATATAGACCAAATAAATACCCTGGTTACTAACTCTATTACCCCTGAAATACGGAATAGACTCAGAGCATTTGCTCTTGCTAATCCAAAAGCAGAACGGCATGAGTTTCTTGCTGAAGCTGCTACAATTCAAAAAGAAATCCGTGCTCGTCTAAAACCTGCTGAGTTAGATCAAGGTGAGCTGAAGTGGTCTAAAGAAGAAGGTCTCACATATAGTGGGATAGGTAATAAGAACGTAGCAATTCAAACCACTAGAAGTGCTGACGGTAAGCAAACTATAACCTTTTACGATAAAACTAATGTTGTTGATATTCCAAAAAGTGCAACATCTCAAGATAGATACTTATCCCCAGAACAGGCTCAGGTCGCTGGTCAAAAGTATATGGCCGCCACACCTAATGATGAGTATTCTCCTCGTATTAGGCAAATCTCTAGGAAGCTTGGACTCTATCCAAGTGAGTTTGTTCGTAAACAGTTACAAGGCATGGGCTACACCATGTCAACAGATTTTAATTCCACATCAGCCGTACAAGGCGGGAAAGCTATTGACCCATCCATTATGAATGGCTTAAATGTTATTGGCAAGTATGAATCCGACACCAAAGGAAGCTATAACGCTGTTAACCAAAGAGGCATAAAAGGTGGTCTGGATGTCGATGGATACAGTGGTCATTATAGCAAGCTCGGAGGAAAAGATCTAACTAGCATGTCACTAGGTGAGATCATGGAATTACAGGCCCCTCGGCCTGGAATGTCTAATGAGCAATGGAAAGCAGAAGGGCGTTTACATGCTGTAGGTAGATATCAATTCGTTGGCAAAACTCTACGGGGTATTGCTGAGGCAATTGGTATCAGTCCTTCTGAGAAGTTTACTCCAGAGCTGCAAGATAGGATGGGTGCGTGGTTGTTATCAGAGTATGGAATGGGTCAGTGGACAGGTGTCACCAAAGCCGGTGGAGCCACTGCTCAAGAAAAAGCTCTTCTAACGCAAGTACGCCAAAGACTTCAAGAAGCCAGAGCAATCCTCTCTAACCCGAACGCAGGAAATATCCAACGTGCCCGTGCTATGCGGATTGTTGGACAAGCGTTTGGTTAATAATTCTAGTCCTCACGGGGTACTAGAGGTCATTACTACATTTAAAAATGAATTCTTACGATCCTTTAGGTCGCTCTACGGAGCTTACTGAGACTGATGAACAGCTATTAAATGCTTTAGATCAACCACTAGAAAAATCCCCCGCAGAGGTATCACAACGGGCTAAGGAGACTACCCCCGTTCTTACACCACCACCTACTACAGAAGCAACAGAGGGAGCAGCTCCGGCTGCCCCAGCGAATACACAGCAACCCGCTGTTAAAGAAGAGGAAGAGGGATCTAATCCTCTTGAAGCTCTTGACGACTTTCTAGAGAACTCTGCTGTTGAGGTCCGAGATTGGATTGATGACAAGCTCCAGGGTAATCAACAGTCAAAAGAAGAGATTAGAAGTAGCCGTGAGGAGGCTCGTCAAGAGAAGATTGATGAGGTCAACAACCTAGAAGGTGCTGCAAAGGTTACCAGTGAGGTAGTACGTGCTGCTGTGTCAGGACGTGAGAAGCAAATCTCAGAGCTTGTAGGTGGTGTTAGTTATGTGGGTGATCTACTTAAGACTAAAGTAGGTTTAGCAGATGAAGATGATCAATGGAACAACGTTGATCATGCTAATTACTCTTCCCTTGATTACAACCTACAGGCTGCTCAACCAACAACAGGGGTAGGGATCTTTGCAAGAGATGCGGTCGCATTTATTCAAGCAACACGGTCAGTAGGAGCCCTACCAGGCCTTGCACAGGGGACTAAAGCAGCTAATGCCCTAACTAACCCAGCCGCAAGATTCACAGCTCAGAGAGCTATGGAAGGTCTTGTAGGTGGTGTTACTGATTTCATGATGGATCCGGGGGACGCTAATGCCTCTAATATGATTATGAGTTACATCCCTGGGGCAGATGCAGGGTTCTTAGCATCTTTAGCTGGTGATGGGGCAGCCTTTCTTCGTGATGGTCCTACCGGATTTGTATTTGAGAAGCTAGCCCAAGATGATGATGACAATGAGTTTACCCGTCGCCTTAAAAACTCAGCAGAAGGGTCCGTTATTCAGCAGGGTGTAGATGCAGTTGGGTTATTAGGCATTGCTCTTAAACGTGCAGTAGTACCTGGTCTTAAATGGCTTAAATCTCACCCTGGTAAGACCTCCGCTGATATCCCTGCTGAAATCAAAGCAGAACAGCAGGCGATCTTTACCGAGCAATTAAGCCTTGGTTTGTTGGATGACGTTCCCACTAAGCCAACCAAGACCCTTGCCGCTGAAGATGTCTATGACGAGGTGGTCAACAATGGTGACTACAGCCGACTCAATGAGCTGAGTCCTGAAGAGCTGAAGCGTATAACAGATAAGGAAGGTTATGACGCCCTTGCGTTTGTAGATGATGAAGATGCAGCAATTAACAGCATCGACGTCGATACGCAGATGGAAGTCTTTGGCAAAGCTATTACTGTTAAGAAGCTTCCTAATGGATCTAAGATCAAGTGGAAACAACGTGATATTAGTGAGGAGTTCGCCCCACAATCATCTGCCCGCCTCCGACAGCGTGCAGAGGCTATACAGGAGATGACAGAAGCTGGTCTAGATACCTCTGATGCTTCCATAGAAACTTTTCTTACCAATAATTACGATGCTCCACGTGTTGATGGACCTTTAACAGGTCAAAAAGTAGTCCGTATCGACTGGGATATCGAAGGCGAAAATCTTGGGACAGGTGGTACTCGCCTATACCGTCAGTTCGGTGAAGTAGCTAAGGAGCAGAAGCCTGGAACAATCATTCAGGCAGAAGCCGCTAATGATGGGTATGGGGCTAAGGGAATGTCTTATGCCCAAGCTAAAGCTGCAGAAAAGGCGGCAGGACCTATCAGTGGGCGTATGGATCCAGCTGACGCTGCTGAGATCAACAGACTGGCTAAGGAAAGATATGACGGTATCTATGGAGAGGGTGAGTGGGCTCAACTAGACCGTGAAGGTCGATCCATTCATATCGACGACATGCGGGCTGATGAGCCTGACTTTGCTCGTCTCTTTGACGAAGCTTCACAAGTACAACAGGCCCAAAGCATCCGCGAAAAGCTCTACAAACGTGCTGGTCTTTCTGAACCTAACGGCGAAGGAAAGATGTATGGGATTGTCAAGTACAAACCCGATGGCCGCAAATCAATGCAGCCACTCGATCCCACTAAGCCAATCCAAGAGCAAGTGGATGAGGCTATGGACTCCGCTAAGCAGTTCGAGCTAGGCATTGACTTCGATAGTGCTGAGGTCCGCCCAGGTAAGTTTGATCGACTTAAGGAAGATTATGAGAATGGTGGTAGCCGATTCCAAGCGGAATTTGAACCATTTGAACGTGCTGGTAAATCAGCAGAGTTCGACATCGTTGATGTAGCCAGACAGCAGGACTATCACGCCAATGGTCCTACTCAAGGTTTGGGTGCTCCTAGTCCCCACATGACTGACAACACAATTCGTCAGCTCAATGAAGCAGGTATGGCTGGTGATCTTATTAATGCTACAGCCGAGAAAGCTGCTAGTTCTTTAAGACAGCGGCTTCTAAGCTCTAACCCAGAGATTAGGAATGAAGCTTTAGAGCAGATCCGTAAGTGGCATCGTCAGAACCCTGTGGATGGTCAGAACTTTTCAACCAACAATGAAGCTCTGCTTGAAGTTAAGGAAAATGCTTATGGTGTTAAGGAGTCCTATATCCGTACCCTGGCCGGTAACAACGTAGCCAAGGTTCTTATTACTGATATTGCTCAACAGATCACTGAGATTGGAGGCAGTGCTGCAGAGATTGCACAATCAGGGATGACCCCAAACAGACAGCTAAACATGCTGATGGATCGTCTAAACTCTATGACTATCCTTCAGATTGAGGACGCCTCTAATCGCGGTGGTGTTCTTCAAGGCTTAAAAGGAAAGCTAGGGTTTGGTACTTCACCTGATACCGTCAAAACTAAGATCAAAGAAGCAACCGATAAGGTTGAAGACCTCCGTAAGCAGATTAATGAGGGTGATGTTAAGGCTGTAGAAGATGTCATGGTTTTAGCCGAGGCAATGAAGTTGGCTGATGGTAGACCTGATATCGCTCTAAAGTTTAAAGATAAATTCTTCTCCTATAGCCGGGAGATGTTTGAAGTGACCATGTATAACTCCTACCTCTCTGGTCTTGTTACTCAAGAACGAAACATCCTTGGTAATGGCTTTAACGTATTTATGAAGCCTTTGGATATTCTCATGGGATCCCATGGAAAACTTAGTGAGTATGATGGGGCTATACGGCCTGAAGATGTCCTAGCTAATTCAAACCGTCGCAAATCAGCTTTAGCGATGTACTCAAGTATGATGAATAGCTATAGCGAAGGATATAAGATTTTTAAGTTAGCTCTAAAAGAGAATAACGCTGACATCATGAGTAAAACCATGAGTACAGCCGGTGAGAATATGAGAGCCAAGATTGACAACCTGATTGCCGAAGCTGAGAGATCTGGAGACTTTGGAAAGGTATTCGCAGCTAGATGGGGTCTTGGCGTTCAATATTATACAGGAGCTCATCCTTGGTTACAGCAGGCCACGCGAGTGCTTGATGCAACAGATAAAGGGTTCCGTGTTGTATCAGCAAGGCAGAAGGCTCATTACGACATGATGATGAATGTGTTGGATGACTTCGATGGAGATGCCACTAAATTTAGTGCTGAAAAGTTAGAGATTGACCTTAAGTCTAAAATCAAAGAGAATGGTGATATCGTAGACCAACAGCTACTCGATTGGGCTAAAGAGGACACCTTCCAAGAAGAACTTGGTTGGAGAATGCAAGGGTTCCAGAACATGCTTAACGATAATCCTATCCTTAAGTACTCTGTTCCTTTTGTTAAAACACCTACTAACATTCTTAGGCGTACTGGTCAGTACACCCCATTTGTTAACCGTTTTCTCAATGAATATGATGCGGTGATGAAGGGTACTGATGAGACTAAAAAGGCTATATATAGAGGACGTGAAGCTCAGGGACAGGCTATGGCGCTCACATTTACAACTATGGGCTTTTTTGGCGTAACCACAGGAGCAGGTCCACAAGATCCTAATCTTAGGAAGACTTGGGAAGAAAACAATGAGCCCCACTCTTTTAAAGTTGGCGGGGTATGGGTAAGTAATCGCTTCCTAGGACCTATTGGCATTCTGATGAGCCTGTATGCCGACCTAGGTATGTATGGTGCAAACCGTGGCTCTTATGATGGCTTTGCAGATGCAGGATCTCAACTTGCATACACAATAGCTGGTGGTCTATTTGAACAGTCATGGGCTAAAGGTGTCTTCGCTCTTATGGATGTACTAGATGATATCCGTAGTGGTAAAGCAGTTGATGCAGAGGCCGCTGTAGCTCAATTAATGCGGGCTAGGATCCCTTATCAAGCTGCTTTCCGTGGGTTTAATAATGCTCTTATCCCCGGCTTACGTGAATACGATAACGTATGGCAAAAACTTTTGGCTGAAACAATTCCAGGCACTAAAGCTTTCTTAGGTGCTGAACGAACATCACCTTTCACTGGCAAACCTGTTGCAAATCAAGGTTTATCAGCTATCAACCAGATGTCTCCGTTTGGCCTTGATGAGATCAGGAATGATAAAGCAGTAGGATACTTAGTTCAGTATGGTGTTTCTGTTCCATATAAGTTTATGGATGAATACAAAGATATCAAACTAACAGGTGCAGACCATAAAACTCTTAATCAATATATGGCCTCTGGCGGTATGGATGGCAAGGGTGTTCGAGGTGCTCTTATTGAGTATTTTGAAGGTAGGCCTTTTGAAGCTGCGTATCAAGAGTGGGTAAACATGAAGCACCCTGTTGAACGGGAGAAAGCTCAATGGTACAGAGTAGCTAAGCGTATATGGGCTGAGCATAGAAAAGCTGCTGTTGATAAATATATGAACAATGCGACGCCAGCAGGTGATGCTTTTAAGGAAAAAGTGTCAGCTGTAGATCTACGAGACCATTTCATGAAGATTGGACTCTACGACGAAGCATCTATCTTTCAACAACAAATCGAAAACTTCTAAGTAATGGCAACTATTAAAAATACATTTGTAGGAGATGGTTCAACTATTTTCTACTCTTTCACATTCCCATATATCGAGATTACCGATGTCTTTGTTGAACTAGACTCGGTACTTACAACTTCATACTCATTTGCCAACGCTACTACAATTCAATTTACCACTGCTCCAGCCGTAGGGGTAGCAATTAAAATCTTCCGAGATACATCAATTGATGATCTAAAGGCTGCATTTTTCCCAGGCTCTGCTATTAGAGCTAGGGATTTAAACGATAACTTTACACAGAACCTATATGTAACGCAAGAAGTTGATGCAATAGCAGATTCAGCCACCACCACAGCTAATAGTGCTGTTACTACAGCTAATAATGCTGTAACTACAGCAAACAGTGCGGTTACTACAGCTAATACAGCAACAACCACAGCTGGAAATGCAGTTACCGCCGCCAACACAGCTTCTACAAGTGCTGCCGCTGCTGTAACTTCAGCCAATGCTGCGGTAGTTGCGGCAAATACAGCTGCTAGT
>Ga0181412_1001008_pt1 | contig 11297 bp, 18 predicted proteins | sample 35SPOviralmetaG_FD_130113 | JGI IMG/M metagenome (GOLD analysis project Ga0181412, IMG submission 130113) | Marine viral communities from the oligotrophic San Pedro Time Series (SPOT) site, San Pedro Channel, CA, USA - 35 SPOT_SRF_2012-08-15 | ecosystem: Environmental > Aquatic > Marine > Strait... | reverse complement strand
ATGGCTGGTCGAAGAAAAGTAGCAAAAGCTACACGTAAACCAAAAGGCACTTACGGTTTTAAAAAAAAATAGTAAGTGATTAACAGAGAAGGCTTTGGAAAACTTATGAAAAAAGGTTATCACAAAACTAAAAGCGGCAGAGTTGCTAAAAAAGGTTTGTATTACAATATGAACAAAAGAAAAAAAGCAGGCACAAGCAGACCAGGTAAAGGTACTGTTTCTGCTAAAGCTTTAAAAGCATCTGCTAAAACTGCAAAAAGTTAAATAATGGAAGTTGAATTAGATAAAAAAAAACTACAATTTACTAATGAAGATGGTCAAAAAGTAAATGTAGATATTGATCAAGACCAAACTGAAAAAGAAGAAGAAGCTTTTGAAAGTAATCATTATTCTAATTTAGCTGAAGAATTACCTGAACAAGAAATCAATCTTATAGGAAAAGAATTAGTCCGAGCTTATGAAGATGATAAAAGCTCTCGTAAAAATTGGGAAGACCAATATTCAAAAGGTTTAAGAATGTTAGGTGTAGTTGTTGAAGATAGACAAGACCCTTTCCCGGGAGCTTCAGGTGTTCATCATCCGTTACTTGCAGAAGCAGCAACACAGTTTCAAGCTAGAGCTATTGCTGAAATTTTTCCTGCTGGTGGTCCAGTTAAAACTCAAGTCATAGGAAAAGTTACAGATAAAAAATTAGATCAATCTCAAAGAGTTCAAGATTTTATGAACTTTCAAATTACACAAGAGATACCAGATTATTTTAACGAATTAGATCAAATGTTATTTTATTTAGCACTTGCGGGTAGTGCTTTTAAAAAAGTTTATTTTGATAATACTTTAGATAGAATTTGTTCTAAATTTGTACCAGCAGAAGAATTTGTAATATCAATGGAGAATACAGATTTAGAAACAGCAGAAAGATATACTCAAGTAATGAAACTAACTAGAAACGATATTAGAAAACATCAAGTATCTGGTTATTATAAAGATATTCCATTAAGTAAAGCGGAATCAACTCCAGGTTCTAATGATGGAGATATGGTTGACCAAACTTTACAAAGATTAGAAGGTATGACACCTAGTATGGCAGATAAAATACATACTGTATTAGAAGTACATACTAATTTAGATTTAGGCGAAGATAAAAACGAATTAGCTTTACCTTATATTGTTACAATAGATTTAGATTCACAAAGAGTTTTATCTATAAGACGTAATTGGAAAGAAGAAGATTCATTAAGAAGAAAAAGAACTTATTTTATACATTATAAATATCTTCCGGGCTTGGGCTTTTATGGCTTCGGCCTTATTCAAATGATCGGCGGACTTCAACATGCTAGCACTGGTGCTTTAAGAGCACTACTAGATTCAGCTGCCTTTGCCAACCTCAATGGAGGATTTAGAGCTAAAGGAGCAAGAATAGAAGGTGGAGATATTACTGTCTCTCCTGGTGAATGGGTTGAAGTTGAAGCTTATGGTGATGATCTACGAAAGAGTTTTATCCCTCTCCCTTTCAAAGAACCATCGCCTACTCTCTTACAACTATTAGGTGTTTTAACTGAGTCCGGGAGACGTTTTGCATCAATAGCAGATGCAATGATTGGTGATTCTGCAGGGTCAGGTCCAGTTGGTACTACTATTGCTTTAATAGAACAAGGCTCTAAAGTATATTCAGCAATACATAAAAGAATTCATCAAGCGCAAGGTAGAGAATTTAAATTAATTTATGAATTAAATGGAGAATATTTAGATGATGAATATTCTTTTGAAGTTATAGGCGAAAATAAAAAAATTAGAAGAAAAGATTTTACAGCTTCTATTAGTGTAGTTCCAGTTTCTGATCCTAATATTTTTTCACAAGCTCAAAGAATTGCTTTAGCTCAAACTGGTATGCAATTAGCACAAGCTTCACCTGATATTATAGATGTCAAAGAAGCAACAAGAAGATTTTTACAAGCTCTCAATATACCTGATTATATGGACTTAATAATAGAAGATGAAGATACACCTAGACGTGATCCAGTGTCAGAAAATATGGCTTTACTTAATGGTAAACCAATTCAAGTATTTGAAGATCAAGATCATCAAGCTCATATACAAGTACATTCACAATTTATTAATGATCCTAGATTTGGTGGAAACCCTGAAGCTAAAGAAAGACTTTATCCAGCAATGTTAGCTCACATAGGTCAACACATGGCATTTTTATATCAACAACAAATGCAAGCTCAAGTACCACCGGGTAATCCTATTTCTTCAGGTGATTTTAACAGAGAATTTGATGATGAACCATCAAAAGAAATAAGTATAGAAGAAGAAAATAGAATAGCAGCAACAGCAGCACAAGCAGCACAACAATTAATGGGTAGTATGCCACCTTCTCCCGAAGAACAAAAACAACAAGCTGAACAACAAAAAGATCAAGCTCAACTTGCATTAAAAGGTGAAGAACTAAATATAAGAAAAGCTAGATTTATGCAAGGTGTTAAAGAAAGTGAAAAACAAAACGCAAGAAAAGATGCTGAATCAAAAGCGAAGATAGTAGAAATTGCAAGTAAAGTTGCAAGAGAAGAAAAGAAAAGAGATTAAGTATATGGCAACTGGAAGAATGACTAAAAAAGTTTTAGATCATATATCTAATATAAATAAAGAAGCTAAACAAATGCAATTAGCTAAAAATTTAAAAAAAGAAGTTAATACTGGTGCTAATGGAACACAATCTTATGTTATTAAAAAAGGTATTAATAAAAATAAACTAGCAACGAAAGATATAAATGGCAGTTAGTGGTGAAGAAATTAGACAAGCTAAAAAGTTTTTAGAAAATAAAAACGTATCTATTAAAAAAGTTAAACCAAGATTATTTGCTCAAGCTTCAGATGATTTAGGTCATACTTTTGATCAATTATATATTAAATTAAAGAAAGATGTAAATGGAACGCCTGATACAAGCGATAAAGAAAAAGATTAAAGACCATAAACAAGATTTATCACAAAATTTATTAAATAAAGGTGTAGAAAATATATCTGAATTCAAACGTATCTATGGATATGGTCAAGGTTTAGATAAAGCTTTTGAAATAATAAATGAAACAATTGAAAAATATAAACAAGGAGATATTGACGATGAATAGTAATGAAGCTTGGGCTACAGATAATGATGTACCAACACCTGATAAAGTTCCACAACCTGTAGGTTATAGAATTTTATTAAGACCTCAAGGTGTAGTAGAAAAAACTAAAGGTGGAATAATATTAACGGATTCTAACAAAGATAATCAAACATATTTAAATAGTGTAGGTCAAATAATAGCTATGGGTGATGAATGTTATAGTGATAGAAAAAAACCTTGGTGTAAAGTAGGAGATTGGGTTATTTTTGGTAGATATGCAGGAGCAAGAGTTTCTGTACAAAATGTAAAAATGGTGTTATTAAATGATGATGAGATTATTGCAACTCTGGAAAGTCCAGATATTGTAACTCAACAACTATAATATACATTAACAAAAGTTAATGCCAACATAGGAGAAACTATGATCGAAGAAAAAGAAAACAAGAATGAAGAATTAGAAGTTGTGCTTGAAGAAGCAGAAAAGGAAAAGGAAGTAAGCGTAACTCCTAATCCTTTAGATGATTTAGTTCAAGAAGAACCTTCTAAAGAAAAAGAAATAGATAAAACTTACGAAAATGAACGAGAAATTAAATTAGAAGAAAAAAAAGTTCCTGAATATTCAGAAGATATGCCTTATTCTGTTAAAGTTCGTAAGAGAATTCAAAAAGAAGTAGCTAAAAGAGCAGAAGCTGAACAAAAATTAGTAGAAATGGAAGAAAGAATGTCTAAAATGGAAAAAAAAACATATGATATTGCTAATAAATCTTTAAGTAATCAACTTTCAAATGTTTCTAATGAATTAAAATCAGCAATAGAAGAAGGTAATACAGACAAACAAGTTAAACTGTACGAAAATATGGCAGAAATTCGTAGTCAAATGACTAAAACCGAAGATTATGCTGCACAAGTACCTAAAACTACAGAAAAAACTGCAAAAAAAGCTCCGCCTTTAGCCACAGAATGGGTTAAAGAAAATTCAACATGGTTTAATAAACCAGGTTATAGAAAAGAAACTGCTGTAGCTTATGGAATTGATGCTGAATTAACAGAAGAAGGTTGGGACGTGCATGACCCGGGATATTATGATGAGATGACTAAAAGATTAAAATTAAGTGGTCTTTCTTATTTTAATAAATCAGAAGAAAACACTTCCAAATCGGAACAAAATGTAGTACAAAAAAACAATAGAGTGCAATCTCCTGTTGCTGGAGTTTCTCGTAAAAAAGGAACATCAAGCAATAGAGTTAAGCTCACTAGTGATGACCTTGCCACTGCTAAAAACTTTGGAATAGATATTACAGATGAAGCGGCACTAAAACGATTTGCTAAAGAAGTAAAAAGCTTTAGCGATACAGGACAATAGAAAGGAGCCTGACATTATGAATAAAGATAATAAAATAAATAACGAAACTAGAGTAGAGAAATCTAAACTAGCTTCAAAATGGCGACCGAGTAACTTATTAGAAGCGCCTGAACCAAGACCTGGTTATGCTCAACGTTGGGTAGCAACAATGGTATTGGGACAGGAGACACCTACGAATGTAGCTAAACGGTTGAGAGAAGGTTGGGCACCTAGAGATGTTAAAACTATCAAAGATGGCCAACATTTTCCAACGATAGAACATGGCAAATTTGCTGGGCATATTGGAATAGAAGGAATGGTACTTTGTGAAATGCCGCAAGAAATGTTAGATCAAAGAAATGACTACTATGCGCAAATGACAGAGAACTTGATGAGATCAGTCGAAAACGACATGAACAAAGTCGAATCACCAGGCCAACCTATCCAAAGGACTTTTAAAACTACAGTTAGTTCGGAAGGCAGTTAACAACTAACAAAGGTAAATAAAAATGGCAAATGTAAATGCACCAAATGGTTTCGTACCATTAAGACATTTAACAGGCGGTGTTATTAGAGCCAACGAGTATGCAATTGCAAATAGCTATGCAGCTAATCTTGCAAGTGGAGACCTCGTTACTTTGGCAGCCAATGGAACAGTTGTAAGAGGCACAGCGGGCGGAACAGCTCTCGGTGTTTTTTATGGTGTTGAATACATTGATAATAATACTGGTGATGTTAAATTCTCTAAAGTTTGGAACACAGGTACAACAGCTAAGGCTAATGAGCCTATTAAAGCTTACGTGTACGATGATCCAAATATCACTTATGCGGTTCAAGTCAACGGAACTTTTGTTTCTACAGCAGTAGGAGCTTTAGCAAATGTAACACTTGGCACGTTTAATTCAACTTATGGACATTCAACTGATGAATTAGATTTCGCAACTTTAGCAACTACTGCTAAAACGTTGAGAATTTTAAGATTAATTGATATGCCAAATAATGCAGTAGGCGCTGACGCTGATGTAGAAGTAGTAATCAATCTATCTCTATATGGTACTCAGAACGCTGGTGTATAACCTTAACAATAGGAGTTAAAAAATGGCTTTAAACAGAGCACTTTTTACCAAACAGCTCAATCTAGGTTTAAACACCGTGTTTGGTATGGAATATGATAGATATCCTGAACAATGGAGATCATTATATTCTACAGAGCAATCAATGAAAGCATTCGAAGAAGATGTACAAATGATCGGATTCGGTGCTGCACCAACTAAAGCTGAAGGTGCCATGATCAGTTATGATTCTGGCAGAGAAGGCTTTGTCTCAAGATATGTACATGAAACTGTCGCTTTAGCTTTTGCTATTACAGAAGAAGCTGAAGAAGATGGCTTGTATGGTTCTCTAGGCGCTAAATACGCAAGAGCACTTGCAAGATCAATGCAACATACTAAAGAGATCAAAGGTGCAAACATCTTTAATAATGCAACTACTACATCGGTAGGTGGTGATGGCCAAGCTTTAATGAATGGCTCACACCCACTAGGTGGTGGCGGTACTGCTTCTAACATTCTAGCAACACCTGCAGATTTATCTGAAACGTCTTTAGAGACACTTTTAGTTCAAATCTCGCAAGCTGTAGATGACAGAAGTATACCAATTGCATTATCTGGAAGAAAACTTGCAGTTCCTCCTGGATTGATTTTTATCGCAGAAAGAATTATCAAGTCTAATTTAAGACCTGGTACTGCTGATAATGATATCAATGCAATGAGAAATATGGGTATGATCCCTGAAGGAGTAGTAGTCAATCAAAGATTTACTAATCCAGATCAATACTTCATATTAACTGATTGTCCAGATGGAATGAAGCACTTCGTTAGATCACCAATTAAAAAAGCTGTTGAAGGCGATTTTGAATCTGGTAATTTAAGATACAAATGCAGAGAAAGATACAGCTTCGGTTTTACAGACTGGAGAGGTGTATACGGATCTGAAGGCGTAGCATAATAACTAATTAATACTAGGCGTAGCAATACGCCTAGTATTTTTAATAACCCAAACGACTGCGAAAGCAGACTATTAAAAGGAGATAGACATATGGGAACAACAACATTTTCCGGACCGATAAAAGCGGGAACGGTTAGTCAAACAACTGGCACAAAATTAGGCGAAAGTATTAAAAATACTGGTTTCGTTACTATGAGCCAATCAGTAAAAGTTGATATCATTGGAGCTTCACATCTTAATCAAGTATGTGCGGTAGTTCCAGCAAACTCACAAATAGTTGATGTTATACTTAATGTAACAACTGTAAATAATGACGGTGGTACAGCTACTATTTCAGTAGGAACAATAGCTGATGCAGATGCATTTATAAATGGAGCTAATGTTAAAGCTCTAGCAACTACTCACGGTACTTTAGATACAGAAGCAACTAATGTAGGTACAACTGACTTACAAATTTTAGCTGACTTTACTGGTGCTAATGGTGACGGTACAACTGGCGCAGCAACAGTTACTGTTTTGTATTTACAAAACAATGGTGTTCAAGACGCAGCAGATTTATAATAATAAACTAGGGGGCCTTCGGGCCCTCAAAAAATTATGTTTGAAAAATTATCTGAAATAGGCGAAGCTTTTAAAAACTTTGGTAAAGATAAAGAAACTGAAATAGTAGATATGTCTAATACTACTATTGAAGATGATCGATCTACTGAAGATTCAGTTACAAAAGCGATAGATATTAGAGAAAAGAAAAAAAATGAAGAAGCAAATAAAGATAGAGATGAAAAAATAGATTTAGAAGTAAGTACGACTAAAAAAGATGAAGAAAAAAAAGGCGAAGATACACTAGAAAAAAAATTAAAAAACATTGAAAAAGTTATTGATACTTTTAGTGGTAGTGGAGGAGAACAACTTCAAGTACCTAAAAATAATTTAGATGTTAAAGCTTCTGACAATATTAATGTAAAACCTGTAGACATGGGATCAATTCAAGCAAAAGAGTTAATAACTGAATACCTAAAACCTTCTGTTAATTCAGATAGAGTTGGGTTATTATATGAAAACTTACGAAAATTAAATTTAATATAGGAGAAAAAAATGGCAGGATCGGATCTTAATGTAGCTTTTACTTCTACTACTGGAGGTACACAAACATTATTTGGTGGACCTACTAGATTAAAAGCTTTTATAATTACACCAACAGCTAGTGCAGGCACAGTAGTTTTTAAAGATGGTGGTGTAAATAAATTTACAGTGCCTACAGCTGCAAGTGTATCATCGGGACCAGTTACTATTAATTTACCAAGTGACGGTGTAAGATTTGGTACATCTTTACAAGCAACTTTAACTGATGTTGGTGGAATTACAGCATTTTTTGCATAATGGAGGACTATGGCTTTATCAGGAACTTCCACATTTACTTTAACTGTAAATGATGTAATACAAGAGGCTTACGATAGAATAGGTGGTGATCCTATTTTAGGTTACGATGTAAGATCAGCTAGACGTAGTATGAATATTATGTTTAGCGATTGGGCTAATCGTGGTTACAATCAATGGACAGTAGAATATAAAACTTTAGCTATTACAACTGGAACTATCGAATACACTTTACCTAGTGATACAGTAGATATAATTAATGCAAATATTAAAATTAGTGATGGAACTGAATATGCAATGACTGCATTAGGATTAAATGATTATGCAGCAATTTCAAATAAAACTACACAAGCTAGACCTACACAATATTATTTACAAAGATTAAGTACACCTGTTTTAAAAATTTATCCAGCTCCTGATACTAATTATACTATTACTTATTATAGAATGCGAAAAATAGAAGATATTACAGCCTCTACTGTAAGTGGTGTAGAACAAAATATAGATGTACCATTTAGAGCTTTCGAGTGTATGTGCGCAGGACTTGCTTATTATCTTTCTAAAAAAAGAACTGGTGTAACACCAGCTACACAACAGACTTTAAAAATAGATTATGAAGAAGCATATCAACGATTAGTTGCTGGCGATGATACTCCTTCAACTAGAATTTTACCAGCAACAGGGACGAGTTTTTATTCATAATGGCTAGAGTACCAGCAAGTACTAGACCTCATAGAGCACCTTCTGCAAAATTTTCTGGAGGAAAATATGCTTATGCAATTTCAGATAGATCGGGTTTAAAATTTCCTTATCAAGAAATGGTATTTGAATGGACTGGAATGTTTGTACATACTTCCGAATGGGAACCAAAACAGCCACAATTAGATTTAACTTATTTTACTGATGCTCAAACTTTACAAAATGCAAGACCATCAGCTAGTATATCTGCAACTCAAGCAGCAAGAACAGGTGGAGGTGCAGTAGGATCTTCTACTGGCGGTGTTCCTAATCAAGTTACTGCTTTACCAAGTTTTCAAAATACATCTGGTCAATCTGTTTATGTAGGAGTTGCAACTCTTCCTACAACATGGTATTTAAATAATACAAATTTGTTAACAACTACATTAGGAAATGTTACAGTTGTTATTACATGATAAAAAATAAAACACTGAGTGTTATGATCGCAACACCTTGTTATGGCGGTCAACTTTCTGAAGGATACTTACATGGAGTTATGAGTGTAACTCAATCTGCAGCAAAGAATAATTATAGAGTACATCTAAATACAATGGGAAATGAAAGTTTAGTTACTAGAGCTAGAAATACTTTAGTAAGTCAGTTTTTAGATTCAGATGATTCTAATCCTGATTTATTTACTCATTTAATGTTTATTGATTCTGATATAGGATTTAATGGAGATGCTGTTAGTCGTATGATATTATCAGATTACGATGTAGCTTGTGGAGTATATCCTAGAAAATCTATTGATTGGGAAAGAATACCAGAACTAATGAAAAAAAGTGATAAACATTTAGAACAAAGAGCTTTAGGTTATAATCTTAATTTTTCAGATCCTAATAATATAGAAGTTAATAATGGTTTTACAGAAGTAATGGATGCAGCAACTGGATTTATGTGTATTAAAAAAGAAGTATTTAGAAAAATGATTAAAGCTTATCCTAACCTTAAATATACTAGCGATCAAATTATTAATGGTAAAAAGTATGGAAGTAACAACTGTTACGCATTTTTTGACTGTATTATTGATGAAAAAAGTAATAGATATTTATCAGAGGATTATGCTTTTTGTAGATTATGGCAAAAGATAGGCGGTAAAATACATGTTGATCTTCGTAGTCCTTTAACTCATTATGGAACTTATCCATTTGCAGGACACGTATGGACTAAATTTAAGATTGACGATGACGTAAAAGTGGAGAATAAAAATGGCAATGACTTACAGCAGTCTAAAGACTGATATACAAACTTGGGCAGAAAATACTGGAACTGATTTTAATAATCAACTAGATACTTTTATAGATAATACATTTGCTTCATTATCTAGAGATATTGATCCTGTAGGCTTTAATGAAAATGTAACTACTACAGCAATAGCTGGCGATAGATTTGTAAATCTTCCAACTGCTATCGAACCTATGTTATTTAATTATTTAACTATAACTGTAGGCTCACAAGTTACATATTTAGAAATGAAAACTTTAGCTTATTGCCAAGAATATTGGCCAAATATAGCTCTTCAAGGTCAACCTAAATATTTTGCTAATTTCGATGATGATCGTGTATATTTAGCACCTACTCCAGATCAAGCTTATACTCTTAAATTAGGATATCAAGGAAAAATTAATCCTTTATCTAATACTAACACTACTAATTGGTACACTGAAACTATTCCAGATGTTTTATTATATGGGTGTTTAGCAGAAGCAAATCTCTTTACAAAGAACATGGAAGATTATACTATATACTTAAATTTGTATAATACAAGAGTTGCCACTGTTAATAATGAAGCTCGTAGAAGAAGAAGAACTGACTATAAGTTTCCGGGTAGCCCTGTTGGTACAAACACATTAACTGGAGGACAATAATATGGCAATAACACAAGCGATTTGCACAGTATTTAAACAAGACTTGATGTCGCCTGGTGGAAACCTTGAAGCTCAAACTCTTAAATGTGCACTATACACTAATGCAGCAACTTTAAATGCAACTACATCAATTTATATAACTGCAAATGAAGTTTCAGATTCAAATACTAATTACACTACAGGCGGAAACGCATTAACTAATGTAGCTATTTCAGTAGATGGAACTACAGCAATTTTTGATGCAGACAATGTTACATTTCCTAATGCAACAATTTCAGCTCAAGCAGCACTTTTATATAATGCAAATAATGCTAATTCTGCAATTGCAGTTTTAGATTTTGGAGGAGTTAAAACTTCAACGAACGGAACTTTTGAATTACAGTTTCCAACTGCTAATGCTAGTGCTGGTTTAATTAGAATAGCTTAAAGGAGTACTACTTATGGCTGCACTCGTCATTAATGATAGAGTAAAAGAAACAAGTACTTCTGTCGGAACAGGAACAATTCAATTATTAGGTGCTTCACAAGGCTTCGAAACTTTTGTAGCAGGTATTGGTAATGGAATAGAAACTTATTATTGTATTACTAATATAGCTTTAACAGAATTTGAAATTGGAATTGGTACAGTAACTGATGCAACACCAGATACTCTTTCTAGAGATACAGTTTTATCATCTACTAATTCAGATAACAAAGTAAATTTTCAAGGCGGAACTAAAGATGTTTTTTGTACCGTCCCTGCTAAAAAAGCAATGTCACCTGTTATGCAAGCAACAGGTTACGTTGTAACTCATGCGTCTACACTAGATGAAGTTCAAACTATGGACTCAGGTGTATTAGCAGGACCAGTAACAGTT
>Ga0181412_1001005_pt1 | contig 11315 bp, 9 predicted proteins | sample 35SPOviralmetaG_FD_130113 | JGI IMG/M metagenome (GOLD analysis project Ga0181412, IMG submission 130113) | Marine viral communities from the oligotrophic San Pedro Time Series (SPOT) site, San Pedro Channel, CA, USA - 35 SPOT_SRF_2012-08-15 | ecosystem: Environmental > Aquatic > Marine > Strait... | reverse complement strand
TATTGCAGACATTCTATACATATATACAATATTTTAATTTGTATTATTTATATAAAATTGAATGTTTGTATATATATAATGCCTGAAGTAAATAATCTGGAAACTATGAATGAAGCTACGCAATATTTGTTTGATATTAAAAAAGATATGAAAGAAAACCACTACATAGAGCTTATGGATATATTAAAAAAATTATATTTTAAGACCGATTTTAAATATGAATATTATGTGGAATGTCATATAACTACTAATGTCTGCTGGATAGATAATTGTGGTTCATTTGATAAGATAAAAGAGGAATTATTCTATGACGAAAATACCTACAAAGAAAGTGCTGAAGAATTTAATAGTGATTATGAAAAAGTACATGAAATTACTACTGATAGTTGTATAGAAATAATAAGTAATAAAGAATACGATGGCGGAGATTTAAATGAGTTTGTAAAGAATGCTATACAAAAAACCACGATTATCCCAGCAGAAATTATGGAAACCCACCAGAGGGAAGTCCAGAAATATTATGAACAATACATTAGGTATTATGACAACTGGGTAAGAATAGTAAATAATGAAAATTTTATAGAATTTGTAGATATAGACTACATGGGAGAACACTACGCTTAGTTGTTTTATTTCTTCTCTTTTTTGTCTGGCTTGTCTGAGCGTAGCGTATAAGCCTTTTTTTCTATTTCTGTTTTTATTTCTTCTTTTATTTTATTATCTTGTTTGTCTTCTGTACGAGTAAGAACATTATCTAGTATCTCATAGACACGCTTATCAAATAAATTAATATAATGCTTAAGCCTACGGCAATCGGTGCAGTAGTGCGACCAGTAGCTTTCTCTTTCTTGTTTCTCGCATAAGTAACATAATCCCATATTTATATATTAGTCTTATATTTTAATTATATTAGTATTTAATAGTTATTATTATATATATATTATTATATATTTTCATATTTTCAGTAAATACAGAAAAACTGACAACGCACACTTAACCAATGACAACTTTCATAATTTTGAAAAAACATAATTTGCCGTTTTCAGTTTTTACTGAAAAAGTGAAAATAACTTAAAGATTGCTTAATTATATATTAAAAATGAATAAATTTACAAATAATGAAGCTGGTATTGAAGGCGACTGGGATATGAACGACACCTTAGTTTATAATACTAAAATGTATAATCATTTAAACAATTTACGACATAATAAGTTAGACAGTCCAGAAACTTATAAAGCCATGAAGCAATATAAATACACTTTAGACAATATAGACAAAACAAAAAATTATTGTTGTAGTCGCATCCAGAATAAAGGTATGAACGATGCAAGATATAAATATTGTAATTATAAAGCAGAAACAAAAGAAGAGCTAATGGCTCACGAAAGAACTTGTTTTAATATTATAGAAACAGAAGTAAAAGATAATAGACCTTATTTAGAATGTGATATTTGTAAATGCACTAGGTTTTATGATAAAGGTAAATATAAAGCACTATATGCTTTGAATAAACATAAAAAGAATTGTAGATTAAATATAAAACGCAAAAGAATTAGATATATAACTGATTTTTTAGCTAAGGCTGATAAAGATAATGTAAATGAGATTTTTAATATTATTATGGCTAAACAAAAAAAACAAGAAAATCCTAATATAGAATTAACACATGAAAATATAAGTAAGAATATAAGTCAAACATACGAAAGCGATAATGAAAGTGATAGACCAGTATCAGCAGTTTCAGCAGTATCAGCAGTATCTACAAGTAGCGAAATGAGTGACTGGAATTTTGATAATATATATTATTTAGTTGATAGTAAAAATAGAGTATATGACGAATATGATAATCATATAGGGCAAAGGGTTAAAGACGAATTTTCAGGTGAATTTAAACTAGAGCTAGAATAATTATCTAGTATTATATATATATGTTTGTAGGTATTTACGATATAGATTGCGAAATAATGGCTAATGTATTAGATAAAATAAAATTTTACAGCGGTACTGAAAGAAAACAAATGCTAAAAAAAAATAAAATTAAACATCCAAAAGACGGTGGCTCTATGTTGTATGGTACGACATGGAGAGGATATTTAAGCCCTACAAAAACAAGAACAAAAGACGAAGATACTGGATTATATAAAACAAAAGTAATGGATTTACATCCAGAACTAAAAGATATATTTAGAACTTTTGCTGATTTTCATTTACCTAATTTTAATTATACACAAGTGCAAATGAATAAAAATTTTGCTTGTGGTCCTCATTTTGATAGTACTAACATAGGCGAGAGTGTTTTAGTAACTTGTGGCGATTTTACTGGCGGTAATACTTCTATAGAAATTCAGGTAATACCAGAAAAAGTTGTATCTATATCTTGCAGAGAAAAGCCCCAGTGTTTTGACGGTTCTAAATTTAAGCACTGGGTAGAGCCGTGGGAAGGCACAAGGTATAGTCTAGTTTTCTTTAATAATAAGTCGAGTAAAAAAAAATAAAATATTGTATTATTATATAGCATATAATGCCTAGTGGATATTATGAAAATGATATGCCTAATTGTGGTATTTGCGGTCGCAAACTAAGACCACTTTACAAAAATAAAGACTGGAAAAGCAGAGCTTACCATGTAACCTGCTGGAAAAATATGGTAAATGATATTGCTAATTATAACCGAGTTGCTTATAGTAAATATGGTCATGTAAAAAGAGTAGCCGATATGCCGTTAGAAGAAGCAAAGAAGCAGGATAAATTTGTTGTTGAATTTGATTAGAGTTTCAGTAGTGCAATTATTAATTGTTTTTTTTTCATGTGGCTTCTAGAAGCAATCCTATTATCACAAGCCATTTTATATAATTCTTTTTTAGTATTATGTTTATAGTAAGTAGCATAATTAATAACGACTTTGTCGTATGCCTTATTACATTCATAATCCCAGTTAGTTAAAACTCGTCCTGTGTATCTACTTGTATCTTTTACACGCCATGTCCCCAACAACTCCGCAAATCCTATTGTGTCTTGTAATGGTTTGCCCATATATTTAATTTCTTGTAGCACTTTAATATGTTTTACTTGAAACGATATTTCTGGTATTTTAAACATTTTCTTTTGATAATACTTTTTTTAAAAGTATTAATCAATTTTTTTTTAATTTTTTTTTCTATTTATATTCTATAAAATGGAAAGTTTAATGGAATTTAAAGAAAATCAGTTTGAATTATTAAAATCCACAACCGAAAAGGCTGTTGTAATGGGTAGATTAGAAATGCTAAAAGACCTAGCAATTTATATAGATAATTTAAGAGAAAGTTATACACGGCTTTTAGTTGTTAATGGCATGGACGAAGACGAATACAAAGAACGCCTTGACGGTAGTTATGAAGAAAAAAACCGACACAAAGGCGTACAAGGTTTAGACCCTAATGTTACAGGTAAAGTTACTATTACAGAAGTAGCATCCGAAAAATTTTGCGATATACCTATAGAAGATATTAATGAGGATATTGAAAATGAAGTATCCGAAAAAGTAATTTAAATGTTTAGATTGACCCTGAAATAAATATATTTACTAATAGTATAAAATGTCCGAACAATTAATAACAGCAACCCCTGTAAATGCCCCAGATATTTTAATGAACCAGCCATTAACACGCCAAGTCGATGTTACTTTAGAAACTAAAATTTTAGAACCTGTTTCTCATAACTACACAAGTGCTACTGGCGGTAGGACTGTTTTTGTTCTTCCAGCTTCTGGTGTGCTTGACGCACCGAACGCTGTTTTACGATTCGCACTAACAGCTGCCGAAGGTGATAATATTATCGCACCCAATTTTTCTACAGGTTTAGCAGGTTGTGTTGATAGAGTTACTTTACGATGTGGTGGTAATATTATGTCACAGACCACTCGTGCAGCCCACTATATGAATATTAAACAGAACTTTTTACCACACGCCGTTAAAGAAGGTGTCTATGACGCACGACACTTATCCAGTCATAGTCTTATGAACCGTGTAGGTAATGCTAAAATTGCTACAAGTGCTGCCTCATTAGCCTTTCAGCAGTTGTACAATCCAGAAGCAGACCAAGTTAATGAATGGGGTCGCACCTATGTCCCTAATGGTGCGCCACCAGTTCATCGTGTCCAGCGTAGTAAGTGTTTACAAGCAACAGCAGCTAATACACCAGAAGCCGTGATAAGATTAGGAGATTTATTTGAATTTTGTAATGAAAACAAACTACCACTTCTTGCTATGGCTCAGGTTGAAATTGAGATTGAATGGTTGGCTTGTGGTGACCCTAATGTTGTAGCCGTTAATCAGTTAAACTCACCTCTTATCGATGCAGTTATTCCAGCTGCCGCTAATAATGCCGCACCAGCTGTAGTGAATAGAGGTAATGTTGTCATGAATACACCAACTCTTTTACTTGACTACATCCATTATGACGAAGTTGAAAGAGAGAAAATTTTTAATGCTGTGAATAGCCCAGGTGGTATGAGATTAAACTTTACTGAAGTTTTACATACACGAGGTATTAATCCTGCTAGTGCTGCTGAAGGACAAGTATCCAGTAATCACATTCTAGGTATGGCTATGAAAGAAGTTAAAAAGCTATATGTACAGAAAAACTACTCACAGGTCGGTAATGGTGCAGGTGAAATAAATAATGACTTTAATGGTATTAAAACACACAGAAACGAATTATATAAACAATACAAATCCCAGCAAATACCGTCCGAATCATATAATTTACTAGTTAATAATGAAAGATTATATGACAAGGATGTCGAGAACCCTATGGTTGCTCAGGATTATTTATCCCAGTGTGGTAAGAACTGGACACAGCCTAATATTGCCTATGATACTGGTAATTATAATGTATCTAAAAACCGTATTATGTTAGACAGTTCATTTACTAATGGTGCATTAGTTACTGACTTTCCATCCGCAGCCAATCAGGCAAATATCGGTGCTTCTAAACGGTACTTATGTGGCTCACAAAACTATATCGGTGTGAATTTTGACAAATACAATATGTTAGGTTCTGCTGTGGGTAATGGTGTCAGGTTAGGCTCAAGTCCTCTTGAATTTAATTACAATCGTCTTGCTGTGGCTGCCGCTGGTGGTGGGGCAGTCGGAGCCCATTTAGGTCCTGTTGAATTAGACTTTTATGTTTGCTACAGACGCTCTATGATTATCCGCTCACTCGGTGTGGATGTTTCCGATGCATAATTTTACTCTTTTACTTATAGATTTTTTTTATGATTTATAATATATTATTATTATAAATATGACTGATTATACACAGGAAGCGTACGAATGTAGTATCCAGACTTCTTCTGTAAGGATAGACAATACAGAATGGATAAACGAATTTTCACAAGGTATTAAACTAAAGAAAGGTGACCAAGTTAGACTTTTAGGTAGTTTTATCCAAGAAGGTAGTGATAGTAATGAGATAGAGATAGAAGAAGACCAAGAAATTAATATATCTTATTCACCATATTTACTAGGTAATACTATTGACACAATAGATAAAACTGAAAATGGTAATTTATTAGATTTAAGTCAAATAGGCGATATAGCATATTCTACTGATAGTTTCGGTATTGAACCGCCTATGAGAAATACAACACAAAAAGGTAATGCTACAAATAAATGGAATATGTTGTTGCCTGATAATCCAGCTTATACATATCCAACAACAAACGGTAGTGTTCCTGCTGGGGGTAATCCAGCAATAGAAGCTTATGAAAATGTGCCTACAACAAATCCAGCTGCTACAGGTGAAAGTGGTGGCGATGTATATGGTGAAATAACATATAACCCATTTTTTATTAATGGTGTATCCGAACCTATGGGGACACCTGTTTATACTGGTGGGACTACAGTATTAGCTGATAGACCTAATATGATAGGCGATAAAGCAATTACTTATGGGACTAATATAAGAACTGGTGATTTTCAGAAAACCAATACAGAGCAAAATTATAATGCTTTTGCTGATAATGAAATACCGACTGAAATGTATATAGGCAATATGGTAAAAAAATTTATACTACCAACAATAGATAGATTTGAAACCGCAAATACTAATGTAGACCCAACTGGAAACGCTGCTTCTGCTAATAATGGTGCAAACTGGGCTGCGAATTGTATATCACACCAGTTAGAACCTATTTTAGAAGACCATACAGCAGCTGGACAGGCTGGTATGTTAGGTGGTATTCCGAAAGTAGGTATGTGTATTGCTACAGTAGATATAGGTGAAAGTAGCGGATGGTCTAATGACGAAGGTGAATGTTTTTATGAGAATACATGGGGCGACAGCACAGCGGTAGGAGCGCCTCAGCCGAACTTTGTAGCAGGTAGTGATTTATATAATCCACCTATACAACATAACGCTGGTGGTCCAGCAACTTTAAATTTTGCTGGGGCAAGTGGATATACTGGAATACCTAATCTTAAAAGTGGTGTTCAGAGTGTTATAGGTACGATTGTAGCTGTTAGACCTATTAAAATGCATATTATGGGTAAAACGACAAAAGTTTTTGAAGTCTATGCAACTGATTTTGTAAATCCAGCCCAACTCGCACAACGAGCCGAAATAACTCATAATTTTACTGACAAAAGACATTTAACTAGAGCCTCTACTTTTTTTACTGAGGGTGCTGGTGCTATGACCTGCCGAAAAAAAATACATGGTTCAAGTTTATTAAGAAATGGATATAATTTTAATCCTAGTTTTAATAATGTAAATGGTGCTGATAATGGTATGACAACTGGACCAGTAACAAACCGAGCACAAGCTGGTAATAATAGTAATGTTCATGCCTATCAGGCTGGGGCAAATAGTGGGACACCTACAAGAAATACATATTTAAATAATGCACCTACTGCTACAACAGTCCCAGCAGTTCCAGCTGATTTACGGCTACAAACAGGACCACAAAATGTAGCGAGTGTAAATACAGGTGCTGGACGAGCTCAGGCTCACGAATTAGAAATGGGTTTAGGTAATCCAGAAGGTTTAAGTTTTTTGTGGAATGGCTCACATACTGGTAATAGAAAGATAAGTAATTTAACGAGTAATGTAAATAGATATAGAGCAAACTCATGGATGGAGTTGAAAAGAACTGGTAATGCTGGTGACCAGACTGCTTTAAGAGTTAGACATTATATTAATGATATTATTCTACAAAGAAGAGCGGACGGTGGTATAGACCCTTCTGGACCAGACGACGACTTTAGAGGTTTTAATTGTGGGAATTTTAATGTTCCCCAAGGTAGTGTGCCGACCGCTCTAGGTGCTTATGTTATATGCCCTAAAGAAACTATGATAAGAATAGCAAGAGGCGAGTTTGACGCTACACCTGCTAATAATTTTTATGCAACACCTGGTCGCACACCACGGATATGGTTAGATTACGCATTTCAGGCAAGAATGAGTAACTACACAACAAGACACTATGTAGGTAATACATGGGATACGATAAACGGTGGTAATGAAAGTTCTACAAGTCCTACTACAAGATTTCCGCAAAGTTCTACTTATGTTAATGAGCATAGGTGGGGCTATAATATGATAGGTAGACCGCCGAATATAAACTGGCGACAATCTGTAGCTAATAATGGTAATGCTGATTTAGAATTAGCTAATGTCATGAACCATACTTTTGAAGGTCTGGGCTATAGTGTTGATTGGGATGTAACTGTAAATAGTGGGACACAAGGACCTAATGGTGTAGGTTTACCTAATATATTGTCTAGTCAGGATGGTACATTTAATGGTACAACTAATACACATGAATTTAGAAATCTACCTATAGAGTTTTGTGGATATAATACTTGCGTAAATAGTATCTATTTTCAGCAAAAAGATACTGGCGATTGTAATTTAGGACTTGATTCGTGGCGAGGGCAAACCGATACAACGGTACTACAAGCGGCAGGGACTAACACAATAACAATTAGTAATAATATAACTGATTTTAATAACCCAAATCAAGCAAGGGTTTTACCAGTATTAAATGACGGCTTCGGCAGATATAATATAAAAGTATTGTTAGATAATTGTCAGTTTAATCCAGTAGAGTTGATAGGACAGGTTGTAGATAATGGTAATAATACTTCTACAATAACATTATTAAATCAGCCACATAATAATCCTAACTGGCTTGTTGATATACCATTCGGCACAGTAGTTATTATATCTTATTTAAGTAATGGAGGCAGAGGTTTAGGTACTGATAGTGAAACTTGGGCGAGTGATTTAATTATGATAAAAGAAAATATTATGAAAATGAAAGTAGAGAGAGGCTTCTATACTGAAGAACAATTAGCAGAAAAAATAAATGATACTCTACATTATAATAAATTTAAATACCAGAAAGAACTGGGTGTAAAAGACGCAAATAGTAATAACTACAATATACCGAGTAATGTAGGTTTAACTAGTAATGCACTATCTAGTGAGCCTAGTTTAATAAAAGGCAATTTTGTCCAGAGTTATTTACCAGACATTAATTATGGATTTTCACCTATAACAGATACTAACCGCGACGCACTTGATAGACCTTCTCAAACACAAGATTTAACAGGTAGTTTAATAACCTATGAAAGTCTTAGACTACCTGGACCAGCTGTTGAATTTGAACACTACTGGGCAGAACAGATAAATATTTTAAGACCCTATAATGGTACTACAACTCGTTATTTGACAGACAACACCGCAGAATATCCGACAGAGTTAGGCACACATTTTAAAATATATAGTATACCATATCTTAATAAGGACTATCAGGATACTAAAGAAATTACATTAATAAGATTGCGAGGTGGTGGTTTAGATTTACAAGATTTTAATGCTACAAACGGCAGGTGGGATAATGTAAAGCCTAAAATGCCTGGTATAATGGAAATGCTTAGGTGCTATGATATAGTGCCTTACGACCAGAGCGACCCTAACGACGACCCACAACAAAATACTTTATTTTTTTCTTCTGCTTTAGTCTATGCGTACAGAAGCAGATTAACAAGAAATTTATTTAGTAGTGGTGGTTCAGCAAGGATATTTGTAGGTGCTAATAATTTTACATTTTCATGGGAGAATGGAGCTAATAGATATTCATTTAATAATTTGTATACACCCATCCGACCACACCAAATAGAAAGTAGCAATAACAATCCGCAAAATGATTTCGGTATAGGTGACGCTGTACCTAGTGGTATTATATCAGCAAAACATAGTGGTAAGAACATAGCACAACTAACAGGTATTTATATTAATAAATTAAATGCTGGTGCTTTTACAGCGGCAGAATGGGGGCAAACGCCATTAGGTGATTATAGATTATATGACACAGTAAGTAATACAATCCAGCAACAAGCAGGGCAAGAGCTACTAACTATATTAGGTTTTACTTCTCAGCAAGTAAATAATTTTGATAATAGTTTTAATTTAGTAACTGATTTATTTATTTATGAAAGCGATACAATACAAAGCGGTAGTGCTATAAGAGTAGGTGCTAAAATAACACCAGCAGTAAATGCTAGTAATCCTACTGCGAGTCGGTGTTTAAATGTTGCACCAGTACAGCAGTTTTTCGTCCAGCTGGATACTGACGATTTCTTTGCTACAAATGTGCCTAGTAAGGGCAACGACCCCTATTATAAAATCGGTAGTGACTTTCCTTGTAAAACATTTTTCGGAAATCAGAATGGGGCAAAAATACCTATAATAGGATTATGTAGTAGAAACTTTAGTGCATTTAATTTTGTATTTGATTTAGGTGGTTCAGCAATAAATTATATGATTACAGAAGATACTACAATAAGTAGTATTAGAACAAAAATATATACAAGTAATTTAAGAAGTCCAGTAAATTTAGCAGAGAACTCTGCTATAATATATCTAATAACAAGATATGGTGTAAAGAATGATTTAACGCCACAGCAAGGAGCTATGTTCGCTCAGCAATTTCAGGCACAAGCTAATGCACCTATGATAAATGATTTTTACAGTCAGCCGACAAACATGGTGAGAACAATACCGCCGATAAATCCTAATAAATTTTATTATACAGGTTTCGGTCAGATTGAGCCACCTGTAGAAGATAGTAGTGACGAAGACTGAATGCGATAATATGGATGTCCTGTAAAGCCATTATTATTTTTTTTAAATAATTTTTTAATTAGTAAAATTATATTTAATGACATTTATAAAATTAATTATTATTATTATTTTCTATATATTTTAATAGTTGATTGTAGACACTACTTTCTGTGATTGTGAGCATTTTTTTTTTATAAATTTGCCTCCATACATGAATACCGATTACCTCTGGGTCGTTTATAATATCTATTATTTTATTTTGTTCTATATTATATTTATAAGGTACTAAAAAATCTTTTTCAGTAAATAGTTCTTTTGCATAAGACCAATGAACAGCACAAAATGCTTTTGCTGGTAAGAGATAGTCACTATGTTTATCCATTTGTTTTTCATAATTTTTTAAATATTTACTTTGAAAAGCAGTTTTCTTTGTAGATTTACTTTTTAATATTTTAACCCAGTCTATGGCTTCATATCCGTCAAAACACATTACACCTATATTAGCAATAACTTTTTTTTTACAACAGTATATACCAGATTGTGGCGTAAGTTGACTACTTACCCAATTTACTTTTTCTGGTAATTTTCTTAATAATAATGTATCTGTATCCATCCATATAATTGTTTCAGGTGCTAAGCTTTCCTGATTTTGCCTGAATAGCTCAAATCTAAATCTATCGGCTTTGTGTTCTACTGCTTCATTATCGTAGTCTTTTTCTTCTATAATATGATTAGCATTTTTAATATGTAAATGTGAAACAGAAATATAGTTGCTAAAGAGCTTAGCATAAGTATACAGGTTGACATTATAACCTAGTGCAATCCAGCTTTTAATACAGTCTTTAGAAATCTCATCGAGTTCTGCTTGTATCCATAGGCAACTTATTATTGTCATATAGATTAAACATAGATAATATAATTAAAAAAAAATTGATAGTAATATTTATTAAAATAATAAAAAAATGTATATTAAAGATTACGAAGACTATATGATATTCAACGACGGCACAGTCTATAATTGTAAATATAAACGATTTTTAATACCTCATCCAAGTAAGAACGGATATTTACGAATAGGTCTAACTAAATATGGTGAAAGAAAATTTTTTAGTATACATAGATTAGTAGCTGAACATTTTATACCAAATCCTTATAATTTACCTCAAGTAGACCATATTAATGGTATTAGAAATGATAATAGATT
>Ga0181412_1001003_pt1 | contig 11326 bp, 8 predicted proteins | sample 35SPOviralmetaG_FD_130113 | JGI IMG/M metagenome (GOLD analysis project Ga0181412, IMG submission 130113) | Marine viral communities from the oligotrophic San Pedro Time Series (SPOT) site, San Pedro Channel, CA, USA - 35 SPOT_SRF_2012-08-15 | ecosystem: Environmental > Aquatic > Marine > Strait... | reverse complement strand
AGGTCTCTTTGTAGATAATAGAAAAAGAATTAATAGAAATTCAGATCAGATTGAAGACCTTAGAATTATAATACAATTCTAATTCAATAAATATAATTAAATAAATATAATATGCCAAATAATATTACAACATTTGGGCAAACGCCTTATGTAGATGATTTTCAGATCGCGCCTGTCGCCGGTGGAAAAACACCAGAAGAAAAAAATTATCTAAGAATCCTATATAAGCCAGGTGTTTCTGTGCAAGCCCGAGAGCTTAATCAGATGCAATCAATCCTGCAATCGCAGATTGATTCGTTAGGAAAATCATCATTCGCAGATGGGGCCGCTGTTGTCGGTGGAGAAAAGCAATTTGATGATGCTATCTATGCTGTTGATATAGATATCAATGAGGTAGCTATTTTCCGAGATCAAGATAAAAAACATTATCTTGATAATATAACAACATTACAGTATCAAGAGGTTGATACTACATCATCAGATTCTCCGCAACCTAGGAAGTATATTAATGCTACCGTATTACATTATGAAGAACTTGGAAATAATGATATAAGATTCTTTGTAAGATATGATAATGCATATCAAAGAGAGGACGGTACTGAAGTTAAGACATTCCCAACAACTGGAAACTTGGAACCCATTTATTATGCCGGAGCAGAAACAATTATTTCTATTAGTTCAGAATCCGCAAGCGATCCAGAATTGACTGGTGTTGGTATTATTTCAGATAGTCCGTATGAGCCTAAGCAACAACATGACAGCAATGGCTCTATTGGTTCTCTAGTGGCAACACATCAAGCTATTATTGGTAAAGTAGATTCAGGTATATTCTTCGTCAAAGGGGAATTTGTATTAAATGATGAACAAGAAATCTACCTTGTAAAACCCGTATATGATTATCTAGCCAATGGTAAACTTGCTTTTAGAGTAAATGAACAGACTATATCGGCACAAGATGATCCGACACAATCTCTTTATGATAATGCTCAAGGTTTTCCTAACTACAAGGCCCCCGGTGCAGATAGATATGCAATTGATCTAGAACTTTTGTTTCTCAGTGATGGCGATGCGATCAATGCGGGTAATGATAAAGATTTTGTAGATAATAATTCTGATGTATTAGCACTTTCAAGTATAGATGACGGTGACGAAGTATTCTCATTTATTCAAGAAATTCAAGACGGTAAAGATAGAGTAAATGTATCGGATGTTTTAGGTGATAATATCACAAATACTCTTGCACGAAGAACAGAAGAAGAAAGCGGAGATTATGCTGTTGAGCCTTTTGTTATCGATGTTAGAGAATATTATAACGATACTGCCGATTCTGAAAATAGAGGATTATATACCGAACAACAAATTCGTGATGCAAGTATCACTGTTGAGGAAGGTGATATCTCTGAAATTATTAATTTACCTATTACAATTGATCAAAATACAACAGTAGCCAATGTTGAAAAATATGGTGAATCTAGAATGTCGATTGGTATTGAACCTTCTGTTGCTTATGTAGATGGTTTCAGAATTGAGGCAACTGAGAGAATTGATATTCCTGTCGAGAAGGCAAGGAGAACAGAAGCTAGTCCTGTCGAAGCAGTTGTTACTGCACAACTAGGTTCATATATTGAAGGTAGCGCTGATGATAGTCCAGACGGGTGTATTTTTGGTACACCGACTTTAGGACTTGATGTTACTCAAGCCACTAGCAACGCAACCGCCAAAATAAGAAGCATCGAAAAAATCGGCACTAAATTTAGATTGTATGTTTATAATATAAATGGATCATTTAATTCTACAAATGAGATAACAGCCGCTACCTTCAAGTTTCTGCCGTCGAGTGGCATCATTGAACCTACTATATCAGAGAGTTTCGTTACCCTTCCTTATGAAAATATATCTGATGTGGTATCAGCTAATACCACAGTCAAGATGAGAGAAATCATGAATGCTGTATATGATCCCGCCGCCGGCGACCCCGATCAGATTACACTAACTTACTCTGGGAATGATGGAAGAATCTTTAAAGATGAAGGTGGTGGTGGTGATTATCTTATTCAATCCGGCACATCGACTTCTTCTCCAGTTTTAATACCTACCGCCGCGAATATAAGTGCAAACGTGGTAACTTTAGATCTTCCATCAGGTCATCCTTTTTCATCTCTGGATCAAGGGGCAACCCACGATATACCGGTATTAGTTTCTTACGAGGTTGATGGCGATGTGTCCACGACAGGACAAATAAACAAAAAGGCCTCTGATGGTTCGGGAAGCCATCCTCACGGCACAAAAAGTTTTACAATAGGACAAATTGATAATACATTCAATAGTAATAGTGGATTAGGAAAAGTTGATGCAATCGAAATTATAACCGCTACCGAAACTCATGCGGATGATGAATCTCCTGCAGGAACAATTACTACGGACATTAAAAGTGAACTCGAATTGGATGATGGACAAAGAGATGGTATCTATAAAGAATCAAGGATTAGATATACAGGTTCATTAGATTTAACTGCCTCCACAGTTGTAGTTGAATTTAAATATTTTTACAGAGAAGGAAATGGATTATATTATACTAAAAATTCATATATCAATACTGATTATAAAGATATTCCTAGCTACAATGATATAAGACTTAGCGATGTCATTGATTTCCGTAGTGATGAAATAGGTGCTGGTGGTGTAAGCGACCAAATATTCTTTGACCCAAATAGTGTTATAGTAACACAAGTAAATTATTATCTTAATAGAATTGATGTTGTTGTCGTAAATTCTATTGGAGAATTCGATGTGATACAAGGCACTCCTGGGCTAAATCCAGATCAGCCCGCCATACCAGATAATGCGATGCATCTCTATACGGTCAATGTACCTGCTTATACTTTTGATATTAAAGATATTGAAAATGAGTACATAGACAATAGAAGATATACAATGAGAGATGTCGGCGACCTTGAAACTCGCATTAAGAATATCGAATATTTTAATACCCTATCTTTATTAGAGAAAGATGCATCTTCAAAACAGATTACTGATGATAGCACAGGTATGGAAAGATTCAAGAATGGTATCGTAGTTGATAGTTTCCTTGGTCATGGCACAGCAGATACACTTGATCCTGCTTACTCTGCTTCGGTTGATAAGGTAGAAGGTCTAATGAGACCTGCATTTGGAGAGAGTAATAATAGATTTGTTTTAGACAACCCACCTGTGAATGGAGTTAGTGCAGACGGTATTCATGCAGATGGTATGGCTACTCTTCCATTCACCTATGGTACTGATGAGGTTGCTCTTATCGATCAAGATAAGGCAAGTATGCACATGAGTGTTAATCCTTATGCCGTAGCAGCTTGGTGGGGCGAGATGAAACTATCTCCTTCATCCGATCAATGGAAAGAAACACGCCAGAGACCTGATGTTCTTGTTAATAGAGAAAATGATACAGCCGTTTTAAGAAATATCAGAAATGCTGTTAGAGCACAGGGAACTATGTGGGGTTCTTGGAGAACGAATTGGGTTGGAAGATTTAGATGGACACGAAGTTTCTCTAGAAGACGCTGGAGAAGCGGTCGTAATTTCCGTAGTCGCCGCCGTTTTGGCTGGAGATTCGGTAGATCGGTAAGATGGGGACTTAGAACCACAGCAAGAATTGAAACAGTAAAAACAACTATTAATAATAAGGTAGTTGATACCTCTTTTGTTCCATTCATAAGATCAAGGAGAGTTTATTTTACAGGTAAGTTGTTCAGACCGAATACTAAATTGCATCTTTACTTTGATGGTGTTGATATATCTTCATACGCAACTAAAGCGCCATTCAAACAATTTGCAGAGAATACCGATGCTAGAAGTTTCTTAAACCAAAATGAAACACAGATATTCACAAGATTAGGTGATACGAGACAGGAGTTGATAACTGATGATGCAGGAAGCATTGACGGCTATTTCATTATTCCAAATAATTCTGCTAATAAATTCAGAACAGGAGAAAGAGAAGTTATTCTTAACGACTCTGCAACTGGTGCAAAGGCAGATGATTCGACAACTTCGGCCTCTGTAAATTATACTGCGAGTGGTGTAATTCAACACAGACAAAGAACCGTTCTCTCGACAAGGAGAGTCCGAATCAGAAGAGATTGGGTTTTCCACAGAAGAAATGTTAGATGGCGCAGAAGAAGAAGGTGGAGAGACCCACTAGCTCAATCATTTATGATCGGAGAAATTGAAGATGGTGTATTTGCTACATCTGTGGATTTATATTTCCAAAAGAAATCTAATAATGTTCCTGTTCAGATGTATGTTGTCACAACAGATAATGGGTATCCTTCACAGGAAATCATACCTGGTAGTGAGATAACTTTATTACCTGAAGATGTCAATGTATCTGATGATGCAACAGCAGTCACAAACTTCAGATTTGATTCACCGATCCATCTTTCACCTGGTGTGGAATACGCAATTGTCGTACTATCTAATGATGATAATTACAGAATGTGGCTTTCAGATATAGGTAAAGCAGATGTTACTACAGGTAAAATGATTGTGAAGAATCCATACACAGGTGTGATGTTCAAATCACAGAATGCCTCAACATGGACAGCTGATCAGAATAAAGATTTCAAGTTCAAGTTGAATCGGGCTAATTTCTCTACTGTATCACACGATTGGGAATTTGATCTCCTTACATCAGAAGATAGCCCCTCAGAAGACTTAGAAAAATTCTCTCAAGCAATGCTTCAATCTGAAGAGGTAAATCTTCCTCAAACATCTATTAGATATCAATTATCTCTTGACGGCTCATCTTATGTCGATATCACACCAGGTGAAGAATATTACGAAGGAGGTACAATCACAGACGCGATAAAACTTAAAGCAACATTAAAAACTTCATCGAATTTTGTTACACCACTTCTTGACCTTGATAGATTAGCCCTTGCAGGTGTTTTCAATCTTGTGAATAAAGAGGAAAATGTTGGCCCTAACCCTTCAACTTCAGTTGATGTTGACAAACCTCTACTTGATACAGAATTAGATGCAAATCATGGTACAGCAGAGGCAAGATATATTACACAAGAGGTTGCTCTAGCTAATCCTGCTGATCAGATTACAACATTCCTTGAGATTAATCGACCTATAACATCTTCCAATGTTAGAGTTTATGTTAGAACAAAAACAGGTGAAGAAAATATCACAGAGAATGCATTTATAAGGGTTTTACCCAAAAATGGAAATCCAATTCCTATCAATGGTGATAGAGAAGAATATGCAGAAGTCGAATTTGAGGAGAAAGACTTGAACCTATTCTCATCATTCCAAGTTAAAATTGTTATGACATCCGGTGATGATGAATATGTACCTGTCGTAAAAAGTCTGAGGTCAGTAGCAACAACTTAAATATGACAGAAACAGAATACACACCAATTGAAGACCACCCAGAATATGTAAAAGATTCTAGATGTGGTGCTATCATAAATATAGATAATAGTGCATATGAGGCTGCATTGAAAAGAAAAGAAAGAGGAAAACAAAATATCAGAATGAGAGAAGACATTGATGAATTAAAATCAATGATGGAATTGATACTAAAAAAATTAGATAAATAATATTATGGCACACATAAGCATAAACAAACAATATATTGTAGCTGGAGAAACTTTCACTCTCACCCTTGATGATTATGAGGGTGGAGTCGGAACTCAACACACATATTCAATCAGTGGTACAGATGTTACCGCGGCTGATCATTTTGTAGGTGAAACGGCTCTTACTGGTACTTTAACATTAGGCCCTGTTGATAGTGTTAGTGGCGCTCCAATACCTATTACAAAAGAATTTACTACCACATCTACATTTCCGACAGGAGAGAATTTTGTTCCTTTAACAATTGCACTAACTTCGTCTACGTCCAATAATATTACGCTAAACGTATATTCCCCTAGTCATTTCACAAGAATCGAAAATAGTGATAAGGTCGATCTGGGTGATACATTTGATGAATGGAGAAAGAAGACAAATGGTTTCATCGCTAGATTAGATACATTAGAGAATAATGTATATGAATATAAACAACAAACCATTATTGCTGATGGAGTTACTTCTCTGTATAATCTAAACTTTGATATTAATAATGAACTAGCAGTTTGGTTTGATGTCCATATTGACGGTATATCTCAAAATAGTTCATCTGCATATACTCTAGATAAAGGCAAGAATACAATATTATTCTCTACTGTACCACCTGCAGATTCTAGTATTAATATTGTTCATAAAGCAGATATCAATGTGACCTCATTTGATTTAACTGATGACCTTTTCGAAAGTGGATATGTAACTAGACAGATACAGCTCGTAAATACAGATAATACAATCTCGGAAGGATTTGTATTCTTTAAACCTGCATCCTAATAAAAAATGCCAAATTCAAAAATAATACTTACCAAAACATCAAGACCCAACGCAACACCTCACCCAAATGATCTTGATTATGGTGAACTAGCGATCAATTATGCAGATGGTCTTTTATTTTTTAAGAATGCTAGTAATAGAATTTCAAAGATTGCTTCAAGTGGTAGTTTTAGCCAACTTACTCGACATCTCGTAGACAGAGAAAATCCACATCAGGTAACCCAAGCTCAGGTTGGTTTAGATAGAGTAGATAATACAAATGATTTAGAGAAAGAGACTTCGACCAAGACTCAAGCCAGATTAGATCTGAAAGTAAATTTATCGACTCTTAATTCAGATTATTACAATCAGGCTGAAACAGTCGATAAAATTTCTGCTAAGTTTAGAGATATTGACGTTCAAATAGACCCTCCAACCCAAGCAAAAGAAGCAGGTAATTTATCTTATGATAAAGACAGTAATACATTCATCTATACAGAAGCCACTATTCCTACCATAGAATCCCTTGGTGCTCTTGCGACTGATGGTGTTACAGTCATACCAGCTACTCCCTCGTTTGGTGCTGGCGCTCTAACATATCAGGGTTCCGGTCGGTTTTTCTATGATAGACCTACAATTGGAGGACTTGATGGTTATGCAAAGGCTGAAATAGGTTTAAATTATAAAACTTCAGGTGATGCTGATGGAACTTTAACATACAATGATGGATTTTTCTTATATGATCAGCCCTCAATTGCAGGAATAACTCAATCAAAAATAACTTTGATCGATGGAGTTTTAGATGTAGTAGGTTTTGCAACAGATGCTGAGCTAGAAGCTGTCATTGCCAAAGAGAATCAAGATACATTAAATCTACAAGAACAGATTGATTCTAATGATATAGATATTGCAAATTTACAAAAAGAAGTTTCAAGTAATGATGTAGATGTAACAAGTCTAGAAGCAAAAGATATAAATCTACAAGAACAGATTGATTCTAATGATGTGGATATAGAGGCGCTACAAGCAAAAGATATAAATCTACAAGAACAGATTAATTCTAATGAAGGCAGTCTACGCGCTGTTGAATCAAGGGTTAGTAATAATGATACAGCTTTAGCAAATCTAACAACTTCAGGCGAATCTAGTCAAACAGATATAACAAATCTAGCGTCGAGGGTTTCTGATAATGAAACAGATCTAACAAATCTACAAGCAAGCGACACAAATCTACAGGGCCAAATTTATTCAAATGATGATGATATAACAGATCTGCAATCACAGATAACATCTAATGATGTTGATATTGAAAATCTACAATCACAGATAACGGCCAATGATAATACTGCAGATGTCTCATCTTTAAAGCTCGACGCATCCAGTCTACAATCACAGATTTCTTCCAATGATAGTGATATAACAGATCTACAAGGACAAATTGATTCTAATGATAGTGATATAACAGATCTAACAGATCAACTAGCAACTACGAATACAAATTTAACTCAGGCGGTCGCCAATATTAATTTTAATGATATAGATATTGAAAATCTACAAGCACGCGTGACGGCTAATGATAATAGTGAAGCGGTCGAAGCTTTACAGGATGATGCGACCAGTCTACAATCACAGATAACATCTAATGATAGTGATATTTTAGATTTGCAATCACAAATAACAGCTAATGATGCTGATATAACAGATCTAACAGATCAACTAGCAACTACAAATACACATTTAAGCGATGCGGTTGCCAATATTAATTCTAATGATGTAGATATTGCAAATCTGCAAGCACAGATAAATAATAATGATAATAGTGGAGATGTCTCATCTTTAAAGCAAGATGCATCCAGTCTGCAAACACAGATTTCTTCTAATGATAGTGATATTTCAAATCTACAAGCAAAAGATATAAATCTAGAAGGTCAGATCACAACACTAACAACTCAACTAGGAACTACACAAACACATTTAAGCGATGCGGTTGCCAATATTAATTCTAATGATAGTGATATTTCAAATCTACAAGCAAAAGATGCAAGTATAGAAAGTAGAGTTTCAGATAATGAGGGTGATATAAATGTTTTGCAGGGCCAAATTAATCCCATTAGTGGCTCTTTGTCCGCACTCGTAAGTAAAGATGAATCTCTGCAATCACAGATAACAACTAATGATAGTGATATTGATAATCTGCAGCAGAACAAAGTTCATAATATGGGTGATGTTACAGGAATAATGAAAGTGACTCAACTTGAATATAATGAACTGCCAGTCAGAAGCTCGTCTGTAATATACATCATTGTTGATTAGTATGATATTGAATAATTTACAGGGCAAAGTATTTTGTGGCAGTAAAGAAGTTACACAAATTTATCAGGGCAATAATCCTTTATGGCCGCCGCCACCTCCAGCTCCAGATGTAGACCCATTTGATATTGATATGTTAGTACTTCTGAATATGGGTGCTAGGTACGAGACTACATATACACCTATATGGAAACAGTATCTTACAGAAGGTCTTACCCATGATATATCAAGACAATACGTTGCCCGACCAACAACTACTGCCTCATCTGCATGGCAAGACTTTGATGATCTTTTACTGCCACCAAACGGTACTTCTGAGTTCGGCATTTTAGTTACATCCCCAAATCTCAACCACCAGAACGTGACGGCCCCGGCCCCAGATACAACTATAAATAAAATAAAAGAATTTGTTGAAAAGGGAGGCACCTTATTCATATTCTCAGATAATATGAACGTCCAGAGGGCTGCCGATTGGAGAATCGAAAGTCTTATTGGATAGTTGGGAGGAATTTATAGTATTCCTGCATATAATCCTCCAGCACCACAAAATTCATTTCGACCTGTAGGATCGACTACGAATAATGCACAAGGTTGGATGTATCAAGCATCTAGTCTTTATCAGAATTATACTACCACAGCCGAAGCTGTTAGCTTAGGAATAGTACCTCCCGATGTAACAATACGAGGTGGTGCAACGGGTGGAATTCAAGAAGATAAGAGTAGAGGAATATCACTCGTCAGCAACGGTGTAATTCATATGTGGGACAACAAAGCTAAACCTGGTTCTCTTGCTTCTAATGTAAATGGTCGCATTGTTTGGTTCGGCGATTGGAATTTTACTACTATTTCGAATGTCATGCAACCATTATTAACATATATAGCTTCATCGGATTCTTCAGGTTCTTCAAGTAGTGCAGGCGGAACCGGAGCTGGTATAACTTTTACAAGTGAAAATCATCCACAGGGCTTCAGATTTCGTATGGCTGATTTTACGATTAGTAATGGAGGTGATGGATATTCTGTTAATGATATCCTTAATATACCTCTTAGAAGCTCCAAGACAATTAATTATAACAATGATGATGATGTCGATACATCGCCCACACTTCCCTTATTCACTCAAGGTTTCATACAACCTACTTTTAAAGTCACCGCGGTATCAGGAGTTAGGGGTTCAATAGTAAATGGATACATTCTAGAGAAAGGAGACTTTTCATATTTTGGAGATGTGGAAGATGCTGATCGAACTCAAACTGACAGCTTCGGAACAGGATTTGATTTTAGTGAAATGGGCACTAGCCGGAGCAAACCAGAATTTTATCAGTTTTAGACTATGTATCATTTAATTTTTAAAAAAGAAGACGACGCATGGAATAGGTCTCTTAAAGAAGGAAATAAATTTCCAAAGAAGATTGACCCCGATGTGTGTAATAGATTTGAGATGTCTTTTGGATATGTAACCAGACCAATTTTAACACCAGAGAATGATTATGCTCTTCCAATAGAAAACTATAAATTGACTAAAAAAGAAGAAGATGAAAAAATCATATACCCATATTAAATCTTATAAATAGAATCATGGAACTTACAAGAAATACAACAGCCATTGCAAAGCAGACCACGGGTAATTCCAAAACTTTTGTTACAGGAGATTCGCCCGCCACAGATAAAGTATTAAAATGGGATAGTAGTGGAAATGCTATTTCGAGCGGTTTTGAAATGACAAATGAGGCTTTTGGTGGAGGCTTACCAACGAGTTCAACTAAAATACCAACTCAAGAATCTGTCAGCACTCTAATCAATAATAGATTGGGAACAATCGATGGATCACAGTTAGGAGAAATATTAATCGGCGATCCTGCGGCGCCAGCTGGCTCTGGTGGACTCACCATTTCATCTAAATCTAATGGTACACAAACAATAACCTATACACCACCTGAATTCCTTACTGCTGAACAGATCGATAATACAGGTTTTGATTCTGGTGAGTTTGCTTCTTTTAATGCCGATGGCAATCTTGTATCATCAAAGATAAAGAAATCTGTTTTTGTATCGTCGGTTGCATCTCATCAGACATTACCAACTACAAGAGCAACCTTTGAATATGGTCAAAATATTGAGGCAAAAAGATTGCTTGGTATAGATAATACCATTGGACACGGCGATTTTATTTCATATAATTCTGCAACAGGAGGCTTCGAAGCCTCATCCTCCACAGAACGCAATCATAAATTATTTAGTGCAACTCATACAGATGTAGCAACTAACATAACCCCATCCTACGGTGATTCAATTTACTATGATGGTACAGAATGGACTAAAGGAAACTTTGGTAATTGGGGTGCTGATATGGAATATCGTGGCATTACTAGTCAGAATGGTGCGACTTTTAGTGACTTATCATATGATGTTACGTACCAGAGCGGACAGACAACACAGCCGACGAACTTGAAAAAGTTTATCTTTAATTCTGGGTTCGGTGATGCATTCCCAAGTGGAGTGACCGCAGCGCCCAACGTGGGTTCCAATCTATCAGGCAATTTCTCAACAAGAATAATAACAGGAATCGATAAAGTTTAAATTAGTGGATTACAAGGCGGTAATGAAGGCCAAACTGTCCCTTCGCGTAGTT
>Ga0181412_1001000_pt1 | contig 11344 bp, 5 predicted proteins | sample 35SPOviralmetaG_FD_130113 | JGI IMG/M metagenome (GOLD analysis project Ga0181412, IMG submission 130113) | Marine viral communities from the oligotrophic San Pedro Time Series (SPOT) site, San Pedro Channel, CA, USA - 35 SPOT_SRF_2012-08-15 | ecosystem: Environmental > Aquatic > Marine > Strait... | reverse complement strand
TGTAGTAAACCAAAAGATAGATGACCATGTGGATGCTTGTACGAGTAGGTATGAAGCCATTGATCGTAGGCTTTACAGAATTGAAGCGATACTTATAGGGGCTAGTGTCTCTGTAATAGGATTGTTAATTAAAATAATTGTAGGCTAGAGGGAAGAGATATGCCAAAGAAACCATTGACAAATATAGAAATACAGAAAAGGTTAGATGCTTTGGAAAGAAGAGGTATGGCTGAAGGTGGTAATATTACACTTAACAGTACTGATCCTTTTAGTCCTAATTTTAATATTAATTCATTCTCTACTATACCTGGTGGTGCAGGTAATGATACCATACCTGCTGAATTTATCGGTGCTGATGGCACGGTATCTGCTGCAGCCGATACAGGTGTTGGTGGTCTAGGCACTATAGATTTTCTTACTAGGGCTCAAAACGCAGGTCTTACTACTAAAAACTCTACATTTGAAACTGATGCAAATGATTTAACAGCACTAAAAGCAAGTAGTGGAGTAACAGAGAACGACCTTTTTAGTAAACCGCCAATGTATGCTGATCCAACTACAGGTAAACTATTAACAACTGCGGAATATGAATCACAGTATGGTTCTTTAGGTAACACAGGGATTCCAAAAAACCCTTATGTAACTGTTAACGCTGATGGAAGTAAAGTTAATACAGACCCTGCTACTGGTCAGACAACTTATTTTGCGGCTGATGGTACTATAACAGGAGTTGAAAAAGATGGTGTACTTACAGATTTAACTAATAATAACACTGGTGGAAACACTGGAGGTACTGGAGGTACTGGAGGAGGTACTGGAACAGGTACTGGAACAGGTACTGGAACAGGTACTGGAACAGGTACTGGAACAGGTACTGGAACTTTAGGAGCTCTTGAAACTAGATTTGGAGATGTGCTAAACCAATACGACCAGATGGCAGGGCTTACAGGTACTAATCCTGATTTAACACCTAATGCTGAATTTAATCCTAATATGACATATGCTCAAGCTTCTGAATTAGAACCTAACGAACAACAACTAGGAGCAACACAACAAGCAGCTACAGAAATTATAAGTGATGCACAAATTCAAGCCTTACAGGCAGCAGGATATACAATTAAAAGTACTGCTGATACTATAACTTCTACTACTGACACTTTTGCTAAAGTAAGTAACCAAGCTTTAAATGCACAAACTTTAGACACTTTAACAAGAGAAGTAAATGCACAATCAGACAAACCTGTTATAGGAGAATCTATTATAGGTACTGCTCCTTCTAGGGATAGTATAGATCAAAAAAAAGCTGAAGGTGCACTTGCTACAGATATGGAAGGTGCAGATAGAAGTAAGACACCTACTGTAGGCGATTACACTGGTGATTTTAACGATACTATCGTAGGTGCTCAAAGAGGTATAACTACAAATGAAATAGTACAACCTATTGCTCCTGCAGAGGCTAATCAAGGTACTGCACAAGTTATGGCAGAGCTAAGAGATAATGCAGTTATGCAACTTAATCAAACTAGTGAAGACGAACAAACTAGAGCTACGGCAAATGCTATAACACAACAAATGTCTGAAGTACCTAAAGAGGCTACTGTACAAGGACAATTAGAAAACCTTATGGCACAGTTTGCTGATGGTAAAACTCCTGCTTATGCTGCAGGTGCAATAAGAAATGCTGAAGCACAAATGGCTGCTAGAGGTTTATCTGCAAGTTCTATGGCAGGTGCTGCAATTATGCAATCAGCAATGGAAGCGTCTATACCTGTAGCTGCACAAGATGCACAAGTCTTTAGAGAAATAAATCTTAGCAATATAAATAATAAACAAAAAGTTGCTTTAGCTAATGCTGCTGCAGGTTTACAAATTGGTTTAGCTGATTTAAATGCAAGACAACAAACTTCGTTACAAAATTCTACAAGTGGTTTTAAATTACAATCTCAAAGCCTTTCAAACATGCAACAAGCTTCTTTAGCCAATGCACAGTTAAGAGCTTCTTTACAAGAAAGAGAGTTAGGTTTTGAACAACAAAGACAAGTAGTAAACGCTGCAAGATATGCTGAAATAGAAGGTATTAATTTAACTAATCAACAACAAGGAATTTTACAGGATTCTGTAAATAACATGCAAGTTACTACATCTAACATGTCTTTTAAACAACAAAGAGAATTATCTAAAGCACAAATAGATGCTGCACTTACAGGGCAAGAACTTACTAACGACCAACAAGCTGCTGTTATAAATGCTGCTAGAATAGCTGAAGTAAACAATTTAGAATTTAACGAAGAACAACAACGTAATCTAAATAATTCGCAACTTATGCAGAATATGACTTTAGCAAACTTAGATTCTGAAATGAAAACAGTGCTTACAAATGCTGCTACCTATGGAAATATGGAAATGACTAATTTAAATAACAGGCAACAAGCACAAGTAGTAAATGCTCAGTCCCTGTTAAATTTAGATATGGCTAGTTTAAGTAACAAACAACAGGGCGAAATATTAACATATCAAGCTAAGATAGATTCTTTGTTTACAGACGCTGCTGCAGATAATGCTAGGCAGCAATTTAATGCACAATCTGAAAATCAAGTAGATGAATTTTTTGCACAGTTAGGTGCTTCTACAGCTCAACAAAATGCTAATAGGGTAGCAGCTATGAAACAGTTTAACTCAGATCAAGTTAACGCTACTGCTAAATTTAATTCTTCTTTAGTAGATACTAGAGAAAGATTTAATTCTTCAATGACAACTCAGATTAATCAGTCTAATGCAACTTGGCGTAGGCAAATAAATACTGCTAACTCTGCAGCACAAAATGAAGCAAACAGAACAAATGCTTTAAATACTTTTGGTATGAATCAAAACGCTTTAAATAATATATGGCAACAATACAGAGATGAGGCTTCTTGGTTATTTAAACAAGATTTAACAAGAGAACAATTTGCTCATGAATTAACAAAAATAAATTTAACTGCAGATAGGCAATTTGCATTATATGATAGAACCGTAACTGATAATGCTTACGGTGCAGGCGGAAGTTGGGCTTATGATTTATGGGCTCAAGCACAATTAGAAAAACAAAGTGGGAGTTAGTAATGGCTAAAGAAAGTTTATATGCAAGAGCAATAGGTGGTGCAGCAAGCTTTTGGGATGGTTGGGGAGAAGCTTTTAATGGTATAACTGATCCTATTGATGATTTTATTGATGTTATAACTTCTCCTAAAGAATTGTTACAAGACAGTGATAATAATTATTTTGGTATAGAAGGTTTAAGTAGTAGAAATATTAAAGAAACTGCTGCAAATAGGCAAAAAAGAAAAAACGAAGAAAGAGCTTCTGGAGGAGGTAGTGGCAATCCTTTTGATAATAGACCTGGAACTGATGCTTTTGCAACTGCTTCAGATTCTTTTGTAAATATGGATGAAATTTTAGCAAATACTGTAGATACAGTAGAGGTTGGTGGTGCTACAAAGATACCTTTTCAAGGTCTTTTAGAGTTACAAGACATAGACGTAATGGGTAACGCTCAAGAATTATATGCTATTGCTAGAGGTGTTTCGCCTAATGAAATTGCAGGCGAATTAGCAAAAAAAAATGTAGGACCAAATATTTTTATAGAAGGCACTTCAACACCTAAAGAAGGTCCAAATTATATGGGTCCTATGACTGCTGACAGTATGGGCGGTGAAAGTATTATTAATAATGCTTTACAGAAAAAATACCTTAACAGCTCAAAAACTAAAGAAACAAAAGCAGCTTCAGAAAAATTTGTAGATGATCTTATAAAAAGGAATAAGTAAATGTTAACGAGAGAAGAAGACTTAGACACTAGAAACCCTGACCAATTAAAACAAGAAGACCCTTTTAATGTTCCAATTCCAGGACAATCTTTAACAGCTTCTCCAGATACTGAACGTTTTCAAAAACCACCAGAAGAATCTAATCCTGAAAAAGTTTTAGCTTTTGCTATGAAAAGATTAAAAAACCCTGACATGAAAGAAAGAATGTTAGATTTACTATTGTCTGGTTTACCAGTAGAGTTGCTAGTTAAGAATATTACAAAAGCAGGTTTTATGGAAGGTAAATATAGTCCAGATGTTGCAGAATTAATAACCCCTGCTTTAACTATATTTATAATAGACATGGCTAGAAATGAAGACATACCTGTAAAAGTATTTATGGATGAAGGAGTAAGCCCAGAACAACAAGCAGAACAAGATCAGAAACTTGCAATGGTTATGGAAGAACAAAGACCTGAACTTGCTAGAGGTATACGAGCTGTTAAATTTGAAGATCAATTAAAAGAACGTTCTGCCAAAGCTACAGAATCTATAGCTGCAAGAAAAAAAATAAACGAAAAAGAAATGCCTGTCGAATCTGATGGTAGTTTTTTAGAATTAGGAGAGTAATATGAGTTTAGCTGCATTTTTAGGTGGTGGTAAAGATCAAAAAGGTCAAGGATTTTTTGGTAGGGCTAATGCTGTTGCTGAAGAAGATCGAGAACAACAAAACAAATTACAACAAATAGAACTAGAACAACGATTAAAAAATGCAGGTGATAGTGGTCCAGGTCTTGATCTTACTTTAGCAACAGATAGGAAAGACCCTCAAGGAAATAAATTGTATATGGGTTTTACTTCTCGATTTGATCCAATGTATGCTGAAAAACATCAAAAATTAGACTATGCAAAAGCAGTTATGCGTCAATTTTCAGCAATTAAATCTGATGAAATTAAAGATAAGTTATGGGCTTCCCCTGATATTAGAGAAAAATTAGACCAAAGTATTGGTATTATTAAACGAGAAGGCTATAAAAAAAACATGAGTGATGCAGGAACTACAGGTTCAATGACAGGTATTAATGACTATGATACTTATAAAGACCCTTGGAGTCGTAGGAATATTTGGGATGATGCGGACAATGAAATATTAGGTTTTAATAGAACTCCTGTAGATGCCAAATCTTATTTAAACACTATAGGTATAAAACAACAAAAAAATAATGATGATGGTAAAACAGTTAATACTTCAAGTTTGTATAGTCCTGCAGCAACAGAAACTATAGTAGGTGCTACTCCTGAGTTATTAGATTTGGGAGGTCAATTAGGAAAAGGTGCTCAACCTACAGAAGTACAAATAACTAGTATAGTAAAAAAATTCAATGAAGAAGAAGGAGTAATTTGGGGAGAATTTAGTGCTGTGCTTAATGCTATATCAGGAGTATCTCCTAGCGGAAGTACAACGTATGAAGGCGGTAATACATATGGTAAAAGCACTACTTTTAAAACTGAAAGTGGTGAACTAAAAGCAATACAAGAACAACAAAATGCTGTAAATAATGGCTTCCGTACTAGTATAACTATGGCACAATTAGGTTTAGGTTATATGGATTCTAATGGTGTGTATCAACCACCCATGGCTGTTGTTGGCGGAGCTTTAGATATTGTTACTGGATTAAACAACGTTTTTGATTCCCTTTCAGGTGCAGCAGGTTTATTAGGTAATAAAAGAGTATCTGAAGCTCAAAGGGCTGTGTATGATAATACAGACAGTGTAAACAATAAAGGAACAAAAGGTTTTATTACTGGTAGGAATGACAAGGGAGAAAATATTACAAATAAAGAATATGGTGGTGTAACTTTAGAGAGTTATATGAAACATGGTTTACTTGACACTACTTCTATGTCAAAAGCACAATTAGATGAGTTGGGTCTTGATAAAATGTATAAATATAAAGCTTTACAAATACATTTATCTTTCCAACTAGCTATTGCTATGCAAGGTTTCCAAGGTGGTAAAGCTGTGTCTGATGCTGACTTTGATAGAGCTTGGATGCTATTAACAGGTAATACTGGTAAATCTATATTTGGTAGAATGGCAAGTCCTGATGGTATTAGAGAAAGTTTAAAAACTGTTGCAGATAATTTTGCAAGGATGTCTGTATGGAACAGAGCATACCTTGAATCTAAAGATGGTTCTAGAAGGGCTACAGCAAATACTGTTCTAGCTTTGTATGATGCTAAGTCTAAAGAAGAAGGTGTTGAACTAGGCGAGTACGCAGCAAAATCACTTTATGATGATTATGGTAATGTGCAATGGGAGAAAAATTCTTTTGCTAATTTAACAGTTAAACCAAACGAAGAATTTTTTGAAGCTTTTAATGATGCAGACTTAGATATAAGTTAAAAATATAATAGGTAAAACATGGCAAACAGAAGAAACATAGATAATCAAGAAGAGCAAATGAGTTCCTTATTTAGTCAAACACCAGTAGAAGATGCTGAAGGTAATATTTCTTTGGTCGATATAGATACTGATACTTTTACACCAGACAAAAGAGAAAATTCTTATTTATTTGAACCTGGCTATAAACCTAAAAATAATGCAGAAAGAAGGTATATAGAAAAAGTTAAAGAACAAAAAAATATAAGGTCAGCTACAAAAGAAAGACCTAAACAAACAGGTCCAGAAAGTTTATATGATAAATTAAAAAGAACTTGGTTTACGGAAGGAACAGAACTGTCTTTAAAAGATGCTATAAAATTAGTAGATTCTTCTACAGAATTTAAAAAGAAAGCATTTACACAAGCTAACAGAACTATAACTGAAGACATGGATGATAATGAAAAAAAAAGAATTATGAGATCACAAGGTTTAGTAGATTCAAATGCTTTATTATCTTTTAACCCAGAAGAAGAAATTGCTAAACTTAAAAAGTTATATCAAAACAATGAAGATTTTGAAAACTTTGATAAATATGTAAAACAATCTAAATACGATTTTTATACTAAAAGCAAATGGGGTAACCGTAAACACCAAGACGAAGTATTTTTTAATAATGATATACTAACTAACCAAGGAAAAAAAATATGGGAATCTTTTGCAGTAGACGAAGATGAAAAATTAGAACAACAAGCACAAAGCATATATGACGCAGGAAGAGTAGGTGTTAGGTCAGTCGGTAGAGCAGGCGAAGATATAGGATCACTTCCAGATATGGGTGGCGATGCTGTTGACTGGATTGGTAGATCGGCAGCTTATAGTTTAGGTTGGGTTGCTCCTGGCATAAGTGGAGATGAAACAGTTAATTTTCTTAGTCCTGGAGCAAGGTTTGTAAAAGATTTAGTTTATGAAGGCTCAGGTCTAAGGCATGCTCATCAGCTGTTTAGTTTTGTAAAAGATGCAGGTAAAGGTTTAAACAGTTTAGACTCTATGCAATATCAAGGGTTTTTAAAAGATAAAGAAAGGTTAACAAACAATTTAGAATTAATTGGTTCTATGGCTGTAACCTATCCTCTAGAAGTTGCAGCTCTTAGTTTTCAGGCAGGAAGACAGGGAGCAAGGTTATTAAATCCTGAAGTAGGTAAAAAATTAAGAAACTTAGCTGAAAGTTCAGAACAAGGTTTAGGAATGGAAATACAACGTGCTTTTGCAAAAAAACAATTAGCTGCTGATTCTATGGCGGATTTTATAGGAATTGAAAGACAACTTAAAAAAGATAAAAGGGCTATATTTTATGCTAACACCGCTATGGTTGCAGGGCATTTAGCTTTAGAGTCTGTAGAAGAAGATTTTTTTCCAGGTTTTAAAAACTCTAGTACTTGGAACGGTCTTAAAATACCTTTCTATTTAGGCACTGCTCTTGGTGGAGCTAAGTATGGTCCTAATCTTGTCGCAAAGACTGGGGCTAGATTAGGTTTAGTTAATAGGTCAGGTCCTCCTTCAACACTGAATAAAATAAAATATTATTTCCAAAATAAATTTCAAAATGTAGATATAGATGACTATTTAAAAAATAATATGAATTTAAATGAAGAAATGTATATGCACTTAAATCAAAAACAAAAATTAGAGTTAGCAGGTTTAACTTCTCGTGAATATAAATACATGCAAGACTTTGGTAGTATTATAAAAAGTATTAAAAAAAGTGATGCTGAATTAGGTACAACACATTTTACTGATTTACAAAATCATTTTGAAGAGACTTTAAGGGCTAGAGATGATATTTTAGAAGTTTTTGCTGAAACTTCAGGTTTTAAAAAAGCAGATGGATCGGCTGACGTTGATAGTTTTGTAACAACAAGACCAGATTTAGCAGAGCTAGTAGACGTAGGTTTAGATGATATGATACAGTCTGATTCTTTAAGAGCTACTAGTGCTTTACTTAACCAAGGTCATAAGTTACCTATACTAGGTAAATTTGATTTAAAAACTATATATAAAGATTTAAATGATACTGCTAATAAAGAAGTTAAACAAAGAACAGCTTTTGCTAAAATGTTACGTACAGTGTTACCAGACGAATCAAATTTAAATACTTCTAAAACTAGATTTTTAGAAGATTTAAAAAAGAAAAATGATGCAAATATATTAGAAGCTAAAAATATGGTTACTGTGTCTAAGAAAAAATTTGGAGAAGAAAGAATTAAATTAGTAGAAGAAATTAAACAAGGTTTAGGTGTAGACACTACTTTGCCTGCCTTAGATTATAACATGATAATTTCAAGATTAGACCCTGAAGATTTAGATTTATTAAATACTAGACATGCTTTGTTTAAAGATTTAAATTACACGCCTAAAGCAGAAGCATCTAGAGCTTTTAGGGCTGTAGGTTTAGAAAAAGGTCCTATAAATTTAACAGAGACTGGAGGTCGTTCTTCTAACATTTCAACACCTTTACAAAAATTCGCTTCTAAGTCCAAGGGTATATTCTATCAAGCAATGAATAAAAGTAAAGGGGAAGCAGACGCTATATATGATAAAGCAAGGGAAAGTAATAAAGGTAAATATATAAATGTAAACGAAGCAGAGGATGTTTTTAGTGATATAAAAGCTAGTCTACAGCAAAACCCTGATACTTTAGCTATGCGGTACGGAACAAACCCTAATGAATATGGAAACTTTGGACAATACATGTTTGCGGTAGGAAGAAAATTTGTAGATAGAGCTGTAGATAGTGGAGCAGAAAATCAATTAGATACTATAGTAAAATCTTATGTAAAAAAAGCAGATATGGATGATGTTGCTATACTAGATGCTTTAGATGCTTACAAACTTAAAGCTACAATAGTACGAGAGGGAGAAAATATACCTTTAGCTGAAGCAACTATTAGCGAGTATGGAGATCATGCTAAAGGGTTAATAGCAAATTCTTATAAAGAAGGAAACAATTTTTTAGCAATAGGTATAGATTTAAATAGTTTAAACGCTGTTCGTAGAGATATAGGACAAAGAGCTACTACAAATTTTGGTACTCCTTTAGGTAAGCAGTTAGATGATTTATACAATGATTTAGGTTTAGTATTAGAAGTAGGTTCTAAGAAATTTATGGACACTAAAGATTACGTTTCTTTTTTAGATGCTAATAAATTTTATGCTGAAAATTTTGCATCACTATTTAAACAAGGTGCTTCTAAATCTGTTTTAAGAAAACAAAGTGGTACTTTAGAAAATGTAATACCAGATGAAAACATATGGGAAACATTTATAACTGCACCTACAACGCAGGGCATGACTCAATTTAACAGAATATTTAAAGGAGATGAACAGGCTTTAGATTCTTTTAAAGAAGGTATAGGTAGATATATTGACAATGGTAATGATTTAGATGTAACTCAATTAGACGAAATGAGAGAATTAGGAATTATATCAGATAAAACATTTGATCTTTTAGACCCTAGCAACATAAATATAAATCAAGCTAAACTTAATAATTCAATAACAGCATCAGAAAAAAGATTAGATGATGCTTTAGAATTAGCAGAATCAAATAATATAGAGGGTTTGTTAAATTCTTTAGTAGGTAATGCTCAAAAAGGTTTAGAAACAGAAGCAGTATATAAATTAATTACACAAAAATATATTGTTGATGATCTAAAAAAACTTGCAAAAACTATTACTCCAGATAATTACAGAGGAGGTGTAGAAAGTTTTAAAAGCGATATGCTAACTGTTTTAACTCCTGAAATTTTAAGAAGAACAACTTATAGAGGTAATACTATAGCCGATAGAGCAGACTTAGGAAAACTTGATGTAAAGGGTAGGCAAACACTGGATGAAGCTATGGTAGGATTTAATATGAAAAAAATTGCTAAAGACACACTTTCTAAAATTCCTGGAACTGAAACAACTGGTAAAATATTTCGTAAAAGTAAAGAAAAATTTGATGAGTTTATAAATGCAGACCCTATATTAGCAAAAGATGATTTTGGAATACAAGTAGATTCTCAAGCTTTTGTTGAAGTTTTAGATGAAGTTGAAGATATATTTAAATTTTTAGATAGGGATAGATATGATAAAATGCGTAAAATAAGTAATTCTGCAGTTAGAAGGTCAGTAGCTATTAAGGAAGAAGGAGGAAAAGCTATAGGGTCAGTAAGAAATTTAAGTGTAGAATCTGTTTTATCAAGAATATATTCAATACAAAGAGGAGTTGTAAGTTTTAGGTATGTAGCATCTGAAGCTACGTTACAAGCATTTAGAGCAAACCGTTTTAAATTAATGGGGCAGTTAATGCAAGACCCTAGGGCAACAGATGTAATTTTAGATACTATATTTAATGACCAAAAAAACAATTTTGAAAACAATATGAGGTGGATAAGGTTTATACGAGGTTGGGCAGGTATATCTCCTCAAGATGTTTCAGATAAAGAAATTGAAAAAGCAAGCAAAAAAGCATTTGAATAAAACCACAATAGGAGATTGTTGTGATTAAAAACCTACGAGAATTTGCTATCATAGGCGTAGCATTAATATCTGTTAGCAGCTTGCTACTAGCGGAGGACAGTAACATAACGAACACTACTACTAGTACTAGCACCGTGACCTCAAACAATACCAACAACAATACTAACAACAACACTATAACTAGTACTTCTGTTGCTACAAATAATAACAACAATGTAAATACAAGCACCATAACTACAAACGCTACCAACAATAATACAAACACTACAACTAGCACAAGCGATGTAACATCAAACATCACACAAACACAGAACGTAACAAACAATAATACCAGTGCTATAACTAGTGCCTCGACAGCAAGCAATACAAACCTAAATACTAATAACAGTAGCAATGTAAATACCAACACTTCTAACAGTACGTCTTCTGTATCTACAGAAAGTGTAAACCAAAATACAAATCAAAACACAAATCTAAATACAAATAACAATAATAACACAAGCGTATCTAGAAATGACTCTACACAGAAGGTAACACAAAGAATTAAAACCGCTCCTCCATCCGCTATAGCCCCATCTATAATGTCATATAGTCAGGACTTGTGCACCACAGGAGCTAGTTCAGCAGTCCAAACTCAGTTCTTTGGTGTATC
>Ga0181412_1000997_pt1 | contig 11350 bp, 18 predicted proteins | sample 35SPOviralmetaG_FD_130113 | JGI IMG/M metagenome (GOLD analysis project Ga0181412, IMG submission 130113) | Marine viral communities from the oligotrophic San Pedro Time Series (SPOT) site, San Pedro Channel, CA, USA - 35 SPOT_SRF_2012-08-15 | ecosystem: Environmental > Aquatic > Marine > Strait... | reverse complement strand
TTCGCTGTAGGGGCGATTGACGGCCCTACTCTAGAAACATCAGGCAACAACTTTGCTTTATGTTTCGTATTTGCAACTGTAGGAATCATGTCTATGTTTCTTGCAATTAAATCACAACAATATAATGATAAGGAGGACAAATAATGTCTAAAGTGAAAAACTACTACTGGGATCTTGCTGAAAAGCAATCCGATGAAATCATCATGAACTTTTGTCAAGGCAAAATTACTCATGCTGATGCTAAACAAAAACTTTCTAATGTAGAAGGTATTGAACTTTGCGATATCAACGACTACAATGTTGACGAAGTTTTAGATATCTCGTTAGAAGATTATAAACTTGACGAAAAAAGAAAGGCTGCTATATAATGATTAAAGTTTCAAAGTCTGCCGAGACACTACAAGACGGCGTTCAAAATTTAATTCATGCTTCTATTGAAGATTATAAATCATTTAATAATAATGATAGAATGCTAAAAGATTTTGAAAATGGTTGGCAAGTAAAAGAAGGACCAAAGTATATAAAAATAATTAGACAAAATGCGGTTCATGCTTTTATAGTAAAAAAAGATTTTAAACATTTCAAATCAGGTGATGTTTTGAAACCTGCTGGTTGGGCTGCACCTGCTTTGAACTCACCAAGAGGTAATGTTCTTAAAGGAAATTACCCAATGCAATGGACTGGTCCATTATACTTAAACTAAACGAAAGGAAAATTATATTATGAAATTACAATTTAACAATGTACCTGACATTCTTGACTTTATCAAGAATCCAGAAAACAAAGACGCTTTACTGTTAATAGAAATGGCAATCAAAGAAGCACGAAAAGGCTCTTTTGCTAACTTCAAAGTGGGTGACCATGTCATCTTCGGTAGAACTAATGGTCGTAAAAGACCTGGTGTTATTGTCAAAACTAATCCTGCAAGAGCAGTTATCAAGGATACTAACCTTGGTGGAACATGGAGAGTACCATACTCTTTGATGGAGGCTGCATGATAGACGATAACTTTAACGATCCAATGAATCAAGTTTTAGCTGATAACCTTGTTGAGGTTATCGCTACTATGACTCAGGAACAAAGAGATGAATTTGTAACTACTTTTGTTTCTAAGTGGCCAAAACTTGCAAGTCAAGTTTCTTTTAATATAGATGTTAATTTACAGGAGATAGTAAGTGTTAATTAAAATAGATGATAAAGTATCTGTGAATACTAGAAACATTTTACCAAGAGAAGGTAAGATAACTGATATATCTCTCGCCCTAACGACAAGTGATCCTGCAGGTGAGAATGGTATACAAGTACAAGAATATGATACCGACATGGGTTATAATGGCTCTATCGGATATGTAACAGAGAACGGTGACCAATATTGGGCATACTTCTCACAAATTGAAAAGGATATATAATGACAGGTGAAGAAAAATTTATTACGGCAATACTAACTCAAGCAGTTGAGGATACTATGTACATGGGCAAGAGACCCAGGTATCTAAAACATAAGGTTGAAGCAATCGACTGGATACTCAATAAAGAAAGTGAACACCATTGGTCATTTCTTAACTATTGTACTATGCTTGGTTTATCACCATCAAAGATACAAAACAAAGTTAAAGGGTTTATTAATCCTAAATTAACTACAACTCAAAAATTAATAATGAAACAAAATATAGTGAAAGGACGACAAGATGACAATAGATTACAAGTTTAATGAAAATAAAGTTTTAGAAGATGTAAAGGAATATGTTGACAAAACATATAACTCACATTATGCTCAAACTAAAAATTATCAGGCAACTGAAATTATCATAGACCAAGGTCATGGTACAGGTTTCTGTATGGGCAATATTTTAAAGTATGCTCAAAGATACGGAAAGAAAGAAGGTCGTAACAAGGCCGACTTGATGAAAGTTATACATTATGCTATTATACAATTATCACAAGACCATTATAATTGTAATTCAAAAATAACAGAACCACAAGAACCTGCTCTTAGGTCTGTGGCGTCTGAGAAATATAACAACTCTTAAACCACTTCCAATATATCTTATCGTTAAAAATTTCTATTAGAGATTGATAGGATATTTTATCTTTTAATATATCGTCTGCTAGACTATCATATTCATAAGTATCTATCTTTACCATGCGATTTGGTTTTATTGTAGATAGTACTATCCATGTTCGTTGTTGTTTATTCATTTCGCTCCAAGCTAGCTTAGGTGGGTTTCTGGAGGGACATACATGAGTACTTATAAGAACCAAGAATTATAGATGTAGTATATAAATGTATCAAAAGATACTATATCGAAAATGCATATCAAGCGTATAGGATGAACAACGCAAACCGATGGCGAACTTATCTATATATTATTGAATGAAAGGTAAAAAATGGTACAACTTATACAAGGTATCATTGACGCCATTCGCTTTCCAACTTTCTCTTATTTTGTTAATAATGATAATGTGGACCCAAATGTGGTCCGTTATTTCAGAACAGAATACGGTTCAAGGTGGGAAGAGGCCCTCAATGAATACCTCTACAATCGCAATAAAAATTAGAAAAGACTAGGAAAAAGAATCTCATAGCCGCCGCTCAGGCGGTTCTTTGAGGTGTCTGCATATGATAGTACCCCCTAAAAATAGGGGATACCATCTAGTTTATTTAAAATGTAAATTTAGTTCCGATTGACCACTTTTGTGTATCAACTGCTGAACCATCATTGTCTGCCATCTCAGCTTCGGCATATACAGTTAGACTATCGTTTAAATCTTTTGCAAGACCAACAGTAGTATAAGTTCCTGTATTTTCTTTATCACCATAACCGACAGATAGAATACTGTAATTCGCACCTACTTCCCAAGCAGCTAAATCTGTAGCAGCGTCTTTGATTGTGTAACTAGACGATACTGTTAATTTTTCTAAACTTGTTTCTGCACTTACACCGTAGTATGATATGTCGTTTACAATGTCATCAGCATAACCTGCTGACACATTACTTCCTAGAATATCAGCAGACGCTGACCATTCATAAGAATCCATACCATTATCTTCGCCAGAAGAACCATCAACAACTGTCAAAGCGTCAATAGATACAGGACCTATTTTGTTTGAATATGCTAATGAGTTTGAACTTCTTGTTCCGTAAGAGAATGAAGAATTGCCACCATATACATTAAAGATAGAAGCTCGTGTAGCAACATTATCTGTATAAGGGTGTGATTGACGACCTACTGAAAGGTCTCCCATTTCTGTATCAAGTCCTACATATGCCAGTCTTGAATCAAAAGTGTCTGAACCAGAATCATCTGTATCCACACCAACTTCTAATTTAGCAAAACCAAGTATTGTATCACCTTCTACACCGAGGTCGATTATCTCGACACCGATTAACGAACCGTTATCTTCAAGCTTATCATATGCAACACCAGAGGCGTTTTCATCATGTGACCACTTGTAGTTAAAGGTACCGTATGGTATAACTTCAGCTGCGGAAACAGCTGTAGTGAATAGTACTGTCATAGCGACAGCAATATATTTTATCATATTGTTTTCTCCTTAATTTGAGGTATTAAAATTTTGATATCTCGCTTCGCAATAGCTCATAATTTAGTCGTAATATTTATAAGGGATTAGTTATTGACGGGAGCGTTTGCACGCCATTGATAGCATGACCAATATCTTGCTGTTGTCTTATCTTTTGCTGTATCACAATTATGACGAGCACGAAAAGACTTTCTTCGAGCAGGGTCGTCTCGTTTGATAGAGAGGCCTGTCGTATCACCAAAAGAAACCTTGACTACATTTCCTTTCGGATTCTTTACATAAACATAGAACTTCTTACTACCACCTCGTATCGGGTCATTCAGTTTCACCTTCTTACCTTGATACTCAGCTTCTGTAATCTCTAAGTCTTTATAAGTTTCCTCACAAAGACAATCAATGTTCTCTACTTGTTTAAATGTTTTCATATGAATATTTATAAGAGATTTTTCCAGAGAATTTTTTTAGAAGATTTTTCCATGGAGGAGGGTCAGTCTCCCGACCCCCACCCAATACTTATATACTATGACTTGCCTTTGTTGAATAAATCGAGCTGTATATTTTTAAACCTCGATTGTGTTTCTTTCTTACTACGCTTTGCTTCTCGTAGAGAAAGACTGTATAATCTATCCTTTATCTTTAATTTCTGTTTCTTGAGGTCTTTGATGAGTTCTCGATTGTGAAAATTCTTACGTTCTAGATTACCTATCTGTGTATCTAAATGTCTATGTAGAGCCGCAGCTCTAGAGTCAGTAGCAGTTGCCATATATTCTCCTTTTTCTATATTCCAAAAAAAATTGTGAATAAACTCTAAACGAGCATAGCTCAGAATTAGAGTGTACTCAATACTATTTAGTAAAAGAAAAAGTAATAAACAAGTCCACCTATGATAGTAATATCAGCACAGATAGACCAAAGTATGTATAACCTAAACATCCATTTGCTTATTGTGTTTACTAAAGGGCTCTTCGTCATTTGCACCCTCCATCAGTATCGTCAGCATTGTATTCTCCTCTATAGTCGTTATCTAAATCAAAACAGATCCCTTATGTACTCAAACGGGTCTTAGCCAGTTTTTGACATATGTCTCTTAGTTTAGATTAATTATGTTACCGTTGATGTCTTGTTCAGAAGCATTCATCTGATGGGTCTCTGTTGCGCTCTCTGTCTTACTCTTACTCGTCTCTGTGATAGCGCCACCGACCTTGATGTTTAATGCTTGTGCTACATCTATGTTCATGTTCTTACCTGCCTTAAGGTTTACATCACCCAGCTGGGATATAAGATTAATGTCTCCGTCTTGTACTTCTATCGTTACATTACTCTTGGCCCCTACTTCTATATTATAGTTATTACCTTCTTCGCCTGTCGCATTGACCTTTACTCGTAGACCCTTATCAAAGGTCCCCTTACTCTCGCCTTGTATATGTACATAGTCATCGGCCGTTACAATGGTATAGTTATCTTTCTTGACTCTCGTTATTCGTGTGCCATCGTCTCCTATCTCATAGCCTGTACCACTAGCATGTCGCTCATGTATACGCTTAGCCCCCACAGTATCGTCATATTCTCGGAGATGACCGCCCTCTGTCTCATAGACATGGTTATGTGGGTACTTCGCATTATATGAAGTCTCAGGTTCGTCCCAGAACTTGCCATCATCAGCATCTACTGTATCGTCAACAACAGTAGTAGCATCGACATTGGCTACCCCTACTGCGAGGTCTCTATCGGCCTTTCGTAGGGTGAGCGTGGGGTGTGGGTTATCTTCGGCATTGACTGCCAATCTGTTTATATCTGTCTCGTCCTTATACTTCGGATAGTTACCTAGAGGGTCTAGAAACCCTATAGTCTGTCTATCGCCGTCCATATTGTCTGCACTCAAATAAGAAGGTACACCAGGCAAAGTCCCCATAATGATAGGTGTCTGAGCCTCCCCGCCGTCAGAAAAGAAACCTACAACCCATGTGCCTTCGACAGGCCCTAGGGGAGTTTGCCCCACGCCTGATATAGTCGCACTTGTGATAGGGTTCATAGGGTGGGCCCAAGGGAGGTCGGCCGTCGGTAGTTTCTCTAGATTCTCTGTATGTAACCCTAGACAACGAACTCTCACACGCCCTAAGTACTTCGGGTCGTTTCTATCTTCAACAACGCCAACGAACCATGTGAATCCGTTTCGTCCCATAAAATTTTTCTGCATAATTCCTTTTCTCCTGCCGATACCCTGCCGACTTTAATCCGTTCGGAAGCTGTTATTTTCGAGCATTTTTTGCTTGACAGCTCTCTAATACTATGTTAATATATACACTACTACAAATCATTCATTTCCTCTGTATTATCAAGGGTTTCGAACCTACGCTTTTTCGTTGGATTCAGATGTAATCCATGCCTATTCGAATAATGTAAACTATCATTATATTCGATTTTATCACTAAAAGGTGTTCTACTATCCCCTATTAGGTCATTACTGCGACCACCAAATATACTCGTTATAACACTTTCTAGAGCCATTGTCAAGCGTTTTATTCTGTTCATATGGCTATTTATACTGCGAATCTGAGAATTTTGTGCTTGACTATTGGGAGGAGTGTGTTATAGTCGTTTGGGAAAAATCTTCTAAGAGTCTGTGGGATAGAGATTATCTACCACCTGTGTTTCTCTCGTTTAACTTCTTGTACTTCGTGTTTTCGTTGACTGCGGTACCTTCAAAATTGAGTATCTTTTTTCCTAGAAGGGACTCTCGTACTGAGTCTTTCTTACATTCAAAGACCATTTTATAGTCTTGTTTTGTGATTCTATGTCTTACTTTGGTAATGACATATCTTCCACTATATTGTGGGTCATATGCTTTCTTATCAGCTGTTTGACCCTCTGTTTCGACTGGGCGTATTTCAAAATCTATGATAAGACCAGGCATGATTTGTGTTTGTCCTGGCACCGTCATTTCGATTGTTGTACCTGCTGTTACTTGCATACGCTGAGCATTTCGTATACCGTCAAATTTACCGTCATCTGCTACATCGGTACCGTAACTACCTGTTTCTTCGTTATGTAGGAATTGTGTTGTGGGTGATAGTGAAACCAGACTCTCTGCATAATCACTTACTCCTAGATTGTCATAATCTACTGGATTGTCTCGTATTTGTGGGTTTGTACCAGTTAATCCTAAGTCATTCGTATAATCAGCGTGTACTGTCTTGTCAAACTGGTCATGATAATGATAATCTGTTGTTTTAAACGCTTTACTATACAAATTATAACTAATCACTCTATGACCATACGTGCCTAACGCTTGAGCGGCGGCTGTGTCATGAAAAGTATTGACAAATTTGTATTCTTCGACTGATTTAAGGTCTTGTTCTATTTTAGTTTCACCTAATTCTTCTACATCTGGATCTGTAATGTTTCGTGGTTGATAAACATATGTTTGAACTGGAGTGTTTTCAATACGAGCATATTGAGCACACATATTCTCCCATGATTGAAAGTAGAAACCTTTTGTTGTTTCGTAGAAATAATAACCTACGCCTTGACCATACTTTGGTAATGCTCTTTTTGACACAAGACCAATTGCCTTGAAAGGAGATATATTCGGCATGACAATTTTGTCTTGATTCTTTGTTTCTTCATAGTATAATGTTTTACGGCTATCAAGACCTTGTTTGTCTGCCATGATTTCTTGAACCATTGATGACATCTTACCAGAATATGCTTGACTTACCTTTGTTCTTATGTTACGCAAGAACTCACGACTTGCAAAATGTATTGTATATACTAGTGTTCCTTGACTTCCTTGTTGTTTATTTGATACCTTATACACATAAAAAGGATGACCTGATTCTTCGCTTGCGTCTACAATATGTTCTAATTTTGATGTGCCTGGTGTAGAGAGTTTAAACATCAATCTCTCTGTTCCTTGTATTGGTAAATTAGTAATTAGATTAACAGAATCAACAAGAACTAGCGTACCATATATTGCGGCTTGTGTAATTCCTTCGTAGATATTTAATTCTTGAACTAGTGATTGTATATTGACGCCACCTTCACCAAATCTACCACCTGTGCCATCGTGTGCTTGTAGTATGATACCGTTTAAATTATAATCACCTGCGAAATCATATACATCAGGATGTGAACTACCCATAATTTATCTCCTAAAATCTGTTTTTCTTAATCAATGCGAAAAACTCCTCTGTAAATGCGTCAAGGTATTTTTCGTCTAGTAGTCTTATCTGTCTTAAATCGTCTTGTACTCTTTCTTCATACTCTCGATTTGTAATAGTGGTCGCACCAGCTGTATCTGAATTGACTTCTAGCATATGTGAATTGTCAATTGATGTTGTTGAACCACTAGTCTGCGCTAATTCATAGTGATGTACACTATCCTCACTACCTGCACCATATTTGTCTGTAAGAAAGTCTGCAAAATCTGCTTGTGTCATTGGCCATTCGTAATATCTATCTGTTATATTATTGACCATCATAATAATCCAATGATATTGTGCGTCACCATAATACTTAAATGCGATATCTTCTGGTTTCTCGCCCTCTTTTACATTGTACTTATCAAATACAAAACGACTAGCAGAGAGACCAGAGCGTATCTTTACTCTTTTAAGTATGTCTGGCAATAACTTAAAGTTTTTGTTGCCCTTGACATCATACACCATCATTGGAAATTTACTAAAATACATATTAATATCCTAATGCTATTCTTTCTTTAGTTAATAATTCTGTTTCTTGGAAAGATAGTGTCATTGTAATCTTTGTTGGTGCACCACCTTCAAATGACTTAACACCATCAGGTGTATAGTTTACATCACAACCAGTACATACACAGGTCGCAATCTTATTATAGTAATCGTTTTCACTTGCCTGACCTGCCTTGTCTTGGTACATATAATGTATATCAAACTCTGATGGTAGTGTTAAAAATCTATTAGACACACCTTTTAATTCAGGTGACATATGAAACCTAAACAATTGTATAATCTTTTGTACATCATGTGTTTCTTCTTTATTTTTTGGGGCAAATGTAAAGTTATATGTGAATGTTCTTAAATTCATAGCGTCAAACAGTACTTCCATATAAGGATTATCTGCCTGACCAAATGCTTTATTGATAAGACCTCTTGTACCCTCTGAACCAGATATTGCTTCTGTAATTTCTGTTGCTGCTTTTATCGCACCTTCGCCTACTATTGCTTTAGCAGCGTCAACTAATCCTGTCGCAGCTGCTTCGTAATCTTTTTTACCTAAATTCTTTATAACATCAAACCCACCTGCAGCCGCTGCTCCTACTATACCTGTAGCTGCGCCAGTATATGACGCTGATGTTGTATCTTGCACATTAGGTGGTAAATATATTGCGACTGAATCTGTAATTCTTTTTGTTGTCTTATGATAACTAGACATACCAGAACCTCGTGGTCTTTGTTTTTCTAATTGTACAACATCTGCATTTATAGTTGATCCTAGTCCTTCTCTTCCTTGTTTATCAGCAAAGTAATTAGCTCTAGCATCACTACCACCTTCAACAAATTCTGATTGATAAACTGCTGGTGTTTTTATTGTTCTCTCTTTTACTTTTATTCTATTTTTACCTTGACCAAAATACTCTGCTTCGTTATAAACTGCTGGTTCTTTTAGTGTAACAACTTCGGTTACACCACCTACTTTTCCTTCATCACCTGCCCCACCCTCATATACATATTTTGTCTTATCTTGAACATTAACATAGAATAGCATATAGTGACCAATACCACCGTTAGTCGTTAAGTCTTTTGGATATTGTATAGATGAATAAGCAAATGGGTCATGGTTTAATTTAGATGTAGGACTTTCTTCATTAATACCAATAGCAGATTTTCTTAATATAGGTGTTGTTTTACCTGTATTACCACCGCCAAATATATTGGTCTTTAAATCATTTAATGCGTTAAATAAGTTTCCCATTGTTTCCTTAATAAATACTTTGTATAACTATTTATATGAATATGTCAGAACGAACACAGAAATACAAGGGTAAATTTACACCCACAAATCCTAAAAAGTACATAGGTGATAGCAACAATATCATCTATCGTTCTATGTGGGAGAGAAGGTGTATGAAATACTTTGATGGCAACCCAAGTATATTACAATGGGCAAGTGAAGAAGTTGTCATACCTTACTACGACACGGCTACTAAGAAGGTGCGTAGATACTTTCCCGACTTTCTTATTAAAGTAAAAGATAAGAATGGTCAAGCAAAAACTCATCTTATTGAGGTTAAACCATCTAAAGATATGCGACCACCTGTTGGTGGCAAAGGTAAAAAGAAATCTACTGTTTTATATGAGATGAAAACTTATCAAATGAACCGTGATAAATTTGCTTCTGCTCGTAAATGGTGTGATGATAGAAATATTATCTTTGATATCTGGACTGAAAAACACCTACAACAAAGAGGTTAAAATTCTTCATTGTAACCAACATTTGCTAATGCTATTGCTGTTGCGTCTTTTCCTGTAACAGAAAGACCACCTGTATTTGTGTTATTATTATTTGTATTATTTGTGTTTGAAGCGTCAGTAGTGTTAATTGTAGTAACAATAGGATTATTGCCTGGTGCTGAGTTTATTTCACTCATCGCGGCTGCAGCTTTTAACTCAGGATCTTCTATCTTTAACATTTGATACAGGTCTCTATTTCTTTGTTGTAAATCAAATATCTGGTCATCTCTATCATCTTCATCTATATCTGCATAATATAGGTCTTGTATCTTTTGTTTGTTTTCTTCTAATTCTTCTTTTCTTCTATCATCCATCTTCTTAACGCCAGGATAATCGTCAGGATCTGCTTCTTCAGGCATTTGTGGTGCCTCATTATTTTTGTTTGTTACTTCATCATACACTCGTTTGAATGCTTCCATAGGCGATTCGCCACCAGGGAATGCAGCTTTAACAGCAGCGATTGAACCTAATGCGATACCTTTTAAAACTCTACCTATTGATTTACCAATATCAACAAACTTACCAAGAACTGCTTTAAAGTCTATATTAAATAGACCTAGTACAAAGTCTTTTGCTTTCAATACTAAATTCTTGACACCATCTTTGATGAATGTTACTATGTTAAACTCTTTTAATTTCTCTGCGATACCTTCAAACCCTAGTTTCTCTGCAACCCAAGCGACAAAGTTTTTAATTAATGTTATTGGTAATGTTACTAGAGTTAATAATGCTGTTGATACACCTTCAATGATTGCGACCAACATACTATCACCTTCTTCTAGTGATTTTTTAAACTCATCTATACCTGCTTTGATTGAATAAAATACTGCTACTGCGCCTGCAACAACAGCTACTACAATTGCAAGAGGAATCGCAATTGGTGCTGCTATAGCAGCAATTGCTGGTACCATTGTTGAAAGTAAAAATACTTTTAGAGCAACAAACGCCGCTGCTAATTTTCCAACTGCAGCAAACAGTTTACCTTTGACCCCACCATATGCACTTGCAATAGCAGGTATCATTTTTTCTACTAAAAATATTCTCATGGCTGTAAAAGCATTCCCTAACATTGTAATACCACTCATTATTGTTTTCTTACCACCAGTATAAGCACTTTTTAAAGCATTAGGTACTGTTGTCATTACAAAGTCTCTCATACCTTGAAAACCTGCCTTTAATAAATCAAATGCGCCACCTAAAAGTACTTTACCTTTTGAATATGCGCCTTTTATTAAACCAGGCATTGATGTAACAGCATCCTTCATGAGCGTAAAGCCATCTTTGAGCAAACCAAATGCAAATTTTATAGATTTTG
>Ga0181412_1000990_pt1 | contig 11393 bp, 19 predicted proteins | sample 35SPOviralmetaG_FD_130113 | JGI IMG/M metagenome (GOLD analysis project Ga0181412, IMG submission 130113) | Marine viral communities from the oligotrophic San Pedro Time Series (SPOT) site, San Pedro Channel, CA, USA - 35 SPOT_SRF_2012-08-15 | ecosystem: Environmental > Aquatic > Marine > Strait... | reverse complement strand
TGATCTAAAACGACTCCTACATGATTTACGTCATCATTGGTTACTATAACGGTTGTTCCTTGTTTATATGACATTATTCTATAATTTTAATGATTTTACTTGAATTAACGGCTTTTACTTCAAAATCCATTGTTTCTCCTTTAAAATCGTTAATAACTTTAGCTTCTGCTTCGGTAACAGATAATGCTTCTACTAAGTAGATTTCGGTTGCACTTTTTTCTTTAGTGCCTTTTGATGTGTCAATTAATTGTGTTAATTGCACTTTTGCTGTGTAATACGACATATTTGATTAATTTTATAACTTTTTATACTTATAATATATGAAAATTCATTATATTTTCAAAATTATTTTTCTAAATATTTTTGTAACCGTTTTTGATTTTTATGAAATTCATATGATCTACGAATCTGAAAATCTGTTAATTCAAAGTTTAATTGTAATACATCTAATATATCAGCAATTAGTCTTTCTGAATCTAATTTGTTTTTTGATTTTTGATCCATTTGACTTATAACACGTTTTAATTGATATAAAAATTCTGTTGGAACACGACGCAATATACGAGATGTATTTAAATGTAGATCTACGTCCTTAGGTCGTTTTTTTTTATCTTTTTTTTCTGCAATTAATTGTTTTGCAATTTTTACTGACTCATTGATAATGTCTTTAAAATTAACTATAGATTCTACTGGATCTCCTTCTAAATCTGGTGGTGGTTCTGGTGGCGCATCACCCCCTCCTCCTAAATCTCCTGCAGGTGGTGGTGGCGGAGCCCCTCCTCCTAAATCTGCCCCTAAATCAGCACCAGCGCCAGCATCTCCGCCAGCCCCAGCATCTCCTCCGGCTGCTGGTTTTTCTGTTCCTAATCCTTCAACAGCTGATAATGATAATTGTAATTCTATAGTATAATCAGTATCACTTCCGTATCCACCACTTGGAACAATTTTTATAATTTTATTTTTTAATAAATCAAATAAAACTGCAGCGTTGCAGTCTAATTGAGCACCACTTCTAGTTATAAATTCTCGTATACCTATATCAGATAAACTATATATAACACCAAGGTGTTTAGATTTATATGTATCAAATTTTCCTAAAAATTTAGATTCTTGTGGATTAAAAATATTGCTATCATCACTGTCAGTTTCTGTTGTTTCTGTTTCTGCTTGTTCAACAATAATTTGACGCAATGTTTTATATACAATATGTTCGTTAATTGGTTTCATTTTTTATTTTTTAGTTTCTGCTAATTGTGTAGAACGATATTTGCTAGCTAATTTTCTAATTTCATTGATAGATTTTCTAGCTCTTACAGCTGCAGCTTTAACGCCTTTATCTGTAAAACGATCGTGATTTTCTTGGAAAGCTGTCCAATGCTCTTCCATAGTTTTATAAATTTCTTCTGAAGTCATAACATCCTTTTTTAATAATTATTTAGAAAAATAAAAACGATCCATAAATACGTCTATATTTTCATCTTTTAATTTTAATATTTCTTGATTAGTAAGTTCTACATGTACATTATTTTCATCCATGTATATTTTTAATATGTGATCGACATTAACATAATCTACAATTATTGTATCATTTTTAATAATATGTAATTTTATAAATTTATTCATTTAAGGTTGACCTTGTGCAGCTTGCCATCTATATGAACCTTTAGCATCAGAATCAAATATTTTTATGTTCCTGTATTTGTTTGGGTTTAAAAGTGACTCGAAATCATCTCTACCTCTGTGAAAATTCTTATGCATAAAGTCTAGTATATTAGTATTCTCTTTTTCAATTAAATATTTTGATAGTGATTCATTTGTATGAAATGTATTAATATGTGTATATTTATTTGGATTGCGATAATTTGTATACCAATTTAATACTGGATTTGTTTCTCGTTTCCATAAGTCTTGCAAGATGCTAAGTTCATCATTAGCTATTTTATCTGTTCCAGACGATGCAAAATTCCATTCTCTTCCGAATAATCGTGTGTCGACAATTGATTCCCACTCTTTAACTAAGTCCGGATGATTTCTTTGCCCAGCATAAATAGGATTTTCTAATTTTTTGTCCAACCAATAATCTTTTACGGATTTTTGCATTCCTTTTGCATTACTAACAACTCCACCTCTACCAGCTCTATATGCTGCTTTCACTTCTGCACTAGTAGATTCTTTTGCAATAGATCTTTCATATGCATCTCTAAATCCTCCAACTCTTGGAATATATTCTGATACTGGTTTTCCTGCTATTTTGGTTTCTGCTGTTACTTGACCGTTAGTGATTTTGTCCAATAGTTTCAATATTAGCTTTTTACCTCTCGATCCATATTTATCAAATACACCTTGACTATTTGCTTTCCTAGCCCATTTTACCAAACGTACTATGCTTGTCACCTGGACAATACCAGCTACTACGAATATTCCAATCACCGTACCTAAAAATTCATTGATTGATTTTTTGTTGCTTTTGCTTGAAGATGATATTAACAAGTCTTTTAGTTTATATGTGGTATAATTCTCAAAACGGAATTCATCTAATTCTTGTAAAGCTTGATCAGTGGATATACGTTGTATTGACGCTATATCTTGTTTATATGATTCGGTTTGATATTTTGGCGGTACATCTTCTCCTGGCTCCCACCCACTTTCTAAACATTTACCTAATAATAAATTATCCTTCGTAGATCCATCAGATAAAAACCATGATTTTACATCTTTAAATTCAATACCATGGCGTTTCCATCCTTTAGATTCTGCTAATGCATCATAAAATTCTATAACAGTTGCATATTCAGTTAATTTAATTGCAATCTGGCCAGCTTTTGTTGCAGAAAATTGTCCTAGTTTAGCTAATATTTTTTTACGTGCTGATGTAGATGCAACTTTACTTGCTTTACCTGACTTAAGTGAAGCTTCCATGGTTTGCAAAATTGGTTTTGAATATCTTCCAGAATTTTCTGCTGCATGATTAATAATTTTTAATTCTTTTGCAGTTAATTTTCCACTTTGTCTACCTGTTAATTTTGCAATTAATACTTTAGATTCTTTTACAGTCCATCTAATTCCATAACCAATAGGTTTGCCTATAAAAGGTACCATTTCTATTACTATACATAATCCGGCCATGTATTTATCGCCGTCTGCTTTATACATCAATGCATCTATAAATCCTATAGCCATTGCAACTTCTGTATATCCAGAAAATGCACCAACAATGCCTCCTACTAATGCTAATTCATGTCTATATTTATAAATTATACTAGCTTCTTTTTGAACCAGCTTGACAAATGGCGTTGCTACAGCGAAAATGGGGTCTAATGCAGATTGATCGTATATGGGTATATACATTGAACCATCGGATGCACATTTAACATCTCCTCTAACGCATGCTTTATCAAAAAGACCTGCACTTCTATAATTAGGATCATTTTTGTATTGATCTTTAGATTTATTTGGTTCTGATTGATATTTTTGAATAAATTTTAAATAGTTCTCAGTTTCATTATTTGATGCATCTATTCCATTAAGAAATTTATATAGTTCCGAAGCTTCTTGTTTATTTGGTATATCTTCTTTTTTTATAGGAACAACAGACTTTAATTTTGATGTTCCAGCTTTGCGTGTAGTTGGTTTTAGGTCTATTCCTAATCCACCCATTGCTTTTGTTTGAAGTTCAAATCGGCCTCCGGACCCTAATCGATCTTGCTCTGATATTTTTTTATCAAGCTTACTCAATTTTTTATTTATTTTGGAAGCATTTTGTTCTGATAATATGTCTTTTAATTTTTTCATGATTATGCCGTTAATTTAGCTACTATATCATCAAATTCATCTAGGCCTGTTTCTTGTTGAAATGAGTCACTATCCCAATATATGTTGTCTGCAGTTGTATCCGGGTCGTCAGTTTCAAATTGAAATTTATAATCTTTATTGTTAACTCTACAACGACATTCTATATTTGCTTTAACAAAATTATCACCTTCATCATCTAATAGATCTTGAATATCATTTCTAAAATCATCATATGTAGTAGTGTCATTTGGAGATGTGATTGTAGTATTTCCGATATCTACACTATCAACATAAATTTCAAATTCTGGTTTTTCTGCAGAGTCTTTTATTCCTGTTATTTTAATTGTAGGATCATATCGTCTATCACCACCAAATTCTATTTCACTATCTGGATTAACATTACCTACTATATATTTTTCACCAATCATTTTTTCGTATTGACCGATGTCTCCGCTACCTTTGATTCTAAATTCGCCTTTAAAGAGGTTAGGTTCTAATTCATTGAAACCATACCCAAAAAATGAAACATTACCAGGTAGCTTATTAGCAAAATCTTCAGCTTCAGCTGCTCTTCGTTCATATGTAGGCTGATTAGATTCATTTAATGCATTACCCATGCTTTCTAGCAATATGTTTTTTAATCGTATCATTGTTTGAAACCTTTTCCGATTATTGGTATTTTTGAAATAGCTAAAAAAACTGCAGTTTTTTGATTTTCAGATAATCCAATTTTATTTAATTCTGTGTCTAACATATTATATGTTTGTTCTGGATCTATTATTTGTGATTCAATTGGAGTTGTTTTAGGAACTACATCTTGCTCATTAATATAATTGCTAGTTTGTATATTATATTTTTTTTTAAGTTCATTTAATTTTTTCATAATATTACCAATTTATATATAAATATAACTTATGTTAAAAGGATAGTATAATAATTAATCAGGTTTTTTCATATCTATTAGTGGAACAGGATTTCTGTCTTTACCCTTTACATATTTATTCTTATAGTATTCCCAATGAATATGATTGGTCATTCTTCGGCCGTTTTTCTTGGGTGGATAACATCGATTTTCTAAATCTTGCATGATCGCAAAAGCATCTCCCTTTTTTATTTGTTGTCCTACTTTATATCCAGAAGCTAACTTAACATAAAAGATTCTAAATACATATCCTAAATATTCGCCAGTACCCTCTAATAGTACACCTATTAAATACTTACATTTATCTTGTTTATAGCCGGGTTGATATATTCTGTATACTCTTTTTATTTTACAATCCATTGGTGAAAATACCGGGTCTCCTGCTTTAGATTTAATATCTAAGCCCCTGTGAGGTCTTGTAGATCCGTCACTGTTTTTTCTTGAGGCGCGCCAATGGCCATGGCCAAATGCATCATGACCTCTTGGTTCATAGCCATTTCCTGTTGCTGATATAGGTCCGAACCAATTATCACTTATATAAGCAGATGGTAAATCTTCATCTGGTGGATATCCAGGTTTCTTCTTTTTTAATTCAGCTTCTTTCTCTTTCTTCTTTTTTAATTCGGCTTCTTTCTCTTTCTTCTTTTTTAATTCAGCTTCTTTCTCATCTCGCTCTTTATTATACTCGGCTCTAGCTTTGTTTGCATCTTTTTCTACTTTCTGACTTTTTTCTTGTTGTTTTTTTAATTCGTCTGCTTTCTGCTTTAATTCGTCTGCTTTCTGCTTTTTTAATTCGTTTTGCTTTTCTATATCTTTTTGAATTTTATCAGCTTTTTTTTTATCATCAGCAAGTTTCTTTTCTTTTTTTAATTTTTCTTTTTTAGCTTCTAAATCTGCTAAATCTTTTTTTGCTTTTGCAACAGCAGCTTGTTTATCTTTTTGAATTTCAGCAGATGTTTTAGATCTAGTATCATTAGCGTTAGCAGATTTTTCACCCCATTGTTCCAATAATAATGATTTTAAGCGTATCATATACAAGCTATTTATTAATGATTACCACAATGTGCTTCGTGTTGTTTATAATCTTCAGTATGACGTTTTCCGCATTTGGGACATATTTTAGATTTTTTCTTTTGTTCTGTGCTTAAAGATTTGATTTTAATATCTTTTAACATTGTCATACGATCATGATCAGATGTTCTTCCATTACGTACAGCTGGACCGTATTTATCTTTAAGTTGGATTGATCCTTTAGGTGGATAATACATTTGTACAATTAGAGCTGTATCTAATGGGTCATCGACGTACCACATAATTCTAATAGGATCGTTAATATTAATTAAATTATCATCATCTCGATTTTGAATACTAATTACAGTTGTCTTATACCAGATCATAGTTCCTGCAGAGTTATTTTTTTCCGGCTTTATTACTCTTAATTCAAGTAATGTATCATCTGATAATCTACCTTCAATCTTGTCTCCTGGTTGTAAATTTTCATATCCAGTTGTCCCATCATCTTGATCTGCTGGTAAATTAATTGGTTTTCCAGTATCAGGATGTATTGAATAATCAATTTCTTGCTCATTAAGATTCTTGGTTTTGAATCTTCGCATATTTTCTTGTAATGTCTTCATGATAGTACCTTTATATATTATATAAATATATGTATAATTAATTCCACTTCTTTTTATATTTAGTTCTTTGATCTGCTAAAACATATTCTACGGTGTCACGCTTTCCGCAATGAGGACAGTTTAAATGTTCTATATTTTCAGCTTCATTAATTTTCCATTCTCCCTTACACGAACTACATTTATATATGTATGTGTGTCGTATGAATACTTTGTGTGACATTTTATGTTGTTCTTAAACTATTAATAAAATTAGCAATAGATTGAGAAAGACCACTTTTTGTTAAAATAGATTTTACTGCAGTTTCCATATTTGCAGCACTTCCATTATCATTTTTATTAGCTTGATTAATCCATGGTAATAATTGTTTAATGTAATATGTAGTTACACTATCAGCTGTTGCATTTGGAGATTTGTTTGTGCCTCCTTGTGCTGGTGTTAAACCTTTTTGCGGCCAATTTTTTCCTAATATACTTGTTCCTTCATCATTTATAAATATAACTTTTAGGTGAGGTTTTTTTGAAGATTTCTCAAACTCAGCTTCCTGATCATATTCAACAACAACTTTAGATATAGTTCCATTGGTAAATAAAGTATATCCTCTTTTATTTTTTTTCTCAGCAATCTTTGTATTTAATATTCGTTGCGCTTGGTTACCTTTTTTTTTAGCATCATCAGCAAATTTTTTAGTTTTAGAAAAATCTATTCTTTGTTCTTTTAATATTTTTTTTAATTTTATCATTTTATACTTCTATATTTATAGTTATTGTTAATACAACTTGTTTAGATTTATTTTGTAATGTAAATGTATTTGCACCTGGCTTTAATTGATTTTTACTCAGAGGAATTATTATTCCACCATTAGATAATGCAGCACCAATCCGACCCTGATAATTTCTATCTCTTTTTAAAACATCAGAATAACTTTTAAGTGTCCAAAATCCTCGTTCTGAAGGTTTATTATCAGGATATATTTTATTTTTTGTTTCCGTAGGTAAAGTAATAACTAGCATTGTTTCGACTAAATAACCTTTAGACTCAACTTCAAATGTTACATTATTATCATCTCCACTTAAATTTTGTGTTTGTTCCGTATTATATAAATCACTAAATTTTACTGTTGGCGTTACAGCTGTTTGTTCCGATATTAATTGTTTTAGTTTAATCATTTTATATCCAATTTTAGTACGTTAGTACGTTTTCAACGTCCTTTACACTAATTCATATACTCCAGACGCCATGTAATCCAATATCTTTTTAGCGGCTTCGGTATATTCAGCATCCACAGTAACATAACAAGTTTCAGGTTTGCCTTCATCATCTTGTTTGTCGTCTTTATACTCTATATCGTATTCTATGTATTCACGATTAGCCGGTGCAGCAAATAAGCCTAAACGTTTTCTAGGCATTTTGAACATTAATGCACTTCCAGGAGTTATAGTAGAACCATCGTCCCCTATATCCGGCATATCAGCATCACCCAAAGCAAATATCATGTATTTACCCGATTCTAACTCTTCCATGCTTGTTATCTCTGTTCTAGGTCCGCTATAGTCTTGATTGTTTTTGGGCTTATATCCTATACCAAATATCTTACCGGTATATGCACCCATACCATCACTTCGCTTACCAGATATCTTTTGCTTTAATTCGGCTCTAGCTCTTTTTTTGCTTACCCAATTAAGTCGTTCCGTTAATAAGTGTTTTAGTTTAATCATATTTTTGGTCCGACATTAAAACCCGAAAAATAAACTCTATTTTTTACATCATCTATACGTTCATAGCTAGTACTTATATTACCACTAGAAAGACTTCTACCCGCACCATAAATAGTTATGTCTTTAGTACAAAAGTCACCTGATGATAATGTCCATACACCTTCTATTTTTTGTAATGTCCAAGATGTATTTGTAGGTGCATTAGTTTTTAATTCATCGAATGTTTTATCACAAGAGGTTTCTTCTTGTTCCGTTAATAAATGCTTTAGTTTAATCATGATTATTCGCCTAAATTTGTAATCTTAATTTGTTTAATATATTGTATGACATCACTATTTTCAACGTTGAAAACAACTTCGCCATCAGCCATACCATTAAAAAAGTCTTCCTGTAATAACAAGTTCTCTTCAGGGTCGTCATAATGGAATTCCAATCTAAGCTGTTGGCCATCTTTTAAATTCGCATGCGTCAGATCTGATTTTAATGCATCTACATTTGCTTTCAATGTGAGCTCTTCATTATCTATATCGTCGTCTTTGGTAAGCATTATCTGAGTGTCGGTGTCGACATCATATAGTTTAAACTGTTGATTTAGAAATACATCTTCCATAGTGTTAACATTATAATGTATGCGTTGTTCTGCTAATAAGTGTTTTAGTTTAATCATTAAATAAATTTCCTTATGAACTGTAATACTTCTGTTTTAGGATGAAACGAGTCTGAATGTCGGCGCATTATAGACGCAACCACGTCATCAGCTTCTGAATCCATTAGTTCGTATCTAACGTTTAGTACGGTGTCAAATTTTTGTTGGGGTATCATGTCCCCGCTGTCTACTAGATCGTCCAGATTCTCATCTAGCCAATCAATATAATTGTGCACGAATAAATCCACATCATCACCTATTAATTGAATAGCCTGTTGTGTAACATCGCTTGATTCTGCTAATATGTGTTTTAAACGTATCATTTTTACCTATTATAAAGGGTTTATTATAAATATAGTGTAATAGTATTATAGTGGAATGTATATATGCTCATATATCTTATAAAGAGGCCTCCTATAGCAAAAAATCTTTCCGTGCTATGAAAATAGGTAAACGCACCTCAATATCACCCGGTTGAGGGGGGTGTTAATGAAACCCCATATACCCCCCCGTTTGACCCCTATACACCCCCATATAAGACCCCCTACCCCTATACCCTAAGTTTTAGAACCCCATATACCCCTTATAGTATATAACGTAGAAAGCCCCGGGGTTTTATTCCCGAGACTTCCCTGCCCTTGCTCATGACTTATATTATAATATATCTGACGCTACCTTTAAAGCGATGTGAGTGTATCTCATATAATATAGTCCAGGCGTCTTGTTTATATAATGTCTACCTTGCTGTGGAGACTGCTATTCCCTTAGGAGCTTCTCCCTTTGCTGGCTGAGGGACATCTATCTCAAACTCTGTTATGTCTGAGAATTGTATCCTACCTCTTGTTTTTTTGTTAAACATATCAAATGTAAAGTAATCCATATTATTATCTCCTAGCCTTCTTATAAGGACTGTGTCACTATGTAGCTTACCTCCTTTAGGTAATACGTGATAACTAGTTAATAACATGTTACCATGTTTCGTATTTTCAAACTTAAATACTTTCTTGTCATGTTTAGCGAGTTTAAAATACATTCCGCTTTCAATTTGTTCTTTTACACTTTTCTCTTTTTGCATATCCGTTATGGGTTTTAATTATTATATATAAATATAAGCATTTTTTTTCGTAAGTCCTAATTTTTTACCAACTTTTTTTAAACTTTTTTTATAAAGCTGGATACATTACATACCCAGCTCTTTGAGAGAAATTATACTTCTATAATCTGTTCTGCAACCATATCCTTTGCGTTCTCAAAACCCATTGCACATATGCGGGCTGCTTTAATAAAGCTCCGGAGGTTTACACTAATACCGTCATACTTTTCATTAAGCTCTTTCATAATAGTCATTGCCTGTTGCTTAGCTTTAGTAGGAATCTTATTTTCCATTTTTTCCATTAAGCCTTCAATTCTCATAAACATCTGCTCTGTAGTCATACTAATATCGGATACAAAACTTCTGCTGCGGATTGCCTCATCTAATGTGCTTTGATCCAAGTTGCTAATAAAAATAATTTTACCTGTAAACTCAAAGCTACGTGGAAGATGAGTGCCAAATTGGTCCTTAAGTGGCTTGCTAGTAATATAACTAATATTTCTAGTGTCATAACTGTCTAGTGCTGCCTTCAACATATTAACGGCATCCGGATCTTTAAAAACACTATCACAATCATCCAACACAATAATCTTATCACAATTATCATAAAGCGTTACAAACAGGCCCGCGGCAGTAGCTCTACCTTTAAAGTGTACAAACTCATTGCTTTCTTTCAAACCCATTTTAGTCAAAGTGTCCTTTACTAAAAAAGTCTTACCCGTTCCAGCACTACCAGTAATTACTAAACTAGGCTGTATACCTTTGCCTACCATTTTAGTAAGTCTTTCTAAATTGTTAAACATTTGCTGAGGATCTCTCTTCTCAATAACAGACATAAAACTCATTTTAGGAGCTTTGGGCTGTGTCTTAGGATTTGTGTTCTCAATCCTAGTTACTCTTCCAGAAGGGCTAACCATCAATAACTCATTGTTAGCTTCCGCGTTTCTAATTTGGACCGCTCTTATTAAGCTCTTAGCTGCGATCGCTTTTGTGTCTACATGACGGGCTACTAATTTCTTCCCGACACGGACTGGCTGATAAATTTGCATATTTCTCTCTTTTTATTATTATATTATAAATATAAGGAAAATAATCCGTAAGTCCTAATTTTTTCCTAACTTTGTTTAAACTTTTTTATTGCAACTCATACCCACTTTCCTCCCAACTTTTCATGTGCCATAATCTCCAATCATGCCCATTATTATAAATTGTAACCTCATCCACTCCAGGCTCATGCATTACTCTAAAATCATACATTACAATTTTTGTTTCCTGGGATCTGGAATCATATTCATATGTAAAATTCTCAAAGCTAATTGCAAATAATGCTATTTCCTCTCCTGTTTCATGTAACATTGCCTCACCATAACATTGCAGGATGTCCTTGTATGTAATTTGTAAATCATTCATATTATCTATCTTTTTAATTATATTTAAATATAAGGCAAATTTCCCGTAAGTCCTAATTTTTTACCAGAAAAGTTTCAGAAATGTTTCATACCACGGTCCATGAAACTGTACTTAAATATAAGGATAAAAGTTGTAGGATCCTAGCATTAATGCAGCAAGTTATTCACAATTTGATAT
>Ga0181412_1000989_pt1 | contig 11418 bp, 9 predicted proteins | sample 35SPOviralmetaG_FD_130113 | JGI IMG/M metagenome (GOLD analysis project Ga0181412, IMG submission 130113) | Marine viral communities from the oligotrophic San Pedro Time Series (SPOT) site, San Pedro Channel, CA, USA - 35 SPOT_SRF_2012-08-15 | ecosystem: Environmental > Aquatic > Marine > Strait... | reverse complement strand
TGTACCTAATATTGAAAAAGTAAAAGGTACAATTAATATTAAACTTGATGATGAAGACTTTGAAGCAACAAATTCAGGTGTATGGTCAACTACTATAGAAACAATTAAAGTTCCAAATAATTATACAGGTTGGGATGATTACAAAAAAGATAAACCAATATGAAATCGTTAACAGTAACATTAAAGGTTGGTGACATGGTTGAAGTTGGACGTTTTAGAAATGTATCAACAAAGATCAAAGACATTAAAAAAGATAGTCATGGACAACCTGTTATTGTAACTAGTAAAGGTGATAAAAAAGTTTTAACATTTAGACTTAATAAATTACAACCAAAAGCAAAAGACAAATTATCAAAAGAATGGAAAACAAGTGCATGAAACAATTTTTTCTTAATATATGGTATTTGTTTGTTGGAGCACCAGCAGATTTAACGTATTGGCTTGAAGGAGAAAAAGTTCAAGTTCGTGTTAAAGAGTTTAGAGATTTAAAACCAAATGGTATTTCATATACAAATATTGAAACTGGAAAACAAGTAATAATTAGATCAACAAAACTATCGTTTGTACTAAAGGAGGAATAATGGCTGAACCAACAATAGCACAACAAAAGAAATTAATTAAAACACTCAAAACACCAGAACGTTTTTTTAAAATAGACTTTGGTAGATATGGAGCCGAGGTTGCTATGGGATCAATAACTAAAGAACAATTTGATTATTGGTATGATAATGAGAATTTTGAAGAATATATGTCAAACTTAGGTTTTGATATGGAAGATGCAAATAAAGATATTCCTAAAGAAGCACAGTTTGAAAGAGAATTTTATGAGTTTGAAGATATAGGTCATATGAACGGACCTGAATATGCTGACTCACAGTACATTATAATATCTGAAGTTGATAAAAATGGTAATGCACTTGAAGATGAAAATGGAAACTATGTTGAAGATGAAACTGTGGATATGTCAGAATTTGTAAAACGTGGAGCAAAAATTACTTGTGGAGCAGAACATCACACAGGATCAGATAGTTGTAAAGACAAGTATTTTATGTTTGGACAATATTTTAATAAAGGTGGTTGGACAGCAGAAGAATCAATTAAAACAGGTCCAGATGGTTTTGATTTTAAAAAATTAGAAATCACATATGAAAACTTTGATGGATTTAAAGTGTTTAGTGATTTTATATATGATGGTACAGATTATTATCTACAAGAAGACTCAACAGGCAAAAGCTCAAGTTTTTATGTAGATTGTGGTGATGAAATAGAAACATAATAGGAGGAAACAATGGCACAACAAAGAATGATATGGGTAACATTTAGAAAAGAAGGAATACATAAGTATCCGGCGGCATTGGATGATCCTAAACTTGCAACAGGTGATGAATATGATGTTAGTTTTTTAGGATATCCACATAGACATATATTTCATTTTAAAGTTGCTATTGAAGTATTTCATGATGATAGAGATATTGAATTTATACAGTTTAAAAGATGGCTTGAAAAACTTTATAATGAAGGTACATTACAACTTGATTACAAAAGTTGTGAAATGATTGCAGATGATCTTTATGGACAAATTAAAGACAAGTATGCAAAACGTGATGTAAAAATTGAAGTATCTGAAGATGGGGAAAATGGATGTGAAATTACATATCCAAAAACTGAAAGTACTAAAACTGATTACAAAACATACGGAGACATGGTAGAAGGAAAAGATAATCGTGCAACTCACTAATAATTTTACACTAGCAGAACTTTGCAAAAGTCAAACTGCCTTAAGAAAAGACATAGATAACTTACCAAAAGATCCTGATATCGTTTCTAAAATGCAAACACTTGCAGAAGAAATACTACAGCCTATTAGAGATAAGTTTGGCCCAACTGTAATTAATTCAGGTTACAGATGTAAGAAGTTAAACACAGCAATCGGTGGTTCTAAAAAATCACAGCATTGTTTTGGAGAAGCGGCAGATGTAGAAGTGCCAACTCTCAGCAATAGAGATTTAGCAGAATGGATTAAGAACAATTTAGACTTTGATCAATTGATATTAGAGTTTTATAATGGTAAAGATCCACGTAGTGGATGGGTACATATATCATATAAGTCAAAAGAAAATAACCGTAAACAATGCCTTACAATTAATAAACAAGGTACTTTTCAAGGTTTAATTTAACAAAACATACAGAAATCTATATAATATTACATAATATAGGCCTCTTTGGTATAAATAATACTGTAACGATTGCGTTATGGACATAAGGGTCATAGGGTAATCAAATAAATTTTTAGATAGGGAGACAATATTATGTCATTCGGTCCAACAGCAGACAAACCTACAGCGGCTTTAGGTGAATTTATCGGTAAAGATATTTTCGTAAAAAACATCGCTAAAACAAATATTACAACAGCTGAATTAACTACAATGATTCAAAACTTACAATTAACTTCGACAGTTATCGCAGTAAAATGTGCGGCGGCTTTCGTATCAGGTACAACTGATGCAGTTACAGTAATTTTAGAAGGTGTAGACGTAGCTAATGATTCATCAGACGCTTTAGGCGTAACTGGTGCGGCATTAACTGACGCGGCTGGTTTCCAAGTATAATAATTAATTTACTTTGGAAGTTAACTAAAATACATAAAAAGGGCGGCTTTATGTCGCCCTTTTTTTATGGGCGAATAAAAACTAAATACTACTACATAATGGCGCCTTAATCCTATTTTAAGCGTCATATAAAAGGGTTAAAAGCATGAGAGCACTCGTAGTACCAAATACAGATGTTATTACAAAAGAACAGTTAATTACTGAGTTAGAAGCCGATGGAGTAACTATTACAGACGCTTCTATACCTGAAATTATCTGGGTAGAAATGGCCAATAGAGCACAGTTTGATAAATGGTTAGCATCAGATAAAGTGGCCGGTGCAAACAGTGAAGACTATGAAAACACATTAAAATTTAATACAAACACAACAACGTCAATTGATCCTAATACATCTTCAACAGTAAGTACTTCACATCATAATTGGGGACTTGCATCTATGACACAAAACAACACAACACTTTCAACAACATTTACATATAAGAATGATGGTGCAAATGTTGATGTAGTTATTATGGATACAGGAATTGTTACAGGTCATCCAGAATTCAGAAACCAAGCCAACACAGCAACAAGAATTAATCAAGTTAACTTTGGTGGCACACAAGGTGCAAGTTTTTATACTGATCCAAGTGGGCATGGTACTCACGTAGCAGGAACAATGGCAGGTAGAACACAAGGTTGGGCCAGAGAAGCAACTATACATTCTTTTACAACTAACCTAGGTGGACTAACACATGGTTATAGTCCATCTTCAATGGGATACTTAACGTCATGGCATAATGCAAAATCAAATAACAAACCAACGATAGTTAATATGAGTTGGGCAACATCAACTTATTATCCACCAAATCATCCTAGTCATACAATTTCAATTGGAGCCTGGGATCCAAATGCAATACCTGATAGTCAATATCATATGACACGTTCATCTAGTTATGATACTCTAGTAAAGAATATGCAGAATGCAGGAATAGTAGTAGTTTGTTCAGCAGGTAATGATAATGAAAGAATTTATGATTCAACTGAAGGTGGTTGGAATTCAGGTTATTGGTATTTCTTTGATTCTAATAATGATGTAGGTTATGGTGCTGGAACTAAAATGTATATGCAAGACGCATCAGCACATGATCCAAATGTACATGGCACAGGTAACAGGACAGGTATAGTAGGTGCACCACCAAGTGGTAGTTTTGGTAACACAATTTATTTTCAAGCAACAAATAATGGACAGTCGCCAAGTAACGCATGGGTAGAATCAGGAACATCAACAAGGCATGATATTGCTGTACAGGCACATGATCATACTTTAGCAAAAGCATCATTTTCAAATTATGGTGCACCGTTAACTGTATGGGCACCAGGAACAACAATTATGAGTTCTTATATAAATTCAGGATCTGCACAACAAATTGGTTCAACAGGTTATTACGTTAATAAATTACAAGGCACATCAATGGCATCACCACAGGTAGCAGGTTTAATTGCTTGTTATTTTGATAGAGATGCAACAACGTATGCGGCAGTAACAACAAAAGCAAACCAAGAAACAGCAAAAGCATGGTTACAAGGAGATGGAGATATTGACGGTGCAATTGCTGATTGGGGTGGAGGAATGACAAATTTAAATAGAGCATACCAACCTTATCAAGATTATACATTTACGTGGCAAACAGGTAACGGTATAGGTGGAACTTATGCAGTTGCAACAGTAAATGAAAATAGTAATTTAAGTTATGATTTATCTGCAACAGTTAGAAACTCAGCATCTGAACAATTACATACAGCAACATTTTCAATACAATCTGGTTCTTTGCCAGATGGTATTACATTAAATAACAGTACAGGAGTTATAAGCGGAACACCACCAGCAACATCAGGTGGGCAAACTTATACCTTTGTTGTTAGAGTAAACAATGGATTTGAATATCAAGATAAAAGTTATTCACTAACAGTAAATGATTCAGTAACTAATATTACTATTTCAGGCGGAATAACAATAGGCTCAGGAATTAGTTTAGGATAAATACTTTTATGTCAAGAACTAGTGTACAAATGTTGTCAAAAGATACCGCGGGAGCTTCAATAACACTACCTTTTACAGGTGCAAGTGTAACAAGTTCGAATGTTCCAGCTGACTCTTATCATGGATTTTCAGACGGTTTACATACTGTAGGTATCACATTGAGTGGTTTTACAGGTACAATTGCAATTGAAGGCACGTTAGCTAAGACTCCTGGAGCCAATGATTGGTTTAGAATATCGTTAGGTGGACAGAATGCTGTTCCATTTACGACTAAAACGGGCACTACAGCATACACATTTACTGGTAATTACCTATACGTAAGAGCTTTAGTAATTGGTAGATCTGCAGGCTCAGTTACGTCAATTCTTTTGAACCATTAATATACGTTCCAGAAATAAATACATATAATAGTTTATAAGGAATATATTGCAATATGGCTGATAACACAGGTTCAAATTTAGGTACTGGACACATCATTTTTAGTTCAAAAGTTGGTGATGATTTACAGTTTAAAACTCTTGTAGCGGGTACAAATGTCACTTTGGCAAACTCTGCTACTGAAATAACAATTACAGCATCAAACGACACAACAGCATTAAACATAGGTACAGGATCTGGTTTATTTACAAGTAAGTCAGGTGATAACTTACAACTAAAATCATTAATAGCAAATGCGGCAAGTGGTATTAGTTTAACATCAAATGCAAATGATTTAACATTACAATTAGTTTCAGCAAATGTTGACGCAGGTAAATTAGGTGGTGTAGTTGCATCAGACTTTTTAAGAAAATCAAATAATTTATCAGGCTTAACAAATTTAGCAACAGCAAGAACAAATTTAGAAGTTTACTCTAAAGCAGAAATAGATGCATCAACATTAAAAAACAATGCTAGTGTATTACCATCAGCAGATAATACATGGTCACTAGGTAATAACTCAAATAGATGGGCGGCAATTTATGCAAACAGATTTTATGGTCTTGCAACTACGGCAGGATCAATTACATCAATTAATAATATAGGTGATGTAGATACAGCAGGTGCAGTAAACAATTCAGTTTTAAAATATAATTCATCAAGTTCAAAATGGGAAGTTGGTTCAGATATCAGCGGTGGCGGTGGAGGTGGCTCTGCAACATTCGTAGGTTTATCAGATACTCCATCAAACTTTACAGGTGACCAAGGAAAATATTTAAAAGTTAATTCAAGTGGAAACGCAGTAGAGTTTGATACTTTAAATACAACAGACGTTGCTGAAGGAACAAATTTATACTATACAGATGCAAGAGCAGATGCAAGAGCACAATTAAAAGTTGATGCATTGGTTGATGCGGCACCAGGGTCATTAGATACATTAAACGAATTAGCGGCGGCACTAGGTGATGATGCAAACTTTTCAACAACAGTAACAAATAGTATTGCAACAAAATTAGCAACAGCAGATTTTAATAGTACATTTGATACAAGACTATCAGGTAAGTCAACTTCAGATGTATCAGAAGGTTCAAATTTATATTATACAAATGCGAGAGCAGACGCAAGAATTTCAAACGCAGTATTGAGTGCATTATCAAATGTACACACAGCGGCTCCAACAGACGGGCAAGTACTTGCTTGGGATAACGGTAATAGTAGATGGGCACCATCAAGCACAGGTGCAGGCGATATTACAGCAGTTGTTGCCGGCACAGGTTTAACAGGCGGTGCAACTTCAGGATCAGCAACATTAAACGTTGATGTTGGAACAAGTGCAAACAAAATTGTACAACTAGATGGTTCAGCAAAACTACCAGCAGTAGATGGTTCGAACCTTACAAATTTACCAGCGGCTTATACTAATGCAAGTGTAGACACACATTTAAATCAATCAAATCCAACAGCAGGTTACGTATTAAGTTGGAATGGATCAGATTATGCTTGGGTTACTAATGCAGGTTATACTGATTCAGATTTTGATACAAGATTAGCAAGTAAGTCAACAACAAATTTAACAGAAGGATCAAACCTTTACTATACTGATGCAAGAGTAAACGCAAGAGTTTCAGCATTAGGTTCAGCAAACTGGAACACAGCATTTGGTTGGGGTAACCATGCAAGTGGTGGTTATTTAACTTCAGTTGCATTAAATGATTTAACAGACGTAAACACATCAGGTGTAGCGACAAATAAAATTTTAAAATACAATGGTAGTGCTTGGGTAGTAGCAGACGACACAGGCGGTGCTTCAGACACAGATGGATTGTCAGAAGGTTCAAGTAACCTTTACTTTACAAATGCAAGAGCAGATGCACGTATAACAAATGCATTAATTGATGAAGATAACATGGCATCAAATAGTGCTACAAAATTACCATCACAGCAATCAGTTAAGGCTTATGTTGATTCACAAATTTTAACAAAAGATAATACTGATGAAATCGCAGAAGGTTCAAGTAATTTATACTTTACAACAGCAAGAGTTGATGCACACTTAAATCAAAGTAATCCATCAAGTGGATATGTTCTTTCTTGGAACGGTTCAGATTATGTTTGGGTAGCAAATGGTACAGGTGGTATTACAGATGTGGTTAATGATACTTCTCCACAACTTGGTGGAACACTAGATGCTAATGGTAACACAATTGACATGGGTACGAATGTATTAACAGATACAAACCTAGGACAATTTGCTACAGCATATGGTTGGGGTAACCACGCAAGTGCTGGATATTTGTCATCAGAAACATTTACAAGTTTAGTACAAGATACAACACCACAACTTGGTGGTAATTTAGATGTACAAACTAGTGTAATTAAATCAAGTGGCACAAACTTACAACTTGGTGAAGGTATTAGTTCATCAGGTATTACAGGATCTGGTGCTTCAAGAATTAAAGGCTTTGCGGCATTCTTTGGAAGAAATTCAGATAACTCACAAAGGCATTATAATTCAGGTTGGTTTAACAAACAAACATTAACAGCCAACATTGATGCGGCAAATAAAAAACAAGGTTGGGTTACAGATTCAACTTTAGATGCGGCAGGGTATACACATGGTACTAATGATACATCAGATACTACAAAATTATTTGGTGATTACAGTTATACAAATGTTGTTTCAAGTGGTTCGTCAGCAACAATAAATGGTGTTGTTGGACATCACTTCCAAGCAGAAATATTTGATGGTTCAGCAAACTCTGTAAATGCAACACACGTAATTGGTCTTAGATCAAGAGCATCAAACTATAAAGCAGGTAGTACAGTAACAAACGCATATGGTTTATATGTTGATACAGCCAAAGATGGTGCGGCAACTATAACAAACAGATATTCAATTTATGCACCACAATCAAGCGACAAGGCTTACTTTGCAGGTCCAGTACAAGTAGGTGCATGGACATTACCAACAGCAGATGGTACAAACGGACAAGTTTTAAAAACAGATGGTTCAGGTAACGTTACTTGGAACAGTGATACAGGACACACAAACACAGACACACTAACAGAAGGTTCAAGTAATCTTTACTTTACAAATGCAAGAGCAGATGCACGTATTGCCGCGGCAAGTATTAATGCATTAACAGACGTAAACACATCAGGTGCGGCAACAAACAAAATTTTAAAATACAATGGTAGTGCTTGGGTAGTAGCAGATGATACAGATACAGTTTATACAACTTTCAATTCAGATTTCGATACAAGATTAGCGGCAAAAGATACAGGTGACTTATCAGAAGGTTCAAACTTGTATTATACACAGGCAAGAGCAGATGCTAGAGTTGATGCAGGATTTACAGCGAAGTCAACAACAAATTTAAGTGAAGGAACAAATTTATACTATACAAACGCAAGAGCAGATGCACGTATAACAGCGGCATTAATTGATGAAGATAATATGGCATCAAATAGTGCTACTAGACTTCCATCACAGCAATCAGTTAAAGCATACGTTGACTCACAAATTTTAACAAAAGATAACACAGATGAAATTGCAGAAGGTTCAACTAATTTATACTTTACTAATGCAAGAGCAGATGCTAGAATTACAAATGCATTAATTGATGAAGACAATATGGCATCTAATAGTGCTACAAAATTACCATCACAGCAATCAGTTAAGGCTTATGTTGATTCACAGGTAGCAAGTGAAAACGAATTAAGTGAAATGAATGATGTTACAATAGCATCAGTTCAAAACAATCAGTTCTTAAAATACAACAGTACATCTAGTAAATGGGAAAACGTAACAGCAACGGCTTCTTCAGCGGCAGGTTCAGATACATACGTACAATTTAATGATGGCGGTGTAATGGGTGGTGATAGTGACTTTACATATAACAAAACAACAAATAAAATTACAGTTGGATCAGTAACAACAACAGGTGCTTCACCGGCTATATCATCTTCAGGTGCATTAGGAATTTCAACTACAGCATCAAACAGCGATATTACAATCACACCACATGGTACAGGTGACATTGTACTTGATGGTCAAAAATGGCCACAAGCAGATGGTTCAGCAAATCAATATTTAAAAACAAATGGCTCTGGACAATTAAGTTGGGATTCATTAACAACAGATGATGTATCAGAAGGTGCAAATTTATACTTTACAAACGCAAGAGCAGATGCAAGATTTGATGTAAAAATTGGAGCGGCAGACACAGGCGATTTAAGTGAAGGATCTAACTTATATTACACAGACGCAAGAGCAGATGCACGTATAACAAATGCATTAATTGATGAAGACAATATGGCATCAAATAGTGCTACAAAATTACCATCGCAACAATCAGTTAAGGCGTATGTTGACGCACAGATTTTAACAAAAGATAATACAGACGAAATGACAGAAGGTTCTACAAACCTTTACTTTACTAACGCAAGAGCAATTAGTGCCGTACAAGGTACTAATATTAACATGGGTAGTAATAACATTACTACAACAGGAAAAGTTTTATACTCAAATGTTTATTCAGCTTTAGTTGATTTACCAAGTGCTTCAACATACCATGGTATGTTTGCACACGTACACGCAACAGGTAAAGGTTATTTTGCACACGGTGGTAGCTGGATAGAATTAGCAAACCACAGTCAACTTTCAAACTCAGGTAACTGGGATACGGCTTTTGGTTGGGGTAACCACGCAAGTGCTGGTTACTTGTCATCAGAAACATTTACATCATTAGTACAAGATACAACACCACAACTTGGTGGTACACTAGATGCTAACAGTAATACAATTGATATGGGTTCAAATGTTATTACAGATGCAAAAGTTGGTCAATGGGATACAGCATATGGTTGGGGAAATCATGCAAGTTCAGGTTACTTAACTTCAGTACCAGCACAGTCATTTGCTTCATTAACAGGCAAACCAACTACAATAGCTGGATACGGAATTACAAATCTTAATGCATCAATTGATGCACACTTAAACCAAAGTGGTCCAACAAGTGGATATGTTCTTTCTTGGAATGGTTCAGACTATGCTTGGGTGGCACAATCAGGTGGCGGTGCAAGTGCAATTAATAATTTATCAGATGTAACAATATCAGGTGCAAGTTCAGGACAAGTATTAAAATACAATGGTAGTGCTTGGGTAAATGCCGCAGACGCAGGCGGAATTGCATTAACAGATTTATCAGTTGGTGCAGAAGCATCAGCAAGTGGCAATGGCGGAATTGCTTATAACAATGGTAACGGTACATTTACATATACTCCACCAACAGCGGCAGGTATTGGTGCACTAGCAGATTTAACAGGTTCAGATTTAGATACACTAGCAGATGTTAATAATGCTACTCCAACAGATGGACAAGTACTTACTTGGGATAACTCAAACAGTTATTGGAAACCAGCAACACCATCGGGTGGTAGTGGTTCAACAGTTGTTGAAAGATTTAAAATTAACTATGCTACAAATGGTCAATTATCAAGTATAACAGATAAAACATCTGGTATATCAAGTGTATCAATTGATTCAGCATCAGGTGGTGACATAACAATTAATACAACAGGATATTCATATCCACCAGCAAACATAATTTACTATGGTTACCAATATGCTTCTAACAAGTACAATGTAATAAACATGAACAAAGACGTTACTTTAAGAGAAGTACCAGGAGGTGGATCATCAGGTTCTCCAACAGCATTTGGGTCATTTGCATCAATTAAAGTTAAGGCATCTGAAAATGATACAGGGGCTGGTAGATCATTTGGTACAGTAACTCATACATGGGTACAATTGGTAATGGGAGGCTAATAGATGGCCTACAAAACTAATTACATCGATGTAAACAAACCAGCAAAAGTTTTAACAGTAAACATAACATCAATTAATAACAAAGCATCATGGCCACACAATGATGGTGCAGGTGATAAATGGTGGTCAGGTGGTTCAAACGCAAAACAATTTCAATGGACAGTACAAGGTACAGTTACAGCACAATCACATGGTTCTCATTTAACAAGAAAAGATTTTGAATATAACGGACTTGATGTACAAGTAGGTGATTGGTTAGCATCAGCAACTGGTGGTATATGTGTTAGAATTGTTTCTATATCAGCAAAAACAACAACATCATTTACAGCAGTGGTAGAAGATTGGTTAAGATACAACACATTTAGATCACCTTCAGGAACAGGTATATTCAGTACAGGGTATACAGTATGTTTTCAATTAAATGAAAATGGACACCCGATGCTTGATCCAATACCGGCTTCAATTGCATCAGATACATTTTATCAAAACATTAACTCAAGATTTCAATATTTAAATCCACAGATGCACTATGTATTAGA
>Ga0181412_1000988_pt1 | contig 11423 bp, 16 predicted proteins | sample 35SPOviralmetaG_FD_130113 | JGI IMG/M metagenome (GOLD analysis project Ga0181412, IMG submission 130113) | Marine viral communities from the oligotrophic San Pedro Time Series (SPOT) site, San Pedro Channel, CA, USA - 35 SPOT_SRF_2012-08-15 | ecosystem: Environmental > Aquatic > Marine > Strait... | reverse complement strand
TTCAGGGTGCTCTTTTTGCGCCACCTGTTTTAGAAAAAGAGCAAGTTGACATGAAAGAGACAGATAACGAATTATTGATTTTAGTAAATAGTATGAAAACGCATCTCATGGGTTCGAAGAAGAACACTTCAGAAGAGGAAGATGATGAAAATATAGAGGAAAATCAGATTGAGTTCTCCGACTTGAATACGCTAACCAAATTTTATATGGGTTCGCTTTCAGTCGTCGGCTTATATATCCTTTACAAGATGCTTTTAAAAACTAAGTAATATGAGAACCTGAATATGAACTCATATTACAAAATATGATTATATGATGAATTTAATCCTTGTTTCTTTTATAGATTTCAAGAGCAACCAAACCACCGAGAACCTGGGCAATACTATAAGGTAATAATTCACTAATGGGTAATTTACCAGCAGAAGCCATGACAACAGACACAGCAGGGTTCAGATGACCTCCAGAAATATCCATAGTCATTAGGATTGCTAATGCTAAAGCAGCACCAATTGCCAGAGGATTTCCAGTGGATAAAATTACATATACGAAGAAAGTAGTAGCAATAAATTCAACTAAATAGTTATACATAGTCTATAATATACTCAGCGAAAACTTTTCTATCTACTTAGAATAATTTGATATATCCAGTCTTTTTGGCGGGAACGGTCGCACCTCCAGCACGTGTTCTACGAATAGCATTGTTTACAGTATTTTTCTCGGTATTGGACGTAAACGAGAGCGCATTATTATTCGCATTAATGCTTCCCTTGCCAATAGCATTGTTCTTTCTTCTTTCAATAACACTTGAAGAGTCACGATTACCATACCATTTTTTTACGCTGGTATCAGGAGTGGTTTCAGTATACACTTCACGGGATGCACTAAAACGAGAACTGTTATCAGAAGTACTATCTTTTAAAGGCATCGCACGAGTGAAAGTAAGAGAACCATTATTCAAATTATTTTTTGTAAATATCATCATCCTATATCATATTTACATATATTTACTCACACTTATAAAATGTGAAATTAAGAGCGAACGTTCATTAAGAAAGTAACGGAAGCATTGTGCTCGTCACCGCCATTTGCTAAATCATTATAGTTACGGTTCACGCTGACCTGTCTTTTGTACTTAATGTAATCAGAAGAATCAGCGACGAATTTAGGGTTGGTACTGGCAGAAGGGATTCCAGTACTATCGGGGTTAGCACCTTCACTATTGTAATTCTTACGAACTAAGAAATCGCCGGAGTTGTTCACGGCTCTAAAAGGGGTGACTCTACGCTTGTAACCATTTACGGTTCCAGTGGCGAAAGCGGTGTTCCATGATCTACGTAATATATCACGTGTAGAAGTTTGCTGTCCATCTTTGTAATCGGTAATTGTTTGTTTTGCAGAAATTCCTTGAAATCCTCCTCCAAGACTACTCATATTAATTCTTATTATATTATTATATTATATTTTTGTTCTGCGTTATTACTAAATGAAGGTGTCTTCATATATAAATTTGTTTCAAAATGAATGTAAAAAACAAGTATAATTGTATATATAATGGACGCATCTGGGGAAGAAATAGAACGTAGCATTGACCCGCCATCTGATACAAATTCATTTGTTGACCAAATCACTTTAGAGTTATTAATGAACAAGTCACAATATCACAAATTTGTTTCTAAAAACAAACCTGACGAATTCACCAAAATACAAAGTCAATATGACGAGATAGACCAATACAAAGATGCCATTTTAGAATTAACGGAAGAATTGCTTACTAACAGATACAAAAATGTAAGTACTGAGGTAAACGAGTTATTTGACGGATATGTAAAGGTAGTAATTAATCATTTCAAAATGAAAGAGATAGAATCAAAAAATGATTACAATAGACATGACCACGATAATGAAGTAGATACTATATTTGAAAATATGAATGAAGAAAGAGAACCGACCAATGTAGACAAGTCATTATGGGGAAAGTCGGTTATGAAACGTAATAAATAGTAAAAATATTTAGTAAGTATATACTAAATGTTTGCTGCCACAAAAAAGAGACATCATAAATCACATAAAAAAACATTGAAGAAACTACATTGCAATCCATCAAATAAGTCAGATTTAATTATTCCTCATTCATGTATGAAAAAAAGTACTATCCACATTATTAAAGACGCATTCAATCAACATTACCCAGAAAAGGCTATCAGAACGAATCGCCCTAAGTCAATTTGGAATGAGTTACATAAGAAAACTGACGGCTGTAAACAAGAACATTGTTGGTTAGACTTGATTGAAGATGAATATTTACGCGAAGACTTAAAAAAAGTGTTATTTGCTCCATTTCAACCTGACGAATGGAAACAGAACCCGACTACTTGGCTCACTAATCATGATATATTGAACGTGTTAGAGCAATATGAAGTCGCTTATCCAGATTTCAAATTTATCGGACCTACACCAGTTGATTTTGATAGCACCCCGTTATATTATTATGGTAAATGCGTTTGTGAAGAATTATGCAAAATGGACACGGATAAATATATATCAGATGATATCAATCATGTTGGTATCGTATTTAATTTAGATAAACATAATTCGTCCGGTTCTCATTGGGTATCTATGTTTATTGATTTACCAAATAAAGATGTGTATTACTTTGATAGCAATGGTGTAAGCCCGCCTAAGGAAATTAAGGACCTTATCCAAAAATTACAAAAAGAAAAGCATTTCAAATCGCACATTAACGAGTTTGAACACCAATTACAAAACACCGAATGTGGAATGTATAGCATGTATTTTATTATTTCTATGTTGACAAAAAAAATCGGAAAAAAGTCCAAAGACCGCAGCGACATATTTGAGCATTTACAACGCGTTAGAGTACCTGATAATAAAATGAAAAAACTCCGTAATACATATTTCAACAAATAAAATCTATAGATTGTATAAATGGAATCTCAAAATCAAATCAAACAAGACATTGATGAACAAGTAGCAAAAAATACAAATGTTCCTAAGGGTACTGTCATTGAATCAAAAATATTTCCATCTGAGTTTAGTGGAAAAAAAAGCAATATAGCCAAAACCGTTACTTCTGTAAAAAAAGCGATACCTTCTTCAAGCACAAGACAGCAAGTAGATTATTATTTGAATCAGTTATCCAGTTACATTGATTGGGCAACTTCATCTAATCCTGACCCACTGAAGACTACGAACAGTTTTTTTCCTTCCCTTAAAAGAACAATTACATTTCAAGCAGCCGCCCCCAAAGAAGATGATGTGAAAGGTGGTAAGAAACACAATAAAAAGAGTGGTAAGTCAAAAAAGAATAATAAATCCAAGAAGGGTTCTCAACGCAATAAAAATAAAACCCGTAAACAAAAATAAAAAACTGATATGAACATAAGATATACTTATTCTTATATTCATGAGCGCATTAATCCATCCTGAGAACCAAAAGATTATTTGGAATATTGTGAACAGTAATATTTATGTGAACGATTTTTTCCAGACACATTCAAATGTATCAAAAGAACAGTGGTTTAGGTCAATTATTGAGAAATTTTACATACAAAATGAGGGAAAGCATCTTTCTATAGATGAATTGAACAATTTAAATAAGGATGTTCTCACTTTTATGGTGAAGTCTATTCATTCAATTCCTCCACAAAATACTCCGCAAGAGAATAGTCAACCTGCACCGAGTGCATACGAATCACCTACACGAACAATGTATTCACCCCAAATTAACACCCCTCCTTATATACCAAACAATATGTCTGAACAGAATAACAGGGAATTTGAAGAAAAGAAGCAGGAATACGACAAAATGTATGCAAAACCTCTACCCAAAGAAGTTGACTTCGGAGAAAAGGAGAAGGATAATGTAATTGAGAACATGGACGAATTAATTAATAAACATCTCAACGAAAGAGAGCAACAAATGAAGGATTTGACGCCATCCATTATCAGTAACGTAAAACCAGTAGTGTCTATGCCAAGCAGAGATACTTCTAACAACATTACCTTTCAAGTGAACGAACCAATACAAGAAAAAACGAGTAATACAAACGGGTCCGATGAAATTCCACTGAAACAACAAGTAGAAGAGTTAAAAAACACCATCAAACACTTACAAGACGAGTACGTGGAAATGAAAAATACACTTGATGACAAAATAAAGTCTCAATCTACTGCGATTGATAATGTTACGAAAGAAATGGAACTTATGCGTATGAATGCGAACAAAATAAAACATTTGGACCAAGAATCCGAAAAATCGGATGAGTAATACTAATTTGACAAACAAAAATATATAAAGTAGTGTTCATTTTATATATTATAATCGTTTATACACAATGGACTTATTCAAACATTCATTATTTATCAATCTGGATAGTAGAGTAGACCGCCTTGACCATGCTTTGACCGAATTTGAAAAAATGAATATTCAAGTGGAAAGAGTGTCGGCAATCAAAAACAAAAATGGTGCGATTGGTTGTACTATGAGCCATATTAAATGTCTACAAATAGCCAAAGAACGTAATTATGATTATGTTTTTATATGCGAAGACGACATAACATTTTTAGATCCAGCGAAACTCAAAGAAAATGCCGAAAAATTTAAAGAACATATGAAAACAAAATGGGATGTATTAATTATAGGTGGAAACAATGTACCCCCTTATCAAAAACTAAGCGATTATTGTGCTCGCGTGTTTAGTTGTCAAACAACAACTGGATATATTGTTCAAAATCATTTCTATGACACACTTATTCAAAATTTTAAAGAAAGCGCAGAAAATTTAATGAGAGAACCTGAAAACAAACGTGAATACGCTTTAGATATGTATTGGAAAAGATTACAGAAACAACACATATGGCTTATGTTAACTCCGCCGACAGTGACGCAATATGAAAGTTACAGTGATATTGAAAACCGGAATGTAAATTATGAACATTTAATGTTGGATATGAACAAAGAATGGTATGTAAGACAGCAGCAACAAATGTTACAAAAAATGCAAATGCAGCAGCAATATACAAATAAATTGCCACCAAAATAAATAATACATTTATTTATCTGTAAGCCGTAAAAAGTTTGCCATAACTTGTTTGTTTTTGTCTTCGTACCGAGTTGTTCTCAAATTTGATTCATATTGTTTATGCATCATACGTTCACGATAAGTTCTGTCTTGTTGTTGTAATAATTGTTCGGCTTGTTGTTTTTCAAGAGGTGTGAGTGATTGACTTCCACGTTCACGCATAAAATGGTCAACCGATGAATATTTCTTTACATTTTCATAATCGCGCTCACTTACATTCAATACGGTTTGATCTTTGTGAACTTTTCTCAAATCATCAAATTTCAATTTACTAAACGGATCTGAAACCACATAAGATTCATCTTCTTCGTCGTCATGAAAATTATTGTTGGTATTATTATTAGAATATAATACTTGCACGTCACTATGTTTCACTAATGCTTGTTGATTGGAACGAACCTTGTCTATTACTTGTCCCATATTTCCAGCATGCACCTTTTCATTTATTTCATATACCTCTTGTTCACTTGAAAACCATTTATTTCTGTCATTATCTGGTTTAGTTACCATATTTTTCTCAAATAATTGGTTAAATTGATTATTAAACTTTGATTCTCCCATATTGCGAACCAGTTTTTGCATGTTGTTCGTCGTATGTTTATTTTCATTTCTATAACCATCCGTAGAATATACGGTACTGGTATTGCTCATATCTGCGTCTTGTTTGTGTTGATTGTTGTAGAACTGAACAACTATATCAAATGCTTTTTTGAAAAATAAAAAATATTCAGATGAGAGTTTGGATTTATCTGGATGTGTTGATACTACTTGTCGTTTCGCTCGTTTCAAGTCTTCAATTGATATATCGTAATCTAAATGAAACAACTCTAAAATTTCTTTCAATGAATACATATTTACATCTAAGTTATGGGCTTTGTTTGGATCCATGGTTTATATACATAGAATTCAAAAAAATCTATTTACATTGTTTTTATGAAAAGAAAATAAACATAGTTCCTTATATATAATTAATATGCCCTTGCCTATTATTAGTTCTATTGAAAGTCGCCAAGCATTGCTGGATTTATTACCACGTAATCCTGGTCTGATTTTCATCAAATTTGGTGCTGAATGGTGCGGTCCCTGTAAAAAAATTGAGAAAGATTTAGATGAACATTTCCAAAATATGCCAGATAATGTACAATGTGCGATTATCGATATAGATGAAAATTTTGATGTATATGCTTATATGAAAAGTAAAAAAATGGTGAAAAGTATTCCAGCAGTACTTTGTTATCAGAAAGGTACAACTACTTATGTACCAGATGATGTATATTGTGGTTCAGACAAAAATGAGTTAGATGCTTTTTTTGCTCGTTGTAAGGATGAACTATTGTAAATGACCAGAAACAGATACAGTTAATATTTCACTGTTCATATCATGTATTTTAGTTATATCTATCATATGTTCGCATAAATTACATACTTCTATATTATTTATTTTTGTTTGATACAGATGTTCTGATGGATAGTTATTCATAATTCTCTTCAATATAACATAACCGTTATTATCTTGTAAATTATGTGATAGGTTATACTTATAAATCATATTGAATAACGAATAATCATAACCAAACCATTCATATAAACAGTTTGAATACACGTTTGTTTTATCCAATAATTTAGCAATGAAAGACGAAATAAAGAAACTGTATTGTCTTTCTTGGGCATTGGGTATACTTATAAACTTTACATAATTACAAATAAGAAGATTTGTTGGATGGATTTCGTGTTGTTTACACATATGAGTAAGATAATTGACAAATGGATACAATAATTTTTCGGTACACAATGTATTAAATACCACTATATGCGTATGTTTTGTTTTTTTTAGTCGGTTCAATAACACAAGTTCATTTCTATTATACTCAAATGACGTAAACTTGTCAATAATAACAATCAACGTAGTATGATTTGAATTATTTTGAAGAAACGTTGGAAACATTTGATACAATGCGTTTGAATGCCAATCTTTGTGCCGAGACGATACAACCACATTTTCGTTCAATTTGCTTCCAATAGATACATAAATTCGCGTGAGTGGTCGGTTCGCGGTTATTTCAAATAACGTTTGTTCTAAATTCTCAATGAAGTTGGTCTTAAATTCATTAATCGTGTTCATATTGATTCGTTATAGAATGTCTGTAATGAATCAATAACCAATTATCGGGATTTCAATTTTGTATGTTTGGTTTGTTTTTTATTTTTCCTAAGTTTTTTTTTCTTAGTTGCTTTGCGTTTCTTTTTACCACCTACAACAAGTTCTTTATTTTTTTCTGGTTGTGCGTCTTCAGCATTCGCATCATTTATTTCTTCTTGCCCAATCAATTCAGGTTCCTCCGTTACTTCCTTATTTGGTTCTTCTTCCAGATTGATATTTTCGGGTTCTTCCAATGGTTCGCTTATTTGCTCATTAGAATCTTCAATGGGTATTGTTTGTTCATCGCCTTCCTGCATTTCTACCCAAGTAACATATGATAAGATAGCAGCAGTAACACCTACAAAAATATAACTGATGGATGGAATGTGTGTATAAGTATTCATATTATAGTATAATTAGATAATATGATTATGTTATTTTTATACGTTCATCTTTAATACAGAACTTGCATGAGCATATTTTTCTGACCAAAGTTTCTTAATATCGTCACCGATTGTATTCAATGTGTGTCGCTCATACTCCTCAGGACTTGTGTAGTAATAAGCCTTCACACCATCCTTAGAAACAGTACTACGAACCTTAAAAAACAGATTTTCGGCAAAACTTCCAACAGGGATGCTTGTATAAATAATACCATCAGTAGCACTCTTAATTGGTGCCCCGGGCAATTCTGATGTGGGAAACATTTCAATTACAATTTTTTTATTTTGGATATACTTAATGGTTTTATCACCCTTCCTATCACCTCGGGATTTATTCTTTTTATTGTAAATACCACTTGCCTTAGTTGAAATAGACCCTACATCGTCACTTACGCAGGTGAATTCATCATCTAAATAAGTCTGATTCATAGGTTGTGTGTCTTCAAGTGTATCTTCAAACGTAGGGCTTGTTAGTTGTGGGTTTTCATTCATGGTAGCCATATAAACGGTGAGCAAAAAATAAGTTAACGCGGTAAACGAGTTATTATATACAATTAACTACAATACTCTTTAAATGAATTTATAAATTATATATGCATGGAAGGAAACAAAAAATAATCTATATACATTGTAAATGAACGTGAAAAATACTATTATCAATAAGTTTATGAAAACTACTCAAGACGTAGAAGAATCCAAACAAGTTACCACTTATCTTGACCAAGACACCGAATCTGGAAACATACCCGACGAGTTCACAAACAAATTAGTTGTTGATACAGAGCAAACCTTTCCTTCTATAAATAAGATTCAAGAAGAAGACGAAAAACACTTTGTTTATTTAGACGATGACGATTTGTCTCGCGATTTTCTAATGGACCGGGATTTAACAAAGCAATATACATTACAATTGGTGATGTATCACATGAACAACTCATTAGATACTCCATTTTTGGAATTTTATTTAGAAAAATCGGATGAAGTATACCGTTTTCCAACACAAACGTTGGATAATAAACGATTAGAGGAAAACATAGAGACAATTCATCAAACGCAACAAGGCGGTATGGATATTCAAATGGAACAACATGGAGAAATAGAAATCGGTACGCAAACCACTATTCGTGATTATGCCGATATAAATCCATTTGAACAACAAGTATTTGAACTATTCCATAATGAAACTGGTTATTCAGATATTATTGCTGAAAAGGCATACAAAGGATTCGTAGAATACAACGATATTGTGTATGTGTTGTTTGAAAACAATGAGAAGGTAACATCAAATGGAGAAAATCAACATATATGGAGTGTATTGGATGAAATACTCATGAAAAAATCAGTCTTACGTACACCTATTCAAGAATCAGTATATCAATTATTTTCGGAAAATATGAGATTAGCACACATTACGTCAAATGGTCAAGTAATAGATGTTCCTTTGGTAATCTACCCAGCAGACAAAGTAAATGATATTTATGAAAATATTTATTACAATAGTGAAGATACACAAGAGACGTATTTAATTACTATACCCCAAGAAACAGAAGACCTTGGACATGTGTATATGTTTACATACGAAATATTACCATCCAATCAAGATATAGAAAACATAAAGCGCATGATTACTTTTTCCAAAGATGCGTTATATATGTTAACCAAGCCAACCAAGGATATATTTGAGAAATATCCAATTGTTCGCTTCAAAGAAAACGAATTGACATTCTGGGGAATTTCTAACTATTTATTATTTACAGAATTGTTATAATATGTACTTGTTGTATATAGAATGTACGCAAATCTTTTAGGAATTACTTTTTTGAAATCATGCAGACCTTATTTTCTGAAGAACATTTTTGATACAGTAGACATTCAGGATTTCTTATTAATCAATACGGTATTTATTATGCTGATTGTGTTTGTTTACTTCCTTATCAATTGTGCATTAAATAAAGATTGTTTTAATGTTACGTGTAAAAATTGCGCAAATTTATCTTTGCCTCAATATCTGATTTTGTTCGGATTCGCATTATTTACAGTATTTTCAACATTCAAACTGGTAGAATTTGATCTAAGTTACAATACTCCAGCGATTAATGCTGTATTAATTAATACAGTCGCATTATTGTTTTTGTTTTTTGTAGGAAGATTCATTTTCCAGGAAGATTATAGTATACATCATATTATTGGATTACTACTTATAACTATTGGTATTATATTACTTACTTCAGACGTTCAATATTTAGATTTAACCAGTTTTTCCTTACCATTTTAGAGTATTAAATAATTATCATATAATGATTATTTAATATATTTTTACCATTGTTTATACACTGTAAGTGGATAAAAATTCTTTCAAGTATTTTTCCTCTACATCTACGTTATCATTAATTTCATCGGCAATTGGGTCGCGGTCGTACATATCCTTAAAATCAACGATGTATTTATTAATCGCTTCAAAAGCCATCTTTGATTTCAGTACACGTTCCTCTAATTTTCTTGATTCATGTAACATTTTATTCTTTTTGTCTTCTAATTCTTTTTCTTTCTCTTCTTTTTGTTGTTCAATCATCTTTTGTAATTCAGCGATTTTGTGCGTTTGCTCATTAATCATTTCATTTTTCTTAGCATCAGCTAATCCAAGTAGGTCTTTATCATTATCTTCCACACTCTCTAATAATTCACTTACACTAATAATGGTGTTACATATGTCAGGTTTCTTTATTTTATCAAAGTGTCTTCGTCTACTGGTTCCTTCTTTTCCTTGGAATTTTTTGTTAAATTCCTCCACTATTTTATCTGGAATAATCGGACTGGTTTCCATTAAACGGTCGTATTCATGACGACAAAGTTTCAAAAAATGTCCAGCATCGTCTCTCTCGTCGGGTTTCTTTGCAAGTTCAATGCGAATATTTCTGGCGAATTTATCCCAAGAAATCATAGATACTCTGTGTGCCTCATTCAATTCGGATATTTTCAAATATTGTTGGACAGTAGTCAAAATACCAATACAAATATTAATAGCACCAATTACCATTGGCGAATATGTACTGTATGGTGGAGGTAGACTTGACTGTGCGAAGGACGCTGTACCAGTGATAGTAGATAATGTAATTGCGGGAATAGTAAACCAAGCGTGTAAATAGGAGTATTTGCTGTGTGATCGTAAATTCAACCATTTATAACACTGAGCAACATCGCACCATTCAATCAATATAGCCTCATTTTCTTTTGACCATTCTATAGGTATCATACTACCTTCCATCATACTTTTATTATCATTATGCTCAGTATGGTCAAGTTGTTCATTTTGAATATTTTGTGTATTTTTTTCATCAGTAGTTTTATCGTCCATGATGTATCCTTATATTCTATACGTAAAAAAAAAATACAATTATTAGTCGTTTTTGTTTTCAAGTTTTTCATCTGTACTCGGTATATCATCAAATTGTTCCAGGGTTGCTACCTTATCTAAACCAAGTTCTATTATTTGTGCTGTAACCTCGTCACTTGTAGATTCATCTTTACTTTCATGTACATCCGTATCTATGCTTTCAGAATCATGTAGGGTTAAGTCATGGTCCAAGTAATCATCTTGACTCACATTATCGTTTTCAATATCATCAATGGAAAAACTCATATTGTTATGTAAATTATTGTCCATTTCATTCGTAAAATCCTCTAATTTGGATAAAACTCGTTTCAGTTGTTTCTTTTGTGAGATGTGAAAAAATGCTA
>Ga0181412_1000987_pt1 | contig 11429 bp, 30 predicted proteins | sample 35SPOviralmetaG_FD_130113 | JGI IMG/M metagenome (GOLD analysis project Ga0181412, IMG submission 130113) | Marine viral communities from the oligotrophic San Pedro Time Series (SPOT) site, San Pedro Channel, CA, USA - 35 SPOT_SRF_2012-08-15 | ecosystem: Environmental > Aquatic > Marine > Strait... | reverse complement strand
TAACCGTAGTTCTGTGACTCAGTTTCAGTCGTCTCACGGACGAGTGAAGATGTAACCAAAGAACCATGCATTGCACTGAACAATGAACCACCGAAGACACCTGCGACACCCAACATGTGGAAGGGATGCATCAGAATGTTATGTTCTGCTTGGAATACAAGCATGTAGTTAAATGTACCAGAGATGCCAAGTGGCATTGCATCGGAGAACGAACCTTGACCGAAAGGATAGACTAGGAATACTGCACTCGCAGCAGCAACTGGTGCAGAGTATGCAACACAGATCCATGGACGCATACCTAAACGGTAAGACAGTTCCCACTCACGACCCATGTATGCATAGATACCGATGAGGAAGTGGAAGACTACTAGTTGGAATGGACCACCGTTATACAACCACTCATCGAGTGATGCAGCTTCCCAGATTGGGTAGAAGTGAAGTCCAATTGCATTTGAAGAAGGAACAACTGCACCGGAGATGATGTTGTTTCCATACATAAGTGAACCAGCAACTGGTTCGCGGATACCGTCGATATCGACGGGAGGTGCTGCTACGAAAGCAACGATGAAACAGATAGTTGCAGCAAGCAACGTAGGAATCATCAGTACACCAAACCAACCGACATAGAGACGGTTGTTGGTGGAAGTAACCCACTCGCAGAACGAATCCCACGCGGAGGTTGATTGTTGTCTTGAAAGAGTTGAAGCCATTGTTTTGAAAAAAAGTAAGACCATCAGGGAATGGTGGAGTTACTATTCCTCTGCGCCCTAGGCAGAGGTATTAAAGACGTGTTTAGACACCCTATAGGTCTTGGTTTGAGGGGTGTTACGACTTGTTAAGGAATGTGTTGGTTCCTTAACCCGTTGATCTATTTATCATATCAAAGTTTTGATGGCTTGTCAAGGGGCTAAACAAAAAAAGACCCCTATGGGGTCTCGTCTCCGTTTTGGGTAAGCATAGCTGCCCCAACAAACGTAAGAAATAAAATTGATGCTAATGAAAATAATGCCATGATAATAAGGCAAAAAATTATTTAGTATCAACTTAAGTATTTTTACTCAATATTGTTAGTGATTCCTCACGCTCCAGCTGTTGCTGGAACCATCATACCACCACCAGGACCTTGGTCATCATCAGCATCATCACGAAACATACTTCCTATAATGAAAGCACCTATTAGACATGTTGCTAACAATAACATTTACCATACTCCTGGAATGATTTGTCCTGTCAAAGCATAAGCTCCCATTGCTGCGATGACTCCGAGCATTGCTGCCCAACCGTTGATGCGTTCTGCGTTTTCGTTCATGAGTTTTCTCCTAGTGTTAGATAGAATTTAGTTTGATCTGTTGGTGCATTCTCGTAAAATGAGATATCACCATAAGTTTGGTGATCTTTGTACCCAACCATACGACCTTTCGTATTCTGGATGGCTCCCATCATAGCAATGATCAGGAAGATTGCAGGTGGTCCAATGATAAGAGCACCGCCAATCACATAGTATGTGAGGATTTCAAGTAGAGAGGGTTCCATTTAGTTCCAAAGTTTTGTTGGTGATAATAATTTTCTCTCCATCATGAGAGAATTGTAACTCGTCTTCTGGATGCCAGAGAAGTTCTTCGTACATGTCATCCAGTTTTTGCATGTCCTCATAGAGAGCATTGGGATTTGTCATTAATAAAGTGCCTCTTCTTGTTCTGCCTGGACAACTACATCACTTGTAGGATATGCGACACAGGTAAGAACAAACCCGGCTTCAAGTTGATCATCATCTAGAAAAGATTGATCAGATTGATCTACAGTACCAGAAACAATTTTACCAGCACAGGTAGAACAAGCACCAGCTCGACATGAATATGGAAGGTCAATACCACCTTCATCAGCTGCGTCTAGTAAATACTGATCGTCTAAACACTTGACGGTTTGATCTCCGTCATTGGTTTGGAAAGTAACTTTATATGAAGCCATAGTAGTTAAGTAAAAGTCTTCATAATACTATATCATAGTACTACAAAAAATACAATACTATGTATCAGAATCCGAACGCACCAAAAAAGAATACGCTACCACTGAAAGCATAAGAGACAACAGCAGCAACAAATCCAAGCATAGCAGTGCGTCCATTTAACTTCTCTGCTTTTTCAGCGTAGGTTTCAAAACCATAACGCTCTGCGTCAGTCTCTGAGATATACATTCTTGGTTCGGTAGCGTACATGTTTGTACGTCCACCGTCTTCAGTTGTTACAGTCATGATACACTCCGTAATGTTTCTTTACATATTATATAGGAAATCTAAATCTTTGTCAAGTCAATAATCCATGTTTCCACCATAGCTGATACAAGTCTTTTTGTTTTCTGCTGATGACCTACACCACTGTCTCACATAGGCATCTGCATCTTTGGTCATTCTAAGGTGAGCATCGTTATGGACTATCCCTATGAATGCTATCATTCCAAACAAGAGAAGAGAAGTTAGTGTTCCTGGATTTGTTATGAAAGTTATAAAATATTTTTTCATAAAAAAAGGGGATGCCGTCGCACCCCCAGTATAACATCTAGATGTTTATGTGTCTACAGTATCAGAAAGAATACTTAAGACCCAACTTAGTTCCATAGCCACGATCGATGTCAGAGTCACCACTACCAACGAAGGAGACTTCACCATATGCAGCAAGAGCGTCAGTCAATCCAAGACCAATACCTGCTTTACCGGAGGGGACAGTATCTGATTCACTGCCGTCAGGTGAAACAACACTAGCACCAGCTTGAACATAGTAAGATGCAGACTCACCAATAGGACCTTCGTAGCCCACGTGGAGGTCTGTCGTGGTGCCGTTGTAGTCAGATCCAGTGAAACCAGAATTAGCTTCTACGTTAACATAGGGTCCAGCGAATGCAGCGCCAGCAGAGACAGACAGAGCAGCAGTTGCTGCGAATACAGTTTTAATCATTTTTAATACCTTTAGTTTACTTGCGGAATGGATACCCGCAGATGTTAAGAACCTCGACTGGTTCTGTTATACTACGTAATATATATTACGTATAAGTATATATACGGAGAAGACCTTACGGTTTCCCGAAGCGGGTAACAGGATTCGAACCTGCGACATCGAACTTGGAAAGATCGCGTTCTACCACTGAACTATACCCGCGAGGAGATTTACTCCTGAATAAAATCTATTTCACGATGTCCTAACATAAGAGATTTTAGTTCAACTGCACGTTCCATGCCTTTCTTGTGGTGGTTGATCACATCATCGATGCCAAATAGCATCTCTTCATATGTTTGTCGTGCTGATACTCTATCATCGTTGAGATAATCATCGATCGCATCTTGCATACGATCTTTACGCTGTTTTGAATACTCATGTGACCAATTAGTTTCAGTTGTCATCAAATCATTTTTGAACATATTTATTATAGAGGATTTTAGGTCATCTGTCAATCGATGTAACCATTCTTCATAAGCCACTCACGAGTCATTGGGGTCGGTTCATAGTCCGTCCACATTGTACCACGAGCACAAGATGCAAGTGCTTTCTGAGTCATACCTTCAGTCTTACCGGCCCAGGATGCTTCTTTCTCCCATGGCCATGCTGACTCAGGATAGGTACGTTCTACCATCTCACTCCACAACATCGGTACTTGATCTGTAGGTTTGATAATAGCAATCATAGTATTATTAATTGTACCGGCCATACAATCTTGTGCAGCGTGCCATCCTTCATGTCTCATAACTGACATAAGAACTCCAGGACGACCCATGAATCTTTTGTTTAGATAGAAGTTATTACTTACAGTATGATAGACACCACGATGTCCTACTGGAAAATATTTTTCTGGTGCTAGAAACACCTTAACTCCGATTGTGTTAAGGGAAACGAGCATTGAGTTGAACTCAAGAGAAACAGGAGTAAAAGACTCAGTATTAGGATACTGACTAGAAACATCCAAAAGATTGGTGACTTCTTTGATTCCATCTGTACATTCCTGGAGAAGCATACATCCCATAGAATGATTAGTAAAGTAGTCAGATTCTTTAAGTGGTTCTGCAAAAGCAGGTCCACTAAGTGCTGCACAACCAATAATGGAAAGTAATAGTTTTTTCATAAAAATTTAAAATAGTAATGCACGTAAAAGGACTTGAACCTTCACGGGTTGCCCCACTGGTACCTAAAACCAGCGCGTCTACCGATTCCGCCATACGTGCGAGGAGGGGGAGTCATCCCCCGAAGCAGGCTCGCCACCTGTTTTAATTTTAGTTGTAAACAGGAAATCAACCACACGGAAGGGGTCGTTTGGATCCACCACTATATTTTTACTGGAACATAGAAACCAGGCGGCAACGAAGCACCCGCACCACCAGTTTTTAAGGAGAAACTGGAAACCCGAGGGTCAGTTGACCATCCCGACCAGGGCGTTTTTTAAGTCATCCCGAGACTAAGCCATTCACAGGATTTGAACCTGCGACCTGAGCTTTACAAAAGCCCTGCTCTACCACTGAGCTAGAATGGCAGATTTCAAATATTTAGGTTGTCCAATAAGGACATGCTTCCTGTGAGGATCGAACTCACCTTAGGCAAATTATGAGTTTGCTGCATTCACCAGATTGCTAAGGAAGCATATAGGACTACCGGGAATTGAACCCGGTTCACACCGTTATAAGCAGTGGGCATTAACCAATATGCGATAGTCCCAGATGATAAACTACTGAGCGTCATTGTTTTGGTCAACGTGTATTCGTATGAGTTCATCATCGGCAGGCATCATAACTGCTGCTTTTCCATCTTCAGTAACTATACCAAAAGTTTCTCCTTTTTCAACTCTTTCCATGAGTTCATCCCAACGTTCTTGGTATTCTTCAACAGTAAAAATTTCCATAGTAGTAAGTAATAAATCGGGGTGACAGGATTTGAACCTGCGACATCCTGCTCCCAAAGCAGGCGCGCTACCAAACTGCGCTACACCCCGTTGGACTCCAGTATTATATCACTGGAGAAAACAGTTGTCAAGTAATTTCTTTAAAGTCTTGTTCAAAGATTGCTAATCCAGCATCAGTCAACACATGGTTATACATTTTATCAAACACACTAGGCGGTATCGTAACTACACTAGCACCATACATCAAACAACGGGAGACATGATGTACATCTCTCAAACTTGCAGCAAGGATTTGTGTGCGAACACCCTGAGCACAATACAAACCAGAGATAGCACGAACAAGTTCAACACCACTGAGAGAATTATCATTCATACGACCCACGAAAGGTGAGATGTATGTGGCACCTGCCTTCGCTGCCAGCACCGCCTGGGCAGCGCTGAAACACAAAGTAACGTTAGTTTCTACTCCAATGTCTGTAAGAACTTTACAAGCGGATAGACCTTCTTTGGTCAGAGGTAATTTAATAGTAATATTTTTACCAATATCAATATATTTTTCAGCGTTGGCAATCATTTCTTCATCAGTATCACCATCAACTTCAGCAGAGATACTCTCAAAATTAAATTCAAAAGCAAGTTCTTTAATAAATTCAAGGTAGTTTACACCAGACTTACGAACTAATGTGGGGTTAGTAGTGACGCCATCAATTAATCCAGTTTCATATCGTTCAGAAATGGCATTGAAGTCAGCAGTGTCAAGAAAAATTTTCATTTGGTTTTTTCTAATCGTTGAAAATGTTCGTTAAGATTATAATACAGTTTATAATTTTTTGTCAATACATAATAGCCATCTATGTCGGAACCATCATCTGTCCACCCATAAGCAATTACTTTTTCACAAGACCCATTGATGGTAAAACACTTACTGGTATGTAAATAATCGTGATAACGGGCATCAAGATTAATCATTTGTTACTAATAGTAAGTTGTTCTCGCTTATACTTGTACCAAGGATGTTCATAAAGTTCTGGCAACTTCTCAGTTTGATCAGGTGTTACTACAGTTGATTCTCTCAACTCTTGCACCTGACTACTAACATTTACAAGCAACCCTCTAATGTATGCAAGTTCTGTTTTGAGTTCTTGTAGTTGATCTTTAATTTTTTGTTTGTTCATAGTATGAAAGATACTAATGCTCGAAGAGGGGATCGAACCCCCGACAATCTCCGTGTAAAGGAGGTGCTCTACCGCTGAGCTATTCGAGCGGACTCCTCCACCTGGACTCGAACCAGGGACAACAGAATTAACAGTTCCGCGCTCTACCAACTGAGCTATAGAGGAATGAACGACTCAGGTTGGGGTCGAACCAACGACCGACTGCTTAGAAGGCAGTTGCTCTATCCACTGAGCTACTGAGTCTTGTTTTGTTCTCGTTTGAGTTTGAAGTACATACTATAGTATATTTTCTTCATTGTGTCAAGCGTTTCCATGTCGTCTTTAAATCCCATACACTTAAGGAGTTGAGAAGATCCCTCAAGTTCACTAATCAATCTTAGTATATTAACAGGATGTCTGTCAAGTCCACCAAATTGATATTTTTTATCCTGCATAGTATGCTTTAAAATATTTAATTATTCCGTCAGTCTTTACATTTCCCTGTGATACCCAATCGTGGGAACACTCTGTTATTGACTGCATACTATATATTGGTTCTCCATTCTCGTTAAGTTGAGAACCAAATCTTGTTAATAAAAGTTGATAAATTTTTTGCCTCAACTCCATTCGATCATCACTATAACGCCAATCTTCAATCATTTAAATACCTCCCAACCAGTTCCTGATTGCCAACCTTCATGTAAGTTTGTAGTAGTTGTACTATTTTTAATAGCAATATTATACATTAATTCGTGAATATTAACATCTTCTTTACGGACTATTGTATCTTCCGATTCTGGAATGAGTTGATTATCTAACTCACACTGTAACCGTAATGATCTTAAATCTTCTTGAGACTCACTTAAAACAGCTGGTCCAAACCAAGGATCAGCTTCCAAATAATCCGGAGCAAGTACACCAACGTAACTTTTTATAAGTTTTTTAAATTTTCTTAAAATCATACTAGTATCATTTTAGATTCATAATTGTATGCATATTTTTCACGATTACCTTTAATACCCCACCCTAACCAAATGTAAGCAGGGTTCATATAATAAGGTATACTTTGTCCATGACCTTCAAACTCAGGAAGAACACGTTGGAAGATAGGTTCATTAATCATGTAACGAGTTTGACCTTCGAGTGAAGATGGATCACAAGAGAACCTTGCACAAAAGTTACCAAGAGCTTTGTACCGTCCAATACTAGTCCATTGAATCAAACCATATCCACCAGACTTACATTCAGTGTAGGAGACACGAGCACCACCTTCACAGATGTTGGGGATGAACTTACTCTCTTGCTTAATGTTACCCATCAATGTAGCAAGAGCATTCTTATCAGTAATTTTTGTTTTTTCTTGCAGTTCTGCAAGAACATATTTTTCTTCAGTCGAACAATCAGGACATTTCCATGTAGGTTCATATTGAACTATAGGAATTTCAATTGGTTTTGATTCAGTGATAAGTACTTCGGTTTTTATATTGGGTGTAACTGCAATAGCACTTCCAATAATACCAATACCCAAAATTGATTTAATCATAGTCTTCATAAAATTTAAATCCTCACTTGAGGAAATGGAGAATAGGAGACTCGAACTCCTGACATCCTGCTTGCAAAGCAGGCACTCTACCAGCTGAGTTAATCCCCCCTACAATCCAAAATATATTCTACTGTATTGGCAACATCATTCATTGCGTCTCTTAAAACTGGTTGTTGACCAGACTCTTGGATAGAAGGTTTAATGTCATCAATTAATGTCCATCTCCAATACTGCATGTCGTTACAAAACCAAAGATTTATTTTCATTTGTTTAGTTAGTAAAACACGGAAGGGAGAGGATTCGAACCTCCGGTGCCCTTGCAGACACGCTGGTTTTCAAGACCAGAGCCATAAACCACTCGACCACCCTTCCATTATTTAGACCCCCATATTATAGGAGGTCGGATGGCAATTGTCAAGAGATGTGTAGGATCCCTATTATTTCTTTATAATTTATTCTACAAGCGTACCATGAGCTCTACGAATCTCTTTCAGTGCTTCGAGATTCATATCCTTGGTGCCACCATCATAGGCATGAGCATAACCTTCAGTGATCATTTGCTCGTTGAGGGACACATCTGCGTCCCCAATGTAAAGCCACCCAAGAAGACGCCCATATTTGCCAGTGCCACCAACAAGTTCAGTCCTAACAGACAACTCATCATCACCAGCCAGCGTGCCTTCGAGTTTTTCTTTGAGCCAGTTTGTTGCGTCGATTCCAAGTGCTTTCTCCTCTAGGTTTCTCGTCCTTTTCTCCGGTGTATCAACTCCTGCAACTCTAACTCTTTCCTTCTTGTATAGATCGAACCCCAGATCAATAGTGACATCAATAGTATCGCCATCAAGTACACGGTTGATCTCCGTCACTCGGAAGTTGTAGCAGCTCTTTCTGCTCGGGGGTGTCATTGCTCCCATTTTTTAGTTCCTTAAATGATACTCTTAGTATGTATATGACATAACCTAATGCTAACCCCACAGCAATTATTACTAGAATAATTACTGACCACACAGGATTAGCTGGATTATCAAGCGGCCGTAGTAGTAAATTCATTTTTCCATTAATTTCTTTTTCTTTATTACTTTTTTCATTAACTTAGCATATATAACTTCCTCTGGAGTATACCAATTGGGATGTTTCTTTGCACGTTTAATGAGTTTCTTGCAGACTTTTTTATCATCCATATTACATACATCGACTGTATATAATATTTATTTCTTAACTGGCCAAGTAAGTTCCATTCCTATAGTGAGTAACAATATAAAAGAAAATACAAATAAAGTACTCATAATCTATTACCACTTTCTCTAGAAGGAATTAGTTGATACGCCATTTTATCTCGCAACATATCAATACGTTCATTATCATATTGTTGAAAGTTTCCTCGCTTCTCAACTTTCTTATAGTAGTGTAATGCATTGAGGATGATTGTATAATCTTCTAGGGTAAGTTCAAATTTCATGGTTGGTTAAATTGGTAATCTAAAATCATTCGATACATAGAATCTCTTAAATACCACATGTGTTCTTGTTCTTCCACAGGTCTAGCAGGTGATCCTGGCCAGTATTTAATTCCTTGTTCTACACAATGATATAAAAGGCGAATATCTTCTATTGTTAAATTTACTGTGTAATCTGGTTCGTTATCTTTCATGGGTTTCTTGGATCGATTCCTAAAGTTTGTAGATAATCTATCCACCAGTTTTGATCTTTTATATACCTCCAATTGGGAACAGGTTCTCCTCTTTCGAGAGTATAGTATTCATAAAGAGCATCATCTATAGTCTGTGCGATCTCCATATTCCTCTTCCTCTTCGTCAACGTCTGCATATGCATCTGCCACGAAGGGTCCTCGTTTTCGTAGAGGTTCTTTTCCGACATAAGAGTTTTCTGTATTAACTGCAGATACCCACACAGCAAGTTTCATTACTATAAAAATAATAACCAGTGGTGTGAAGCAACCGATTAAAATTACTGGATTCATTTATGTTTCCTCGCAAAATGTTCCCAATGTTGTCAATTATATTTATGGATTGATTTGTATGGACAAATGTAATTTCCATAGTTCTAAAAAATAACGATCTACTTTATACAAATCACCCTGAGGTGGTTGTTCTTCAATTAGAGACCACTCATTACATAAGGCTCTCATTTCTGGTGTTATACCATGAGGTAAAAACATTCTACCAAATGATGACATTGCAAACGCAAACCTCATTCTAATGCGCTGTTCCATTTCCTGAGTAGGCGTCGGTTTCATAATAGTTATTCTCACCTTTTCTGTACCCGAAATATGCGGTGGCACATATAAATGGTAGTGATCCGAAAAGTAGGACATCAGCTAAAGTCATTAATTTTATCCTCGTAAATTTTAATTAACCGCATTGCTTGTTTTTTATCACACCCACAAGGAGCATTATTTAGACAACGAAAAATTAATTCATCATCGCTGATAGAGGGTTTAATAGTAAATCCCCACTTATCAACTTCACCCTCTATAGGTGCTTCGCATGGATCAAATTCGTGTGGCATTAGATTACATTACCAGGAGACAGAGACTGAAAGATTTTCGCACAAGCATCAATAGCAACATGTGCTCCATATACCCCAGAGAAAATATATAAGATACCTAACTTAGAACAGTACAGTTCCAATTCCTGACATTTTCTTATGTCACTGGTACTATGATCAATAATAATATCACCCTCCTCAAGTAAAGGTAGCAATTCATCAAGTGTGTCTTCTGCCTTTTGCTCTGGAAGCGTAATCTGAAAGATGCCAGGGATTCTTCCTGCACTAGTGTATCTAAGACCATCAGATTTAACTGCTCGAACAAGATACTCTAGTGAAGTTACACACCCACTGATATATCCTGCTTCATATTGTCCACAGGCACTTTCGTAATTAGTACTACTATAACCCCAGACTTCAATACCCTTTTCGATCATACGACGGGCCATACCTTCACCAGTACGACCTAAACCAATCATTCCTACTTTCATAATTTCTCCATAGTATCTTCATTATACCAAAAATCTTCCCAATCAGCAGACGAGGAAGAAACATCAGTAATAGTTTTATCAATACCTATATTCTTTAATTGTTTCCAAAATGTCATTAAGTGCTTCGTCATAACCAGTTTTCATTTCGGTAGATAGTTCATTTTTGTATCTGTTTTCAAATAAATCTGTTTTCCATTTGTAAATTTTACCCTGAAGATCAATTTTAGTCATGCAATTCCTAGGCATAATACCACATAATTTGAAGCTATTTAGATATAACAACAATGATTTAATATCAAATGTCTGAATATCTAAATAATAATATGACCAATCTTTAATTGATATGAAAAAAATTTTTCCTATCGTTATGATTCTGATGACCGCTTCTGCTTCTCAAGCAGGCGGACTTGTATCAAAGCACTCTTCGAGTGTTCAACTAACTGTTGATTCAGCTAGAACTCAGGCAACACGAATTGGTTCTTCATTTAGCATTGGTGGTTCTAATATTGATACCACAGATGGTACAACTGCTGGTGCTGTATCTACTGGTACTATTACTAGTGGCATCTATTCTCCTGGCACTATTGGTGCTACTCAAGACACAGCTGGTGCTGCGTTCTCATTCAATCAGTCTTATACACAGGGTGATGCAATCCCAACAGGTGCTCCTACCGTAGGTGAAGTACCTAACTATGGATCAGTCCTTTCCTATACTGCTGGTTCAGCAGGTTCATTAGCTGGTACAGTAACTTCAGCTGGTGTTCTCACCGTGACTGCTGGTGGGGCTGGTACGACAGCCACGGGACAATTTGTGTCTGAGATCACTGTTATCGATTAGTAAAGGAAACATCAT
>Ga0181412_1000983_pt1 | contig 11469 bp, 12 predicted proteins | sample 35SPOviralmetaG_FD_130113 | JGI IMG/M metagenome (GOLD analysis project Ga0181412, IMG submission 130113) | Marine viral communities from the oligotrophic San Pedro Time Series (SPOT) site, San Pedro Channel, CA, USA - 35 SPOT_SRF_2012-08-15 | ecosystem: Environmental > Aquatic > Marine > Strait... | reverse complement strand
TGTGGCCCTTGCTGCCTTCGCTATCCCTAAGAAGCAGCCTAACGTTGAGGAGATCATCGTGATTGCCCTCACCGCTGCTGCTACTTTCGCTATCCTGGATGTGTTCATCCCTTCCATGGGTGAGTCCGCTCGCGGTGGAGCCGGTTTCGGTCTGGGCGCCAATCTGATTGGTGGTCTAAGACTTGCTGCATAAGCACATACCTAATATCCTAACATAAAAAATAGAAATACCTACTTTTTATGATGTTACAGTTATACAAAACTTAAAATATGATGACTCATGTCAGGTACGCCAATATTCTTGACTGCAATGTTATCCACATATTTATCTACATTTTTGTACCATTCGCATATATCGGCTTTCACCTTGAGTATTAATTCTTTCAATTCTCGGCAAATCGCAAAATACTCGTGGTCAACATCAACTCCATTTAATTCTCTGTTAATATCAGTCAACAAGACGTCACTATGCCTCATTAATACCATGTATAATTCGCGTCCACCATCGCTGTAATCAAGTATATAGGAATAATTCTTCGCCAGTTTTTTATACACATCTGTCACCATTTTTATGCGGTGATTTCGGATGTATTTATTGAAAGCCGCTATTTTTATATTATTTTCTTCTTCTAATGGTTCCCAATCGTTAAAGTATTTTTGAACCATTGTGCGAATATTATGTGTATACGCATCATATTCACCCGATACACTGATGCCAAGGTCATAAACCATATCAAAATCATTCACATTATCTTCGTGATAACCATTTACAACAAGATTTCCGTGGTTTTCTCCGCCTATAATTAACTTATATCGATATCCTTGATACGCGCCCCCATAATAGTCATCCAGGTCAATAGTATAATAGTCCTTATTATCCAGGTTAGACCGGAACCAGCACTCCGTCTTAATATCAGTCACATCAATATTTTCCAGGCCTTTTATTTTATTCAATATTTGTTGTAATTTATCATTATGTTCATATATGTAATCTACCACCTCATCGTGTAACACTTCTTGTGGTTTGATATCCGGAATTTTTGCATGAAACCTCCTTCTAAGTGTGGCAATTTCTATATCAACCCCCTTGATATCATTTACCAGTTCTTTCTTCATTTCAGTAATGCTCATTGTGTCTCGCTTTGCTTTGTTGTTATCTTGTTCACTACTTATAAGATAACAATATACTTTTAGTTCAATTTTCTATACATTTTGTACGTTTACGCGTCATAATAGGGACTATCTTGAATTTTCATACCGCAATATTGTTTGGGTTCTTTTTTGTAGTCCGTGGGTTTATGAATTCCTGCGTCTTCGGCACATTCCAATAAGAATTTGAAATTCTCCCAGAACTCGCTCTTGTGTCCAATTGACTTAGTCATCACATGGGACAACTCATGAATGGCTACAAAGGTTAATGTATGTTTGTCGATCATGTGGTCATTATCTTCCTTAGTTTTGTTCAAACAAAACGCAACTTTTTCGCCCTTGTTTTCACTGTACGCAGTATATGTACTGGTAGGTAGGGTCTCAGTGATTTTCTTGGGATTGAAGTTTTCAACTAAGCGTTTCACATTATCACGGTCGGGGTATTTATCACCAACATACTTGACCAAATCTTTACAACTGGTGGTGACTTCTGCTAATAAATCGGCGGCTTTATTCACTTCTTTTCTATCACGTACGCAATATTTGTTTCCATCTACACTGGATACCACACATTTTAATTGAAAACTCTCTACATTATCATAATAAATATAGTAACTTATAAGTAATACCAAGATGATCATAACCCATCCTAAACTGTCTGAAGATGCCATTATATATATTATGAGTATATTTCTCTTTACTAACAATAGTATTGAAGGAATAATATTGTTAATTTATATTTGTATTGATAACACACTTAACGCTGTCCAATCTCAAGAGGAGTGCGGGCAAGGTCAGGCTCAATGGTGCTGGTCATCCAAGGTCCAACGTCCTTCTTGGCAATGACGGGGTCAGAGCGAAGCTGAAGGTTGGCGTTTCTCAAGGTCTGTCCAACGGAATCAAGACCAATGTGGTATCCAGCCTCAAGCATATCACCACCGGCAACACCCTCAGCGGTCATCACATTAGGGTTGAGTTCAGCGAACTTGCTGTTCTCATCAGTGGGAAGAAGGTCGGCAGGGTTAGCCACATTTTGCATCTCGTATCCAGCAACGGGAGCACCATTAGGCTTCACCTCACCCTCAGCCTCCTTCTTAGGCTCCTCAATCTTGACCTTCTTCTCATCGGCGACACCAGTCTCCATGTTGTCGCGGACAAGAAGCTTGCCGTTATTGTAGGTATACAGGCCACCAACCAGAATAATTAGCAGAAGAGCCCACATAACAATAGTGGTCTTATCTTTGGTGAAGAACTTTGCGAGTCCAGATTGAATTTTTTTGAACATGCTTACTTATATATAAACGCTTGATAAAATTATTTGCTCTATAATTTTATAAATTCCTAAAATTATGGAACTGTATGAATATGAAATTATCAGTATTTTATGGTTCACTTACATTTTCATCACTATCACTTTCTTGAAGGTCGTTCAACATATACGTATTCTTAATGTTTTTTGCTTCTAAATAACAGTTGAGCGCCATCTCTTTTGCCATTTTTGCTTTTCGGCGTGCCTCATAGTACATTTCATAATAAATATCATTTCTTTCTTTTAATTGGATCGGTTCAACATTATCCAAATTATTCAATGGAAAAGAAACCTCTTCCATCTCATTTGAATCAGATTCAAAAGGAACTTCCATAATTTCTAATTGTTCTCCTAAACTTTGCTCAGTTTCTGGCGTTTCTACTTCGGTAGTTTCATTTTCTAAAGTAGTATCATGTGTAATACATTCTATTTCATCAGTATTTCCTAAATTATATGAAATATCTACAGGTACTTCGGGTATATCTTCCTCGGACATATTGGTCTGTTCAAGTGAAGAAGTTTCAGTATCCACAGAAATCGGTTCATCAACCGTTTCAATAATAACGTCATCTTGTTCTACATCTACATCTTCTATAGTCATTTCTTTTTCCTCTTGTATTCCTGTGCTTATTTGTTGGTCTACGATATCTTCCTGGGGTGATTCAATGGGTTCGTCCTTTTTGATAGAAGCAACTTCGTTATCAATTACAGGTGGGTCGGTTTGAACTTTGAATAAACATTTATCAAAAGGATTACTTGGTTTAATAATCATTAACTGTTTTGTTTCCATTTCAATTTGGAAATTACGTGTACCACATTTGACACCTTTTATTTCTAAAATACACATGATTTGAGTAGTGTCATTGATATCATCTATAGATACTTCATTTTCATCGTTATCATATACTTTCACCGCGGGCATACCTAACGTAGTTGCTATACTTACACGCAAAATATAGTACTTTCCTGACCGGAAGATACGAAAAGGTGACGAAAAATAATTCTCAATATCGTCTTTCTCCATGTCACCATCAAACCATTTTACTCGGTTTTCATAGATATAGTTCACGGAGGATTCTTCCAGTTTTTCCATCCACTGAATAAAATCCGCGTCTTCATTCGTAAAAAGTAAGTCTATATAATGCTTTTTGGACACATTGATAATACCTTGTTTAGTCAAGCATTGAGGAGGTTGTACATAAAGTGACTGGTCATTTGCTTTGTAGTTCATAAAATAATTTCCATTCCCAATACGAATAGGTGAACTTAACGATACCTTTTGAAAATCAAATTGTTGAAAAGTCTTGTTTCCACGATAAATAGTCTGCATGAATCTAATATAATATATAATCAACCAGTTCTTTATTTATGTTATTATACGAATGTATTCGTATAAATTTAAAATTAAAAATAACAGTCTAAATAAAATATGGCAACCATCAAAGAAACGTTCTTATCATTTTTCAAGGACAAAGAGATGAAACAAAATATTAAAGATGTATTGCGCCCAGTTACTGAAATAGTTTATAATGAAATTTATATTTATGTATGGGGTATATGCTTTTTCAATTGCTTTTTGTTCATTATAATTTTGGTGAATTTGTTTTTATTATTAAAAGTATCCAATAAAATAGTATTATATGAAACCATACATCCAGTGTAGCATATTATACAAAACAAATAATATGCTATAGTGTGTATTTGCATTCATATACAAAATATAATATATATTGATTTAGTAAAGATATGAACTCTCAAACACAGTTGGTCGAAAAACAAAATAAAGAGAAATTAATTGAAAATGTTCAAAAATGGGTACTCATTGAAGGCAAATTGAAAGAAGTTAACGAGAAAACGAAAAAAATGCGTGAAATGAAAAGTCAATTAGGTAAAGACATATGTGGTTATATGACGGAAAACAATTTGAATAACCATATTGAAATTAGTGACGGTGAACTACGTTTTTTTGAAAAAAAAGAGTATACTCCATTGTCGTTTGGATATATTGAAAAACGTTTACATGAAATTATTGCGGATGACGAGCAAGTAAACTTCATTATTAAGTATCTTAAGGAAAAACGTGAGACCAACGTATCTTTAGATATTAAGCGTCATTATAACAAGTAATTTTATATACCCATAGTATAAATGGACCCGATTATTTCGAAATATCAATATAACAACGAAAAAACAGTTGGTGGATACTCATTAAAAGAATTCATGGATCACAATCAAACATTGTATGGTGGAGGCGCACCTTCTCATATAGTCCAATCCTCCGACCGGTTCAAAGATTTACTTGTACCTGCTGGTTTTGTTATGCAACCCCAGGGCGGTTGTTCCAGTATGACAATAAAGCCCAATAAAATTCTCACTATTTCCGACAAGATGTTTGACAATATTTTTGGAAATGTAACAAAACAGCGCAAACATAATAAAACCAGAAAAATAGTAAAAAAATAATTACGATGTCAACAAACCATGTTTACTTTTGTATAGTTCCATGACATAATTAATATATCTCAATGCTACGAAAGCATCATCTATCGCATCATTGATAATATCTGGGTCTTGTTCGTATAAATTATATTTGTATTGCATTCTTACGTGGTTCCATAAAAAATCTCCCATTATATTTTTTTTAATATATCGGTTGACCATTCTCTTATTCATCCGTTGTGGTAATACATCATACGAATTCCAGCGTCCGCATTGATAACCCATATATCTACATAATTGCAATTTCGTCTTATATAGAGTTAAAATTTGTTTTCGTGACATTTGATAAAATACAGACACAATTATTTATGTTATTTTCATACGAGTGTATGATTACATGAAAATAACAATATACATGAATATCACATGCTTATTTAATATTTGGACCAGCGTTTTTTGTTATAAGAATTCACACGCAACATTTCATCCGCGTTATCCTTCCATTTCTGGATCTTCTCCTGTTTTTCCTTTTCTTCTTTACTGGGAGGGAGTTCAGGAATTTCATTCGCCTTCATACGATTCAAATCAGAATCACTTGCTTTAGGTTTCTTTCCATAGCAGTTGACACCAAATTTGATATAAGGATTCGCAATATGACCTCCGTTTACACCAGGACGTCCACAGTTGTTTTTGTGCTTTTCGGATTCCTGTAATTTATCCCATGTTTTCTTTTGGGTAGGAAAGAATGCCATCTGGTTTGCGGACCATCCATAACTGCACCATTCCGCTCCATTGTTATATGCCTCTTCAATTTGGTCATATGTTGCCAACTCAGCATCATAAATGCTACACACTGCTTGCGCATCTTCATAAGTGAAAGAATTAGTAGAAATGTTGAACACCTCATTTTCTTCCACAGGTTGAATCTCGCCACTAATATCGGTGACAACAGGCACATCTTGAACAGTCTCACCCAATAGGGCCTTTTTAATAGAATCAATAGTATCCATAATAGAAATATCTAAAACATGCTTGAAAAAACTGATAAAGATAATCATAACGAAACTGGCAATGAGGACAGTTTCAATCATGGAAATACTAATGGGTTTATTTTGACTTGTCATGGGAATACCGAACAAGTAGACAACTAAATACAAACCAAGCAACATGAAACCCGAAGAAAATACAGAGTTCACATTATCTAAATACTCCACTAACCAATTGTAGAAATCACTAAAATCTTCTTCGTTCAGAATATTTCCGGATTTGCTGTTATAGTAAAAAATACCCCAAAAAATCAGTAAACCGAACAAAACGATATCAACCATTTTTCCAATAAATCCACTCACAGCAGATTCACCAGAAGAACTACCAAATAACCTTCCTAAAAACAAATATAATACAATGACAATACCTGCGAACACGATTAACATAGTAGTAAAATCCATGGAAAAAAATGTATCTAACACTGGAGCATTGGCATCATCATCTTTTTCATAGTTGAGATTATTTTGTATTTGTGTGTTTTCTGTAATGGTACTTGGGGTTTCTTTATCGGATATAGCATTATTAGACATATCAACAGTTGTACTCATGATTAAGTTTCAATATAATATAACGAACTATTTTTTTTACGATAAACTATTTTTTTGACGATAAAACAAACAATACGCGTGAGGGGTTTTTAATTGTGATTCATTGGATACTTTTTGAATGACCTCGTCATCATAATGATACCATTGGTTCTGACTATTTTTGACGAAGGCTGTATAATGCCCATTGTTCATATTGCCCAAATGGTTTACAATACCGTATAATTCATACACATATTCCTTGGAATTGTATCCACTCACATAAGAACTCATATCTAAGTTATTAATCGGAAAATCTATTATATGTTGGATTTTCTGTCCCAGTGGGCTAAATCGCGATAAATTTATTACGAACACTCTGGGAATATTCCAGAATCCGGTTTCCATATAGACATCCTCCTTTTCTTTTGTTTCTTCATTATACCATGCGTTTTCACCAGTAAGTGCTTCAGGTGTAAAATATGCTTGTAAACATTCGTCTATTGTATCTAACTGTGTATTATTGTTCATCACTGGCAAATTCAATAAGAAAAATAACTCAGGTTTGATGATGTGTACTTTTTTAGTGGCGATAGAAACAATCTTTCTGAAAGATAGCCCATAAAACAAATCCAGCATTTCAGAATATTCTTTCTCATATATTTCCTTCTTCGTTTTGTAGCACTGCATGGCTAATTTATCAGTATCGTTATGAGGATTTCCATTGATTGAAAAGGACACCTGTCTACTTGCGCTTTTATGAATGATTTCCAAAAAGAACATCACAAATTCACATGAGTCATTCTGAGAATACCCACTGAACAAAGTGTAACCTTTCTTTCGTGCAACTTCGCGAACAAAATGAATAAATCGTTGAGGACTTAATTTTCCATTTTTACTCCACATAACATTTTGCAGATCATTCCATTCTTTCGTAATAATACCATCATCATCATTTTTCAAATGTTTCTGAAAAGATTCTTTATGAATTACATTATGGAGTTCATATGTATTGCTAAGTACTTGAATACAAGCATTGATATAGCATGTGTTACCCAAATTATGTAATCCAATTAATCCTTTATCATTATATCTTGTTAAATCCATTTAGATATTATTTTCTATACTAATAATATCTTTACATTGTTTGTAATATTAATATATGTCCGACCAAAATTCATCAACTAATCAAACCACCACACCAGGTATGGAATCACTTTTAGAAAGTATTGTTAATTTGTATACAACTGAGCAAAACATTCGTCAACAAAACAATCGCCCAAGGACATCTACTAACTATCCGTTATCTTTTAATATCCAACGGCCCAGACAAGCACCCACATCTAATCCTACACCCGCACCTACGCCGCGGTCACCATCATCTCAACCCAATACAAATCAACAGTTTTCCGGCTACTTATCTATTATACACGCATTGCGCGATGTTGGAAACCAATACAATACTAACGTTCGCGAATACAATAACAATATGCGCGAATACAATAGCAATATTCGTGTCATTTTGAACACCGTGAATGGAATACGAGACGATCTCCAAATGCGTAATAATCCAAACGAAAGACTCCCACGTGAAACGAATCAGTTCAACGAGTCCAGGCAATATCATTCACGTTTTCATGACGGGTTATATTCACAAAACACATCACCATTATTTAGTTCACCACATACAAGCAGACCTAACCAAAATCGTTCTTATTTTAATCAATCAACAAACAATAATGATAATAATCTATTTGATATTTTGTTCCAAACAATCTCTTTACCGCAAAATATGGACAATGTAATAGTGCGGCCAACACAAGAACAAATCCAAAACGCAACACGTTCGATCATTTATAGTGCGAACAATGCGAATATCACAACGACTCATTGTCCGATTACATTAGAACAATTTGAAGAACAACATTTGATAACACAAATCACGTATTGTGGACATGTATTTAGTCAAGATGGTATTAATCGTTGGTTTGAAGGAAACGTGCGTTGTCCCATTTGTAGATATGATATTCGTAATTACAATGCGCGTTGTAGACATTGTAGACGACCATTACAAGAATACGGAACACGTTGTACATATTGCGAAGAAGCACATAACCGAAACTCACATCAAGAAGAAGAAGAGGAGGAAAACGAAGACAATGATTCTGAACCAGAACGAACCGAAAACAATGAGAATGAAGAAGATGAAGATGAAGAACCAAATATGGATATAAGTGCTAACCCATACCAAGTCGTTTTGAATTATGAAATACGTACACCTGACTTCACATTCAATAGCCACGATATTTCATTTAATGCACACATATAATGTATGGTATAATATTATATACTCACTTTGAATATATAATAGTTGTTGTCAACTATTCTATGTTGGCTTCCCATTCATCAATCAATCCTCCTGCAAATATATTGACATTATAATTGGAGTTACTATAATTTTTGTTATATTCTTCCAGCAATAATTCTTTATTTATCCCGCTTTCATGTTCATTTTGTAAATAATCCAAGGTATTTTTTTTCTGGAATAATTCGGCAAAAATGCCTACTACTGCTGTATCATTTTCAATATATGGATAACGATGGTCTAAGCCACTCATATCAATATACGTTGTTGAATACAACCAATCATTATATTTACATATCCCGCTCATATCATCACGCGTAATTTGATATTTTCCAGGTACTGGATTCATATTTAATCCAATAGCATATATGATTTGCTGACAAATCAAAATTGGAATAAAAAAATACATCTTGGTCATATTTACATAATATATATTATGTTATTTATATAATTAGCATAATATATTTTTATAGCATATTCCATGTTATTTATTTTTTTCCTGATGGTACAAAGAACGCATCGAGTGTTTGAATCTTATGTTTACGGTTATGAATAGTCTGTAAGATTTTATCAAACAACAATACTTTTATTTTCGCACTACTGATTTTTTCGCGTTTTTTCATAAACAATTCCAAATCATCTCCACATTCATTTTCTAATTTTGCCACGTCTTTTCTGTATGTTTTGATTGCTGACATCTTCTTTTGCATAGTCCAAATATCTTCTACTGCTAATCCGAACAACTGTTGAAGTGGTTTCATTAACTGGTTAGTAATATAATGTGTATAATCAATCGGTACCTTATTGTCTATGATATAATCAGGTGTTTCTATCTTGTCACCTTGAAGTGCTTTTGGTTTGTCATTGACAATAAATACAAAACGCATTCTCTCTCCTGGTCGGGGTTTATTTCCAGGGTCACGTTCACCAATTCTATCTGCTAATACGCGGTGACCGATTTGTTGTGGGTTCTTGTAATCACTACGAAGAGCCTTTGTGATGGTCAACTTATCCATTGATACTTTACCGTCAATCAAATTAGTTAGTGATTGATTCAAGTATTCAATCGCATCACGAAGATTATTGTCTCCTCCTTCTTTCATCAATATATTCAAAATGCCACCATATACATCTTTTAAATAATCACATGAATCGCGTCGCTTCAAAGACAAACCCATAAACTTTAAATACCCTACCTTCGGGTCTTCTTCATATAAGATACCCACATAGCGCTTTTTAGATAATAATATGAATGGCATCAATGTTTTCTCATATTCTAACTTCATGGGCGGTTTCAAATACGCAGTGCATAAATCTGCTGCGTCTTGTGCGATTTCAATAGTTAGTTCAAGCGCCTTTTGTCCAACAATCTTTTCACCTGTCTTTGGGTCTTCCAAATTGAACGTAAAGAATACGGAGTCCGTATCGCCATATACATACTCTGCTTTCGTGCGAACTTTACCGTGATTTTGTGTATCATATTCCAAATCACCATATACTTCTTCCACCATACGTCGTCCATATATAATCATCATACGACCAGTGGCAGTTGTAGAAGCAGCCACGTCTTGTTCATAGAATGTTGATGTGCGTGCTCCACATTGCCCATATAATGAATTTGCCGTGACCTTGTATCCCAATTGTCGCTTGTCCAAAATATTCTGCATAAACGGGTCTTTCTCAGTTTTGATAAGTTTACGTGTATCTTTACGCGCTTTTAATAACTCTTCCAAAATAGAAGGCATAATGGATTTTTGATTCTCTGGCAATTGTGCCCATCGGCATTTTTTACTACCTACTTTGATTTTCTCCGCACGAGAAGTCGGTGAGGCACGACGATATTCGAATGTATCAAATTCAATATCTATGTATTGATATCCTGGCAAATTATCGTAAATAAAGTTACCGTCTTCATCTCGCTCACCGGTTGTTTTTTCTGGAATTGGGTTACCTTGAAGATCAAACTCTTTTGACCATACCTTGCTATCATGAGAATAATTTTGACTAATCATGGAAGAAGGGTACAATGATGAATAATCTACACATGCTACCGGATTGTCCATATACATCTTACATTTGGGGGGCAATACAATCGCGCCTTCATAACCACTTGCGAATCGTGGTTTCTCCAAATCAGGCATCAATGTATCTTTTTCGCGACATTTCTTCGCTACGTAACTGGTAAGTTTAATACCTTGTCCACGAAACACTAAGAAACTAATTGGTACATTACAAATATTAGACATCTCTGTATAACCAGTAATCACATCTATTTTATTCATTAGATGGTGTACCAAGTTACAATCTTGAATACAATATTTCGCAACAATGGCTCGGCCTTTAGGGCCTTCATCGGCTAATCTGAAAATATCTTGTGGGGTTACATCGTCTTTTGCCATACCCCAATTTAGTTTTTTTGATTTATCTATATCTTGATGGTCATCAATAACAATCACATTATATACATTTGTTTTCCCTTTTTCTTCTACTTCCACATTATGCTCGATATCACGTACTTTGAATTTCTTACCATTCTTGAAGTAATCCGAAGTGAAACTACTTAATTCAATATGTATGAAATCGTCCACATGAAGACCCATTAGGTTTTTACTATACAATTTTGTAATCTCCTTTCC
>Ga0181412_1000982_pt1 | contig 11474 bp, 5 predicted proteins | sample 35SPOviralmetaG_FD_130113 | JGI IMG/M metagenome (GOLD analysis project Ga0181412, IMG submission 130113) | Marine viral communities from the oligotrophic San Pedro Time Series (SPOT) site, San Pedro Channel, CA, USA - 35 SPOT_SRF_2012-08-15 | ecosystem: Environmental > Aquatic > Marine > Strait... | reverse complement strand
TTGAAGGTCAGCAGAGTAGATGTTCGCCCAACGCTTAGTTGCTGAACCAAGATCCATATTAGCATCGGCACCAGGAAGAACATCTCCATTAGCACCAATAGTGAATTTTAAAACTTTTGTACCACCTACATCAGATTGTACCTTGAATGGTGTGGCAGCAGCATTAGATGTTGCTTGGTATAAATCAATTGCTCCATCATCAATCGTTATGCCTGTGTTTTGAGCAAGTGTTACAGTTGAATTACCAAATGTTCCTGTACCATCAACAACTAGATCAGTTGGTGTTCCGTTTGGTGAAGCATCAACCCACTGAGTTGTAGTTCCGTCGTTATAGTACAAAAACAAACGACCATCATCAGTATCATACCAAAGATCTCCTTCAACAGAATTAGCTGGAGCAGGACTTGAAACTGCTACATTACCACCAATTGATCCCCATGCACCATTTGAATATCCTTCAAATACATTAGTTTGACCATTGTATCTAAGCATACCATTCAAAGGACTGCTATTACGTTGAGAAGTATCACCACTAGGAACTTTAATTTCTCCTGTTCCAGTAAAGTTGAATGATGTTGCACCAGCACCAGTAGTTGCACTACCTAAAGTATATCCAGCAGATCCACCAGTAACATCAATCTGTCCTGCTACTGTTCCGTTGTTAGGTCCGATGGTTGATGTGTTTGGATCCGCAATCTTGATTGCATTCAATGAGAAATACTTTCCAGAAGCAAGATCAAAGTTCTCAGAAGATACCCAAGAGTTATATGTGACACCAGCGTCTGCTCCCTTCCATGTGATCTTCTTGTCTGTTGTTCCCTTAACAATAATACCACCATCAACAGCTGAAGTATCAGAAGGACCGATAGCAGTAATTGTAATCTGTCCACTACCAGTAATATTGTTTGTAAGAGTGACTGTATTACCAACAATAGAAAGAATCTCTGTGTTTGCTGGAATGGTAAATCCAACAGTACCAGTAGTAACTCCCATGCCAGAAATCAAACCAGCAGTAGGAGTAACTCCAGTTAACTCTGCTGTTCCAGTGACAGCAGCAGCAACAAACTGTGTGCTAACAACATATGCAAGTTCTAAATTCTTGTCTGCGATCCTTACAATGTTGGACTCAGTAATTGTTTGTGTACCAAGAACATTCAAGTTACCTTTAACTGTTAGATCAACGTCAACAGTAACATCATTATTAAATGTAACATCAAAATTAGAATCACCTCTGACCCATGCCTGTCCACCAGAACCAATAACTAACTGTCTATTACCAGAAACAGAAGGTGGTCGGAATGTTACATCACCAGAGTTTTCATTATCTGCAGGACCAATAAGAACGTTACCAGTTCCAAAGACATCAAAACCAGCATAGTGTCCAATACAGACATTAGCATCACCCGTAGTATTTTGCTCTAGCGCATTGTTTCCAATCGCGATATTTTTATTTCCATCAAGGTTGACAAGTAGTACATCTTTGCCAATTGCAATGTTGTTAGATCCGACACCATTTGCTCTCAGTGCCCTGTTGCCCAGTGCAGTATTAGATGCTCCAGAATTATTTGTGAATAGTGTTTGATATCCAAGAGCTGTATTTTGAGATCCAGAAACATTGTTTTCTAGTGCGTTAGATCCCAGTCGTGTATTAGTATTTACAGCTCCACCTCCCCTACCAACTGACATTGGATCGGTAGCAGTTCCACGAATTAGGATATCTGCATTTTCAGAGTTGAGAGTAGAATTGATAACACAAGCATCACTAGAACTAGCACCAACTGTTAAGTCTTCACTGACCACCAAGTTTTGATTAATGGTTGTAGTACCACCTGCCAAACCAATGCTAATAATAGAAGCAGCACCAAATGCTGTTACATTAGTAACACCAGAGTTGAGTAGTGTGAAACCAGTGGATGTTGTATTAAGAGCACTAAGAATCGTTGGTGAATCATTAAACATGAGACGACCAGTACCAGTAGTATCTGTTACCAGACCACGCAACTGAGTAGAAGTTGTTGATGCAAACGTAGCAAGAGTATCAGATGTATATGCTACATTACCACCCTGTCTAAAGTTAACTGTGATAGATGCACTGTTATTATCAGATGTTAGTACCAGATCTCTATTAACATCTAGAGTTTTACTGGTTGCAATATCTAAAGTTGCAGAAGCAGTAGAAGAAATCTCTAATCCATTGACAGATGTTGCAGTAGCTGCACCTAAAATAGGAGCAGTAAGTGTTGGTGCAGTAAGAGTTTTGTTTGTGAGAATTTGAGTCTCAGTCTCTGTTACAAATCTCTTTTCAATAGATCCATCCCATGATCTCCAATACCCACCAGTTTCATACCATTGAAGATTTACGAAAGAAGTAATATTACCACCAGCATCAGATGTTCTATTCAGTGTGATGCCACCATTAGAAGCTGTTAGATTATTACCTCTTCTTAATTGAATATCGTTATCTTCTACTTGTAAAGTAGATGTATTCAGAATAGTTTGAGTTCCCTCAACAACCAAATCACCATCAATAGTAACAGTAGATCCGTTATCAGTGATTAGGCTGTTTGTTAATTGATTATTACCAGAGTCCCACTTCATCAAAGTGTTTCCAGTAAAATTAGTATAGTTCTTCATTCTGAAATCTACTCCAGAAAGAATTACACCACCAGAAGCAGTTAGCGTAGCACCTGTATCATCATTAGCAGAACTAATTGTAATAGTTGTAACACCAGCAGCAGTAGATTGTGAGATACTAGTAGCACCAGAAGCAACCAAGTTAAAGTCGCCTGCGGCAACAGCGTTACCACCACTAGACAATTTAGTAACTGTGTTATTATCTACGCTAGCAATAGTAATTGCATTACCTGCTTGAGATACGGTTACATTTGTACCACCAGTAATTGTTGTGTCACCAGTTACGAATGATCCTGCGGCACCACCTTTGAGTCTAGTGATAGTATCAGTAGAACTATACGTAATAGTAGGATCACCATTACCATCAACACCTTGAGATACTGTGGTTGCACCGCCGTCAAGGAACGTGAAATCAGCAGGAGCATATACCTGACCCGTTGTTGCTCTCAGCCTTGTAATTGTATCAACATAAGTAGAGTTGATAGTAATAGTTTTTGTTGCTGCATCCTGAGAAATCGTAGAAGATCCTGTTGCATTCAGGACAATAGCACCTGTTTGTGCTGTACCACCAGTAGCAGATTGTAGTGTAGTTATAGTATTGTCATCTTCCTGATGACCAGAGATTGTAATAGTTTCACCACTTCTATCAAGGAATAGTGAAAGTGCTTTTCTGTTTGCAGGAACACTTGCAGGAACACCAGTTGCAAGAATAATATCGTCGTCTACACCAGCTCCAGCATTACCACCAGAAGAAAGTCTTAGAATTTTTTGTGATGCACTAGTTCCATCTTGAGCAGAGATGGAGTAAGTTGTATTATTGTCTGGGGTAGTTACAGATCCACCCAGTGAAATAGTAGATCCGTTAATTGTAATACCAGGATTAACTAAAGCATTATTAGGGATGTTTGATAATGTATTTGTAGATCCCGAAATAATACAAGCAGTAAATGTCTTATTCTCTAGTGTTTGAGTTTGTGTGAGATACACATCACCTGGAGTTCCCCACAAGAGAGTAGTACCATCACTACTTAAATATTTTCCTGTTCCAGAATCTCCACCAAGAATAATATTATTCCCAGTAAGATCTAAGTTGTCTCCAGAAACAATTTCTTCAATCTTCCTAGAAATTTCATTAACGATTAATGGAAAACGATCAGCCATTTAATTTGCCAGTGAATACTAGTGCTCTTGTTTATTTATGCCTTATGAAATAATGATCTGTCCTACCATTCCACCATGAAACTGACAGATATAGTAATATGTTCCAGGTGTTACTCCAGTGGTGTCCCATGTAACAGCACCACTTGTAGTTCCTTGTCCAGAAATTGTTCCAGTAGAAACTTGATTACCTGTTCCAGTAGTAGCAGATGTTTTTACATAGAATGGATGACCAGAAGCACTCACATTAAACACTAATGTATCACCAGCATTACAGTTAATTGCTGGATCATTAGCATTACTGTGTGTTGTAGTAGAGTCAGTTCCAGTAAATGTATAATGTGATGCTCCGCTATTACCTACAGTAAACGTGTATGTTTGTGTTGTTGGTGGGGATGTAGGAGATTGCCTATTAAATATAGAGGTTCTAGGAAAGGTAAGTCCAGTAGATCTATTGCCCTCTACTTCCTTCAAATATCCAGACACACGTCTTGGATTTTCAATGTGAAGATACTTATTAGGACTTCCCCTACGACACGAATTATCATTTAATCCTCCGCCAACAATATCAAAAGTCATATCACCATCAATACTATATTGACTTAAGTATCCCCTAGCATCAGCATTAGATACTCTTTCTTTACCTGTAGAAAGACAAGCAATGACACCACACACTTGAGGTGATGCCATACTAGTTCCATCAATAGGATAAAAATAATTTCCAGATCCTTGTGTATATTTTGTGTCATTCAATCCGCCAGTATTACCATAAGCAGAAAGAATATTATCACCAGGAGCAAAAATATCAACACCAGGACCAAACATAGTATAAGTAGATCTTCTAAAATCTGCTTGCTTACTTAAAGAACCTACACTAATAGCACCACTATCAGGTGTAATAGGCCACGCTCCTCTATTGTAAGGGATTGTTCCTGTGCCAGTAATAGATACAGTATTGTTCCAATCTACATCATTTAATCCTGCTATCAACAAATTGTCATTGCCAGCAGCGCCAATAATAACTACACCATCAGCAATAGCATCCTGAACATCAGCAGCAACAGAAGAAGACCATGCAGGATAATCAGCAAATCCAAATCTCAATCCAAAATCTGCTTCAAGACCTGCTTGTGTCCAACCAGATGGTCCAGGAGATCCAGCACTATAAGTAATTGTTCTATATTCTACAGCAGAAACATCAGCAAACTGTAAGTTATCATTTGGCATAGGTATAACACCACCATAACTATGATTAGTAATAGTAGGATTTCTCTTTCCCGTCACAGCATTGATTGGTTTATTTAAATGAAATGCTCTGAGATAATCAAAGATAAGTAAAGCACCAAGTTGTTGACCAGATGGCCAAGGATCGGTAACTGCAATATTATAAATGTTTGCTTCTCGTGCCCATCCATAATGCTGACCACACGCAGTTCCTGTTACATGATTGCCATGATACTGAGGAGTTGCAGCATTAGTACCATATGTAATAGTTCCTGTAGGCAATGACTGTCCGTCATCATCTATAGATCCAACGGCAGTATTTAATTCATTGAACCATTGATACTGAACAAACCTTGTTTGATTAGATGATGGACTATACCACTCTTCACTATCATAAGATACAGGATCATCTACAATAACTACATCAACATATTTACCACTATTAAATATTTCTACAGTATCATTTACTGTCTCATAAGTATATCCAGAAGAGATAGGACCAAATTGTCCTTTGCCTCTCTGTGCTTGATTGCCAGCACAATGAATATGTCCCCACTGTAAATCATTACTACTTACATTTGCTGGAGCTACAGTATCATCTTTCCAAAAATTTCCAGTCTTTACATATGGTTCGTTGTTAATAACCTTTCGTTTAATTTGGAAACTATCTACTGCTTCAACTCCCCATACTCTAGGGTCTTGACGCAATCTTTCTGCTTGATCTTCTGTCATCATATAGTGTGTGTTCCTACTCATAGGACGCTTCAACACTAAAGGAAATCCAGTAAGTTGCATCTCATTATAAAACTTCCCCAGATCATTTTTATCATGGAGAGTTACAACATATTGTTTATCCATATCAAGCCTCTAGTTGAAGATAAGTAAGAGTTACACTGACGTTTGTTGTAGATCCACTTTTGTTCACAACTTTAGCATAAGTTATACCTGATCCTGACTCATTAAAACAAACAGTAGCAGGAGTAATTAATTGTGTTGCTGCACTAGTAGTAATAACTTCAGCAAGAACACCAGAACCAGGCGTTGGATCAGTAGTTTCTGCTCTATTAGCATCATTAGTTCTACTTGTAGTGTCAGTATAAAGAGTTACCCAAGCAGCATGTGATGTCTCAATTTTGAGGAGAGCATATGTTTTTGGTGTTGTAATAGAAATGTTAGCTGCAGCGTTGTTTGCAATAGACTGCGTTACTAATGCAGTTCCCCTAGCTTGCAATCCTGAAGGAGCTGTCCAGGAAACACCTGTTCCAGTAGATGTAAGGACATCTCCATTATTACCCGTATTATAGTTAATAGAGATAGCAACATCAGTACCACCATTGACTAATTCAAGTGCAGCGCCAGTTCCCAGTCCTTCAATCTGAACATTGCCTGTCGCTTGTGAAACTCCAAAGTAAGCACCAATTGTAGAGCTAACTGATCTGGCATTTGGATTATTAATCCATTTAGAATTAGGACCATCCCACTGTAAAAGATCTCCATCACTTAATGGATTAAAACCACCACTATCAATGTCAGTATCTGATAAATCATTTACTGCAAATGTAGAATTTACCCAAGCACTTCCATTATATTTTAAAGTTTGACCACTAGATGAACTACTAAGAGTTACATCAGTAAGTCCACCAAGATCATTAAGAGAACTCAATACATACCCAGAAAGATCTGGTGGTACGTAAGTAAATACACCGTTAGTATTGTTGTATGAAAGAGCGGGAACAACAGAAGGAGGATTAGTAGTAACACTAAACAAAGTTCTATCAGTTGCACTAGCACCAGCTCCTGCTGCTGACCAAGACGATCCATTCCATGCGTAAATAATACCCGCTACGTTATAGGTGTATGAACCGTCAGTTGCCTGCCCTGCTGTTGAGGGAAAATTGATTGCCATTGGTTAAAGTGCTCCTTCCGTATTATTTATTTCAGTGTGCAATAATCTGAACCGCTAGGGACCCAGTATCAATAAGTGAACCCGCTACATTCTTCACTGAGAAATCTATATACCCAGCAGATCTAACAGATGCTACAACCATTGCTTCAGCACCATCCATATGGTGAGCAAAGACATAATAATCAGTAGCATTAGTGAATGGGTTTGCAAATGTCAGGCGATAATTTCCACTAGATTGTTGTGCAACTGTTACGCCCAACGTTCCAGTCCATGCAGGACTTGCACCTAATGTAAACGAACCAGCAGAACTGGTTGCTGGTGGTGTATACGTTGTTGTGCTACCACTAACAGGATGTGCTGATGTTGGTGGTGTGAAAGATTGCGTGTTACTAGTTTGAGATGATGTATATCTAGCATCTCTTGTAACACGAATATCGTCAATAAATGCATCAACAATACCAGCAGTGTTAGCAGATACTTGACTTCCTCCAAATAAAATTGGTTCGGAAGTATTGGACATATTGGTGCCACTATAGTTGATCCCCTTTGTCCAAGTGATATCTTCTAGACCATTTACATAAAAATGAAGCTGTCCATCAGATTCTTTTACTAAAGCAATATGATTCCAGCTTTGTACAAATTTGCTAGCAAAACTCGTGCTACTATCGGTTTGGAGACCTAGGGTAGCAATTGTATTGGTAGCTGTATCATGTATGTCAAGTCTCCATCCTATGTTAGCACCAACATACGCATAATATAGTTGCCATCCACCACCAGTTACTCCTGCAGTTTTATTATTACTTCCAGAAAGAGTGCCAGTAGCTTTTGATACAATAACATACTTATCATTTGCCCCAGACAGAGAAGGTGCGGAATCTATATTAATCCAAAACTCTATTGTAAATTCACCAGTGAAATCATAGTCACTTCTGTCGTCATACCTAACACCATTACCAACTGTTTTTAGAACTTTCGCTCCAAATTTGGCGGGGGTTCCTACAAGGGTTGAGGTAGCTATACCGCCATAGATTGCAGGAGTGCCAGTGTCACCAAACTTTACGTCGTTAAAATCACTATCAAAAGTGGATCTTAATAGAACTTTATCCCAATCAGTTTCTGCTGGAATAGTAGTTACTGCAGAGTTAGCAAAAATAAACTCTTGCCACGCGGTTCCATCATAAAAATATGGTTTGCCATTGATCTGTTTTAATTCACCCAGTGTTCCTACTGGTGGGGAAGATGGATTAGTACGGAACTTAAATCCATTAGCAGTAACAATATCATCAATATTATTAAATCTTAATGGTGGACTAGCATCAATCCACTGAGAACTATCAACATCTGTATAGTATATCTTTAAACGACCAGTATCACTTTCCCACCAAAGATTACCAGCAGAAGGAGTGCCAGCAGGAATAGTATCACTAATAGTTACACTAGCACCACCTCCACCACCAGCAGAAGCTTGCCATGCTACATTTCCTGCACCATCACTGGTAAGAACATCACCACTTGTGCCGTTGGTAGTTGGATAAGTCAGACCACCAGCAGTGAGAGCACCACTAATAGTTGCACCAGTGGCTGTTGTTTGAAGTCTTAGTGTTTCAGTAGATCCATCTGGATCATGGTAGATACTTACAGAACCACCTTCAGTGGTTCCAGGTTTAATATTGATACCACTAACACTTTTAATCTCAAGAGATCCATTAACATTAAAATGTTCTAGTGTTGATACATTACTTACACCATTATGTTGTAATTGGACATCACCATTTCCAATTCCACCACCAACGCCAAGAACGTCAGCTCTAACACCACCATTAGCAATAATTTTAACGGAAGTGGTAGCACCTCTACCAGTTACAGTAGCAAGAGTGTCTGCCTCTGCTGTTAGGTATCCTGCTTGAGCATGATCACCCCAACCATATGCTGTATTCCAATCAACAACATTAGTATCAGCAGCATAACCAGCAGTAGAATGATCACCCCAACCGTATGCCGTATCCCAATTTGCAATAGTTAGGTTTCCTGTTTCAGCATAAGAAGAAAGATCAGGTGGTGTGTATGTAAAAACACCACTGATATTATTGTAAGAGAGTGCTGCTGTTCCAGTAAGTGCAGTAGAAACAGAAATATCTGATAGTGAAATACCTCCACCACCGCCACCAGCTGCAGTAGCAACCCAATTAGCGCCATCATAAGCAAGAACCTGTCCAGACTGTGGTGCAGTTGCAAGATTTACATCTGCAAGATCATTAATAGAGGAACCTGTATCTAGTAGTTGTGTCCAAGCACCAGCATGTGCGAAGTATCCATGACCTTCAGCATGAACGTGAGCGAACATACCATGATAGGTAGTTGCACTTGGAAGATCAACTGAGTTGGCAAAATTATTAGAGTAATAAATTTTACCTGTAGTTGTAATATCTCCAGAAATTAAATCAAGACCAGAAGTTGTAAATACTGCCCTATCAGTTAATCCATTTTCATTCGTAATTCTGACTGCTGTACCAGCACCAAGTTTTAGATCTTCAGCACCACCAGGAACTCTTACATCAAAACTATTAGTTGCAGAAACATATAAGATACGACCATTAGAACTAGCACCAAAGTTTAATACCTTATCATTAGCAAAGGCACTATTAGTATTAAATTGTGTAGTTCCCCCGAAAGTTAGGTTAGAAGAAGTAGTAGCACCTCTACCTGTTACAGTAGCAAGTGTATCTACTTCAGAATAAGTTGTTAGATATCCCTGTGTTCCTACCCATGCTTCGGTAGCATATCCAGAAAGATCTGGTGGAGTAAATGTAAACTCACCATTTGTAGAGTTGTATGATAAAGAAGCACTACCTGCAGATGCAGTTGTTACGCTAGGTTGTAAAGGAACAACTGGCTTATTAAGAATAAGAGAAACACCACTAGTTGAATTCCAATCTGCCTGAACTTGTGCTGCTGGAATGCTAGGTTTATTAGTAAGACTGTTGTAGTTTCCATCAAAAGGTGTCACCCACTCAATAGAAGTACCAGTAGAACTGAGAACTTGACCAGAAGAACCAACACTACCAGCAGCTTGGATTGGTTTTCCAGCAGGAATATTTAGACCTTCTTTAATTTCAACAGGAGCATCATCTCCATAATTAGCGATCTGGTTCGCAAGTAACTTTGACATACTTCTAGTCCTGAAGACATTTTTTAGAGCTAAAAGTATTTATTAAAGCGGGAGATCGGACTTGAACCGACGACATTCAGTTTGGAAAACTGACGCTCTACCACTGAGCTACACCCGCAAAAAAAGGGGAGGTCAATCCCCCTGGACACATGCACGCCACTTGTTTGTTTCAGTTGTAAACAAGAACCAACCACACGGAAGGGGTTTGGCACCACCACTTACTTTTTGTCAGAAGTAAGAAACTGAGCGGCAACGTAATCACCCGCACCAGGGCTAGTTTAGAGTCTTACCGAGACTAGTTGAAGGTAATAGTATCATCACCAGAGTTTCCAATAGTAATATTACCACCAAAATCAATAACATTATCTAAGGCATCCATATCACCACCAGGACGGTTGAGATAATCAGATGACAGATTAAAATTGTAATTTGAATCATAAGCAAAATGAGTTAAGTCATTTACTTTTTTATTCAGATTACTGATTGCTTGATACTGAGTAAACAGTTCGGACAAACAATCTTCATCTCCCTCAGCAAGAGCGTTAATCAGTGCTTGACGGAGTGCTTCTTCAGCAGCTTGGACTTGCGATCTTACGCTCATAATAACCTCTTAGTTTGTTACAGTGTCACGGACATAACAGGGTACACCCTCTGGATCTAACCATTTGGTATACTCCACATCTTCTAGACAAGTGTCTAGTTGCATTTGGTTGTCAAGTAGGTACATGTCAAAGTACCGCTTTTTCCACTCATGGTATTTTTGAATACGGTAGTCAGGTCTACCGTTGATCTCCAGAAGACCGCACTGGACGTAGCGGTAAGGAAATCTCTCAAGAATGACTGTCGGTTTCATAGGACGAAGGTGACGAGTGCTGCGTACCCAATTAGTATAGCACATAATCGGGTGAGGACAACGTAGTATTTACGAATTGGTGTGCCGAAATACTGTTGTCCGATCATGAGACACTTGTGAGCAGGTGAGATAAGGTATCCAGAATACTCAGTGCAGAGGAACCACACCAAGTATTGAGGACCGAAGATTGCTACCAGGGCAGAGGTCATACCAGCATACTTGCCAGATGAACCCATAGCATAGGCAGCAACCATAGCTACCAAAGAAGCAGGAATAAGCATCCCAGGCGTTGCTGCGTTGAGATACTCCATCACTGGTCCTTTCACCAGTCCTACCACACCACCAAGAGCAAGGACAAGAGTAGCAATAATGGCAAACTTACCATCCAACCACTTGCCCCACTTCCAATCCTTAAACACAATGGAATAGTAGATTGCCATTCCAAGGAACCAAGGGAAGAAGAAGATTGCCCCACCTTTGCCTGTATTCAATAGAAGAATCACAGTAGCAATCAGTGGTGCCCATCCAGT
>Ga0181412_1000976_pt1 | contig 11512 bp, 14 predicted proteins | sample 35SPOviralmetaG_FD_130113 | JGI IMG/M metagenome (GOLD analysis project Ga0181412, IMG submission 130113) | Marine viral communities from the oligotrophic San Pedro Time Series (SPOT) site, San Pedro Channel, CA, USA - 35 SPOT_SRF_2012-08-15 | ecosystem: Environmental > Aquatic > Marine > Strait... | reverse complement strand
CGACTAAACCGATTGATATGCAATCAGCTAAACTGCTTTCTAATTCTTTTATATTTGTCCACCCAGAGGTTGGTGTTATTGCATCTTCCCAGTTTATAATTACTAACTTTGGTTTCATTTTTTGTTTCTAAGATAATTAAGATAATCTGCCCCTTCTTCGACTTCCCAGAATACTTTAATAAAGTCTGGGTGATCTTCTGTTAATTGTGTGTTAAATACAGCGACAGCACAAGCTGACATCATTTTGCATGGTAAGTTTAATTGTTTTGCAAAGTTATCATACTTCTTGTACGAGCCAACTTGTACGCAGTGCATAATTTTATCCGAGTTTGCGTCTTTAATAGGACTATATCCTGAGACATGAGTATGACCTGCTATAAGCAAATGGTCTCTTGCATTGAACAATGCGTGTTTAACAATACCATGAGCTGTATTGTACATCGAGTGTCCTCTAAAGTTATGAGAACAGTTCACTTTAATTTCGTGTTTTGGTAATTTAATTTTAAGTCTTGCGTTGTGGTTAGAGTATACAGTTTTTAGAGGTTTGCACATCCAGTTAATTGGATCACCTTCCATAGCCCACATATCATGGTTTCCTGCTACTATAAATATATAAGGTGTAGCTTCTACTAACCACTCTACTAACTGCCATTGTTGTTCGCCATTAGTTGTCTGGTCTGCCCATAACCCTGCTAACTTACCACGTCTAGCCCAGTTGTTAGATAAATCTCCAACAGAACAAGCGTACATGCCATCAGTAGCATTGACTATATCTATGTGTTTTCTAAGAGATACCCAATCACACCCATCATCATCTACATGAGGATCGCCTTGTATATAAAGACCTATAGGTTTTTTATCGTTAATCTTTATATTAATAAACTTTTCAGAATTTTCTCTTGCTTCTTTTCTTTTGAATACTTCTGTTCTTGCATTGATTAATTCTTCTGTAGACCAATCAAGATTTTCAGCTTCTTCCAGTTCGTAATTTTTCATTACTTCAGGATGACTTGTTTTTTTACCACAAGTTTTACACTTCCATCTCTTTACTCTTTTTTCAGAACCATCGTGTCCATTTTTAATTATATGCTCAGACTTACAATGAGGGCAACGTAAAGCATTACCATCTTCATCTCTTTGTATAATGCCAACTCTACTAAGGTTGCCACCATTATTATGTATGGTCATTTATTTTTTTCCTGCTTTATAAGGTATTCGAGATACCATTTAGCTTTTTCTAAATCTTGTATAGGAGTTCCTTTGTATGGAAATCGAGTAACATATTTTACGATGTTCCCACGAACATAATCCATATCCCATGACCTGATGTATTCTATCGTCTCTATGCCTTTGGTATAGTGGGCAGGACGATTAATAAGGTCTTGTTTTTTCTTCATCTATTTTATCCATAACTTCATCCCAAGTTATTGGTTCACAATTTAAGAACACAACACCACCATACTTATAGTCAGTTCTACTTTTTATCTGACTCTTTATGCTGATTATTGCTTTGGGATCAATCTCATGGATTGCTTTGATGATTTGCATTTCCCTTTTTGTATAAGGTATATTTGCACTCATAGTTACCTCCTATTAGTTTATGTATACAACCATCTACTGATGTAGTAAGCCACAACTAATATTAGTATAAACTCTAAGACAGATATCTCTGGTCTCAGATATTTCGTTCTTATCTTCGTTAATAAGAACTTAATTATATTAATCATCTCATTAAAGGATTGCTATTCCTAGCTTTTATTTCCTCTACTTGAGTCTTTAATACTGATAATTCTTTTTCTAATGGAGCAATATTAGGTATTGATCTTGCTTCTAAGACCTCTACTCTTTGTATAAGTTGCCCTTGAAATACAAATAAAGACGCAATAGTTATTACTATACCTATGCCTGTTGCTATTGTCTTGATGTCCATAATTTGTCCTCGTAAGTTTGGTTTGGGTAAATGTTTCTAATATCGACATAGGTATTGTTTGTGTATGTGCCTATATCAATACTTTTTAATTCAGGTTGTATAAAGATGTCTGTGTTTACTTGTGAGTAAGAAGCTATCTTATTATCTCTAGCCATAACTTTTGCAACTATCATCTGTGTTGCTTTGAGCTGACCATCTATTGTTTTAATCTTGTCTGCTACCTTGATAGATATTTCTTCTACTGTTAGTTCGGTTTCAAGACTCCTACTCTCGTTATCGACTTCTCTTTCTTCTGCGACAACATCTCCGTTACTTTCATTAGTGTCTGTATCTCTTTCTGTTTCTTCGACAACTTCTGTTTCATTTACTTCCTCCACAGGTTCTTCTACTGATTGTTCAGTTACAATTTCTTCTGTTGGAGCTTCTGCCACTTCGATAGTTTCTTCTATAGGTTCTTCTGCCATAACAGTTTCTTCTGTAATTTCTTCAGTAGGCGTTTCTTCTACAGGAGCTTCTACAATTTCTTCAAAGACTTCTTCTACAATAGATTGTTCTTCGATTATTTCTGGCTCAATCATGGTAGACTGAATTGGACTTTGCTCTAATATTTCTACAGGTTCAAATGTTTCTATAGATGTTTCTAATATTTCTTCTTCCATCATCACAGGAGCAAGTACGATTGTTTCTTCTACAAACTGTTCTTCAACTGTAAGCATAGGCATTTCTTCTAGTATCTTTATAGGTACTTCTTCTAACGCTATAGGTTCTAAAAATATTTCTTCAAAAACTAATTCTTCTATTTGTGTAAATTCTTCTTGTGTAAAGACTTCTTCTATTTCTTCAAATATTTCTGCAATTTCGTTGCTCTGTTGAGCAGTTAAAATAATTTCTTCAATAATAGGTTCTTCAACAGTAATAGTTTCTTCAATAACAGGTGCTTCAACAATAATAATTTCTTCAATAATAAGTTCTTCAACAACTTCAACTATAGAATTTATATGTTCTACTTCTTGTAAAGATAAAATAATAGGATCATAAGTCATAGTAACTGATATATTATCTACATTAGGCCCACCTAAATTAGCAGGTGCATTGGCATCTTGCCCACTTAAATATATGTTGCCTATATTACTTCCTATACCTGTATAGGTAAGCGTATCTGTAAAGTCTACTCCATTTATACCTGTAACATCTGTACGAGTCTGTGTTGTAGTTGCAAGTACATTACCAAATTCATCTTTTATCTGAAGTCTTACTGTAAAGCTATCAGCACCACCTCTGTTATTTCCTGCCCAACCACCTTCACCACCCTCACCATTTTGCCACTCTGTTGTGCTGTTCAAGGTTATGCCATTATCTAGCATAGGTTGTGTTATTGTGTCTGAATATAAATTAAAATCTTGTGTTATGCTTCCGTTGTCTCCAAACTCAAAGTCATGTCCACCAGGACAACAATCACCTATAACTTGTGCATCACCTGATGTAGTCCAACCTGTATTTCCATTGTCAAATGTGCCGTTAGTAATTAAGTTACCTGTTGTATCTGCATAAACAACTAAAGGAAACAGTAAAGGTATTAAGTATTTCATCTTCTTAAACTATTTTTATACTTTCTGTATTGTTCTACTTTATCGTCTGTAGGTTCTTTTTGTTTAAGCCATGCTTCTCTTGCTGCTTCACCTATAAGACCTTGATAAGGACAAGGCGTACCTGCGTCCATCATAGCTTCGAATACATTTTTATCTTGGCACATCAATGATATTGCTGCGACCTTCATCCCTAAACCATTAAGTAGTTTAGCTTGTTTTCTTAACTGACAATCTTTGTCAGTCATATAAGAACCAAAAGAACCAGAAAAACCTATAACAGTTACTCCTGCTGCTAAAGGAATAACACAACTGTCTTGCCCATAAACTGACATAGCAGGTGCACTACTAGGGTTTACAGCAGTTTCTTGATTCGTTGAATTATTTGTCGTATTAGAAGTGGTAGAGTTTGAACTACTACCTGACTGATATGTTGTTGAACTTTCATAACCACCTGTTATTGCTGTGTTAGATCCTGCATTATTGCTTTGTGTGTTAGTCGTTGCCCCAGATGATGTAACATCTGATACTGCATCTTCTATTGTATAACCTAGTATAATTATAATGAGTAAAATTAAAGCTAAATAAAATCTGTTCATTAACATTTCCATTTTCTTAACGCTAACGCTTTTCTTGTTGGTCTTCCTTTACTATCTTTCATAGGTCCTTTAACGCCACCCATTCTTGCACAAAAACTTTTTCTTCTTCCTGCAGCTTTAGAACCTGGTTTTACTTTACCTGTAACAGGGCGTTTTAATTTAGCACCAGTAGTTCTTTTAAAGAACTTTCTTCCTGCTTCGTTTAAACCACCTGTTTTGCTTTGATATCTTTTAGCTACCATTATCTTCTCACTAATGAGCCACCAAAATACAAACCAATAATTGACGAAACTACATGTGTATCTAGTGGTGTAATTACTAATCCTGTCATAGGTTTCCATTGTGTCATGTCCGTATCCGTTGCAAATATCCACCAACCCTGTTGTATTGTTTCTGTATAACCTACATAAATAGGCATTGATGGATCTATAAAGGGTGCTAATTTAGGTATGACTAATATTGATACGACAGCTATTAAAGCTATCCATCGTCTAGTGTTTTTTGTAAATGCGTCAGTAACTTCTCTTGCTTTGTCTACTTGTTGTGCTGCAAACTCAGCTCGTTGCATTAACATTTTTTGTTGGTCTGCTGCATCTTTGCCTTTTTGTGCCATAATAGACAGTACGCCACCTAGAACAGTAGAAGCTAACATTGATAAAAGTTCCATTGGTATCATTTAATCCTCCAACCTGTCATTATATTTTTCTGCACCACCACCAAACCAGTTATAAGCAATAGGTCCTACCATAGGTATGCCTTTTAATATAGGTGAAAAATCAACATCTTCTCCACTAAGTGCTTCAAGTGCTTCAGTACCACCCTTAAATGCTGCATCTATAATCGGTGTAGCAGGTACAATCGATTGATAAACAAAATCTGTTACCTGTCCTTGTTGTATATATCTTTCTGTTGCATATTTATTTATTCCATATATACCTAACAATGACCACATAGCTTCTGTAGGTATTCTTTCAACACTTACATCTCTACCTAAAAGCATATCTTTTACAGTTTGTGTGCCAACATTAGCAGCAGATAAATAACCACCTAATGCCAAAGCATTTTTAATAGCAGTTGATTTATTGCCTTTTTTATATTCTTGTACTATGTTTCTTCTAACAACATCATACTGTTTTAACATAAATGATTTAAGCATATACATAATTCTTCCATTAGGAGAATCTAAGTATGCTTGTGGCATTTCTAACATAGTTATCGGTTGGACATCAGACAGCTCATTAAAAGCATGAAATTTTAAATTGTCTGTAATTCCATTTTCTTTTATATTTTTAAAATCATTAATAATGCTATCTGTTTCACCTTTATAAAACTTTTTCCATTTTTTCTTAAATGCTATTTCTCCTCTTTTTGTTTTAACAAGATTAATATTTTTTTTAAAAGCTGCGTTCATTAAAGATTCTTTACCTAATCTATCTACTGCTCTAAATCCTGATAGTGTAAAAAGGTTATTCAATAATTTTGCAGTAGGTCTTATATCGCCTTCTGCAAGTTCTTGTTGCATATTTGTTATACCTATATCAACAAGACTCATATCTTTTTTACCAAACATGGCAGATACAGTATTTCTAAACCCATGTAATGCTCCTGATGCACCTAAATCACCAAACTGAGTAATAGCAGATATAGGGTTAGCAATAGTTCCTAAATAACCTAAGTCTCTAATAGTGCCTGGTATAGATGTTACACTTTGCTCTCCACCCATAAATCTACTTTTAACAAGATCAAGTAGCTCGTCTTCTTGTGATATATCTAAATTACCTGTTGCCCTTTCTTCTTCTATAATTTTTCCAATAGATACATCTGCATCAAAAGCACCTTTGTCGTTTTTAGTAAAATTTCTACCAAAAAATTTATATCTTTCTACACTATTTACAGCATTTCTAAGATACATAGATAGTGATTCTTCAGGTGATAAATAAAACTTTTCTATTTGTTCTGTTGTGAGGTTTGGCATTGTTCTTGATTTAGTATATGTTGGTTTGCCATCAGCAGTTAATCTATAACCTCTAATATACTTGTTGGCAACTTCTGTCTTATCTTCAATATCTAACTCTCTAAAAGAACCCTTACCTATTCTTTTTGCATAATCATCTTGCATTTTTATAAGACCAGTCTTTCTTTCTTTGCCAAGAGAATTTAACAATCCATCATAATCTTTTACCCTTCTAGGAAAATAACCTTCTAGTTTTTGAAATTCAAAACCTGCATCAGATAAATCGTCATACATAGAGTTTAATTTTTTTTCGACTACATCGAAGTTTTTTTGCATTTGAGTAGGCATAAGATTTTTTGCTTGAGCAAAGTTTCCATTATATAAATTTTTAGTTATCTCTCTTTTAAGACCTAACCCTAATCCTGACATGTCTTGTAGAAATGGATTTATTTCATCTAAAGACCTAGCTGTTTTGGTATGAACATCAAACTCGAATCTTCTTAATCTTCTCAATATAGGTTGAGATATGTTGCCTATTCTGGTTGATAAAGTTCCTAAAAACTTATCTAGTCCTTTTGATACCCTTCTTCCTAATGCACTGTCATTTCTTATAGTGTCATCTAGCACTTGTTCTGTTGAAGATGGTCCTAATTTAGGTTTTAATTTTCTGCCAGTAAGTTCTAATGCTGCATCAATCCTAACTTTACCAAACTCTGGATTACTTAATAAATCATCTGTAATGCTAGTTAAAGTTCCACCTGCTTCTACATGGTCTGTAATTATATCTTCCATATCGTCTACAAAAGAATTTGCGTTTTTTAAAACTCTACCTGTTGTAAGAGCAGCAAAACCTGCTCCAAGCGTTGCACCTGCTCCTGTAAATAATGCTGCTTTTGCAGGATCTATTTCTCCTTTCTGTGCTAAATCTTCTACTGCACTATAACTTCCTGCTAGTCCTGCTGATATTGCAGATGCAGCTTTAACTGTAGAGCCAACAGGAAATAATGTAGTAATATCGGTTAGCCCTCCAATAACTTCACCTGCTGCTTGTGCAGCTCCATCTTCAGGATCAAAATATGGACCATATTCTTGCATTAAATCTCTTTCTCTTTTACGCAGTATCATTTTTCTGCGTTCATCTACATCTGCTTCAGTAAATCCCTTGCCATATAATTCATCAGGAGAATAATGCTTAAACTCACCTTCATCTGTAAGACCATATCTTCCTAAAGGAACATTAGATTCTAATACATCAGTAAGATATCCAACAAAATTGTTTTGTTTATCGAAGCCATACATAAATTGAGTAAAAGTATCATCTGTTTCTGTTCTAATTAACTTCTTGTCTATAATTCTATCACCTGGTTTTGCTTCTAATTTTTGTAAATTAACAGACTTTTCTATCCTATCTTCAGTAAGTTTTTCACCCAAATTAACACTATCTTCTTTATTAGAAAATTTTCTAATAAGTTTTTTATTTTCTATTTGGTCTCCTGGCAAAACTCCTAATTCACGAAGTCTTGGAGAGTTTTGTATTCTTTCTAGCGTTATAGTTTCTGCCATATTTATTCTTCAATTACATCAGCATCTGCATCTACATTTGCTGTTGTTGTTTGTGCGTTTGATGTGCCTGATAGTTGATTAACAATAGCAATCATAGCTTTTGTAGGACTACCTCCTCTATTTGCATTATAGACCATAGAATCGAGTATTACAGAATCTCTTAATTCATCATCTCCAATTCCTCCAAAAATACCTGCCCTTCCAATTCTATCTACAGCATCTTTAAAGCTAGAGTTTGTTTTTAAAAGAGATTCAAAAGCATCTTCAAAAATTGATCTTTTTTCTTTACTTACAGTTACTTGTCTTCCTTGTTGTGCTTTTGCTAGAGTAGCTTCTGTAGCCAAACGCTCTAAGTTTCTTTTTTGAACATCTTGCCCAACTTTAACACCTGCTTCTAAACCTCTGCCTAGTTGTGATGCAAGATTTTCACCTGCTTGTCTAGGTTTTAATAGTTCTAAACTACCACGAAGTATAGCTGCATCTATAAGTTGTTTGTTATTTTGACTAACTCCAGGAAACAATGCTTGTGCTAATCGTTCACCAAAAATGTTTTCTGGTGATTCGTTTTTATTTAGTGTTTCTTGACCATTATTATTGTCATTGGTATTAGTTGTACTTGGATTTGAAGATGATATTAAACCCCCAGAAGGATTATTATTGCCCATAGTTACAGTAAAACCTCTTGGTATATTAGGAATATTTACACCTGGAATGTAGTTTAAAAGACCTGGTATATTAAAAAAACTTGACATTATAAAAGCCCTCCATAAAAGTTATTCATGCTTGGTACTTGTAAATTTAAACCTGGTGTAACTTGTTGTTGTACCAAAGGCATAAACTGAGGTTGTTGTGGACTTAGTAATCCTTGTAATGCTGATAAAGCTAACATAGGGTTTCCTCCTCCCATAGCTGCTTGTGCTGTTGCATCTGGTAACTGTATAGGCATAGGAAGTTCTGGATTAATTCCACCCAACATTGTTCCTTTCGTCATACCTCTAAGTGCTTGTCTTTTTTGGTCCATATTCATGTTGTTAAAATTAACGCCCATGTTTTGTCCAAAAAGCATATCCATTATTGTGTTTCCCATTATCCTAATAATCCTCCTAATAATGCTCCACCTAAGACGTAAGGGTTCATAAATCCTGTTACGGATTCTGGTCTAAGTAGTGCTCCAATACCTGCTCCACCTAGTGCACCTGCTGCAAATCCTGGTCCTTGTGTTCCTGGTCCTTGTGTTGTTATCGTACCTGGTAAAATACTACCTGCTACAATATTGCCATATTGTCCTAGTGCTTGACTTGGTGCTTGTTGTTCAAATGCAAACCTTTGCATAGCTTCTGTTATAGGTTGTTGTGCTCTTACATCTTCTGCTTGACCTACTGCTGCAAGTGTTCTTGCAGGTTGAGTAAATGTACCCATAATACTTGGGGCAAGTCCTAATGTTGCTGCTTGTGTTCTTAACACATCTCCATACACATCTCCATACAACTTAGATGCAACATCAGCTTGTTTCTGAGTAATATCTCTTATAACTTCTGCTTCTAATATACCTTGTCTTGTGCCACCTAATTGACCTGCTTGTGTAGCACCACGCCTTGCTTGTTGTAGTAATCTAGCACCACTTTCTTCTATAGGTCTTAGACTTGCTTGTAAAGACTGTTGTAGCATAGGATCAGAAAACCTTTGTGCAGGACTCATAAGCTGCTGTTGAAAAGCAGGTACGAGTGAGCCAAGCCCAAACTGTCCTTGTGCTAAAGCTGCTTGTCTTGTAGCTTGTTCTGCTGCTAGTGTTGTATCACTAGGAGCTGCATAAGTCTGTCCAGGAAAGAACTGTTGTGGTCCTGCTTGGAATTGTTTTTGTGCCTGTCTGTATAAGTCAGTTAAATAAGGTGCTTGTACCGATGATGGTTCGTTTCGTTGTACCTGTGTACCACTGCTTCCACCACCTCCTCCTCCGAGACTCATAGTCTTTCTCCTTTAATGTATGGTTGTAAGTTCTTTGCCAAGAACTGTGTATGTTTGTTCATATCCGTAATGCTCCAATTTTTTGATAAATCCTTTCCTGCAAAATGTTTCCATAGCATGACATCCGTTTTCTTCTGCCCATGCTTCGATAACTGTTATAGAATGTAACCAGTTATCTATTTCTTTCCCACCTAAAGTTATTATTCTGCAAACTTTTTTCTTTGGGTAATTTATAATCTCTGTTGTAACAACTGCTTTTATATTAGCTTCGCTATCGAATACTATCCATAACTGCATTTTTGCGTCTTTACAAAAATTATAAATATCTTGTGAGGTCATTTCGCTTTGACCTTTTTTTGATGCTCGTTCTATAAAAGGTTCACATGCTTCCCATATTTCATCAATCTCTTGTGATGGTATGCCTGTTAGAAATGTCGTCATAATTCTTCCTATTGACTTACTTGTATAATACTGAGTGTAACAGATGGGGTTTCAGGGGCAAATGCTGTAGCTGCATTATGTTGTAACTCTACATCTGTATTATCTGATGCCCAAAATGCTTGTAAGTATTGTCCTGCTGTTATACTAAATATTCCGTTCCTAGACATTACTTTCTTCTGGCCATTTTCATGTAGTGTAGAAATGATTGTAGACTGAGAACTAGTTATTCCATTTATTTTTGGAAAGAAATATGTAGTTTTTGTACTAGCACTACCAGATGATAGAGTCGCATGAAAACTTACATAATATTTACCTGTATGGGTAAAGTTAAGTTTACTTGCATCTGTGTCATCAATGCTTATACCTTGTTTATCGCCTGAATTATTAAATGTTATTGCATAAGCTGTATTTGTCAATGTTGGTGTTTGGTCAGTTGTATCATAAAAAAATCCAAAATCACCTGCTCCACTACCACCTGCAAATGCTCTCCATATAGCCCCATCATAATAATATAAATTATTGCCTTGTCCTGGATTCCAGTTAGTGCCATCAGCATAAACAATATCACCTTCTTTCACTCTGCTAGGTTCTGTATTTTTTTCTTCTATAAATGATATAGGGTTTTCTTGTAACGCACCTTGCAGTTTAGTCAGTTCCTCAAAGATATATCTTGGTAAATCTTCTGTATTAGCAGGTACAGGATTAGGTACATACTTAGGAGCTTGTGCCATTATCTCTCTCCTATTACCTCATATTCTAAATCATATCCGTTCAGCTCAAAAGTGCTATCTTCTGTGTGTTGAAATCTTACTGCTATAAATTTACCTGTCGATCTGCAATCTACTTTGTTTTGCGTATTAGGTGTAAATTCTTGACTAGGTGTAAATGTATATGTGCCGTTAGGACTCATAGAACTTCCTACCGATATAGTACATTTGCCAGTTCCTGCTATCTTAGGTGTAAGTTTTCTTACTTGTTTTACTGTGTTTGTGTTGCCATCTAAGGTTAATCCTTTTCTTTCTATAGTTGTGATGTAGTTTTCACCTGCAAACTGTTGCCCAAAATCTCCACGATACAGTTTAGTATCTGCTACACCTGCCATAAGAATAGACCTTTCTGTTGGGTTATATTGTCTATCTCCCCATGTACCACTATAAGCTGTCCATGTAGCTGATTGTCCTGACCATACAACAGATGTTGCCCCAGGATCTACAATTCCAGGACCAATGTGATAAATATTAGGCAAATCACGAAAAGTAAATGAGTTATTAACATAGTTATAAATTAATGCTTTATTGCAATATTGTGAACCGATACTAGGATAACACACCCACATTTCAGATTGCTGAACATTGTGTGTGCAAAAAGTTAAGTTAAAATAGGCACTATTAATATCATCAAATAGCTGTCTTTTAATTAAATCAGAAGCTACAGACTTTTTAGATACTCCATTGTGTACGATTAAATCACCTTG
>Ga0181412_1000966_pt1 | contig 11550 bp, 11 predicted proteins | sample 35SPOviralmetaG_FD_130113 | JGI IMG/M metagenome (GOLD analysis project Ga0181412, IMG submission 130113) | Marine viral communities from the oligotrophic San Pedro Time Series (SPOT) site, San Pedro Channel, CA, USA - 35 SPOT_SRF_2012-08-15 | ecosystem: Environmental > Aquatic > Marine > Strait... | reverse complement strand
TGTGATGAAAGGATTGATAATACTGCATCAGAAGTTTCAGTTTCTTCAGTTCTAAGCATTTTGTCCATCCAATCAAACGTTTCAGTATAATTTTCCATATTTTCTGTTACATTAAACGTTATATTTAAATCATCGAATGACATCCTATCACCAGTGAATCCTAAGTTTACACCACGGTATGGTTGATCTACTGCACCGATTCCAATACCAGGTAAGCTTACGCTATTACAGAAATATTCTAAATTAGGATATTTAGTTGAATCCATAGTAAATTTAAATCCTGTTGGACTTAAGAAATTTTTATTACTCGTTACTGCCATTTTCTGCTCCGTACCAGTTCCATCTACCATCTGGTTTACTTTCTTTTATAAATTTTTTCCAAAGATAATCGTTATACTTTTCTTTATATTCTTCTCTCGTATGTGTTATTGAACCAAACGCTTTGTTCTCATCACAATTATCTAACCACATACGATTAACAAATTGATCAAATTTTTCTATCACTTTTACATTCATATATCTATTTATACGCAAAAAAAAGCAGGATCCGAAGATCCTGCTCTTAAAACAAAGTTTTTCAACTTATGATTTACACCATAATGTCGTCAACTCTGAAGATTCTGAAGTAAGGGTTAGCTCTGTCAACACCTGTGCCGTCAGCTGCAACAAATGGATTTGTTACCATGCCATACCTTGTTTTGAATCCGATCCTTGGTTGGAAGTCACTCTCACCGATCGCTTTAACCATTGTTAAAGGAACGTATGGGCAGTAGAACATACCAGCGTCATAAGGGTTTGAACCTCTATAACCTACACAAGCAAAATCAATTGTTGCGTATGGATCTATGTAAACCTTCATTCTTCCGTTTAGAACACCGGCAAAAGTATTACCAGTATCATCAACGTTAAGGTTTGAGACTAGAGCTGGAGAATAATCCAACACACCAGCAGCTGCTAGTGCAGAAGCAACGTCTGAAGAACATAATACGAAATTACCTTTTCCTCTACGTGTTTCTTTTGAGATCACGTTAGCTTCTCTTTCGAGTTGCATTACAAGACCTTTGAATTTTTCAGCCATCCATCTACCATCTGAGTCAGTAGCAACATCAAAGATACCGCTAACAGCTGTAGATGATTGAAGAGCACCGATTTTAGCTTTAGTAAGAACAGTTCTTACCATTTCCCTGTTGATTTCCGCAAGGATCTCAGCAGATAGGATGTTAGCTAATTCGCCTTCAGCATCTAAACCATGGATAGCTTTCAAATCTTGTGCTAATTCCATTGTGTATTCAGCTTTTAGGGCTCTAGATTTTGCAGTCACTGTTGATTTCTCGATTGAGAAAGCCATTTCAGCGAATGCTGCACCTGCTCCACCAGAAGTTCCTCTAGCTTCAGCAGTTGCTGTTGGTAAACCTGTACCGAATGTGTTAGTGATGTCAGCAGCTGCTGTATCGACGATAGTACCGTCAGAGTCAGCATCAGTTGCTCCACCTAATCCAGTAGGTTCTGCTTGATGAGTTCCAGTTCCTGAAAAATCAGTATCTGCTTCATCAAATAAAGCTTCAGTACCACCTTGAGTGCTGTACTTAGACTTCATTGCAAAGATAAGACCAGTTGGTCCTGTCATTGGTTGAACACCTGCGATATCATAAGCGATAAGGTTAGGCATTGCACGCCTTACTAGAGAGATTAAAACCGGGTCAAAGTTTGAGATGTTAGAACCAGTAGCGTTAGCTGCTGCTTCGGTAACAAAACCTTGTGCTTGGTTTCTTTCTTCTTGTAAAGCAATTTCTTGGTTTTCCAAGAGTCGAGCTGTAACACTTTTCTTGTACTTGCTGTCTATAGCTGGAGCCTCTGCGTGCTCTAGTACTGGTGTCCACTTCTCGATTAATTGATTATCTGCGTTAAACATTTTGTTCTCCTATTATAGATAAATTATTAATTTGCGTTTTTAGAAATAGCTTGTGTGTATCTGCTCATAGTATCTGACACGTCAGCCGGAGCTTCGTCATTTCCTATAGCTGCATCTACTTCAGATTCAGTTTCATTAACGTCTACTTTGAAATAAGATTCTCTGATAGTTTTTACTTTCGTAGTGAAAGTTTCTTTATCTTCGAAATCTACGCTTTCTACTAAAGATGCTAGTTTTTCTGCTTCTGTATCAGCAAGCCCTGAAGAAGCTTCTCTTATTACATCAGCTCTTTCGTAAGATTGTGCTGTTTCATGTAACTTGATATTCTCTTCTGTGGTTTTATTGAGTGATTCTTCTAGTTCAGAAACTTGATCGGCCATATCGTCGATTAAGTCTGCTTTACCTTCTGGTACTTCAATGTAATGTTCCTTAAAGACAGTTTGTAAAGATTCCATAAAGTCTTCAGCAAGCTCAGTCCTAAGACCAGTTGTTACTGCAACTTCATTCTCTTTCATCCAGCTTTCTACTACGTAGTTCAAGTAGTTATCTACTTTTTCTACCATAGAAGTCTGAACTTCTCCAACCTCTTCTTCAAGGTTTTGCGCGTATTCGCTTTCTAATCTGTCGATTTCTGCACTTAGTTTTGACTTAAGTGTTGCTTCGAAGATTGCTTCAGCCTTCGCTCTAAATCCTTCGGATAATGTAGCTTCATCAGATACTAATGCATCTAAATCTTCTGAATAATCAAAATCTGTTCCTTCTTGTTTAGGACTTGCGTCACTAGACTTAGCTTTAATACTTTTATCACCAGTTTTTGGTGCAGCATTAATTGCTTTATTAACAGATCCATCATCTTCAGACTCATCAACCGCAGTCAATTTTGCAAACATAGCTTGCGCTTCATGTTTTTTCGCCTTCTTAAACATCTCGACTGCAGCGTTAAGTATTCCAGCTTTAGTTGATGGTGCTTTTACAGCAACTTCTTCAACTTCTTCTTTCTTAGCTTCTACTACTTCTTCTGTTTCCTCGTTTCCAACTTCGTTTTCAACGAGCTCATCAGAAGCTTCTTCAGCTACTACTTGCTCTGCATCTTGAGATTCGTCTAATTCGACTTCATTTTCAGTAACTTCCGCTACTTCTTGATTGTCTAATTCTGACATTTTTTCTCTCCTATTATAGAGTTAAAGTTTAGAGAGGAAATTTTTAAAAGCTCTTATCTGCGCTTCACCTAAGTGCTGCAAAGGAGTACCTTTAATTTCAGTCTCAATCTTTTCAATTTCTTGCTCTGATAAAATACCGTTATTCCATACCCATTCTTTACCTTCCATTATTCCATTGACAAATGCCTCTGGAGCAGAAGGATCTTGAACGATATCAACTGTGGCCAACATAAAGTCGGACCCAACATAACTAGTACCTTGTTTCTGAACAAGACTACCCATACCACGACTTGATACACCAAGCTTAACTCCTCCATCTAACAAACCTTCGACAATTTGTCCCATAGGGGTTTTAAGAATTGATGCCTTTCCTACAACATTACTTCCCTCAAATCTGAGTTCAGTAATCTTATGTGAAACTTTATCTAAGTTAATTGTGGGGCCTTCAGGATGATTTAACTCTCCTACTGCTCTTCCACTTTTAACTTGTTCAGCAACGTATTTATCTACCGCTGCTTCTAAAATCTTTTTTTCGTATATTCGGCCGTTACGATTTTTCTTATCGGCCTGCATAAACACACCTTCAATGACGTGTTGTTTGCCACCATTTTTGGTAGCTTCAGTATAGCATTCAATATTGCTATCTGTATATTCGCTAATTAGCTTCATATTTATTCCGCTTCTTGTTTTGCATGAACGCGATCTATAACTGTAGAGCCCAGTTCGACTTTCTTAGCATCCATAGCACCATTAATTTTGGAGCTCATTAATGCATCAAAAGCTTTTTTTGCTGCTACAAGATCATCATCCTTTACGTTAGTAATTAATTCTTTTACATTACTCATTTCTTGTTTCCTTTAATATATTTATAATAATTTAGATATCAAGATCGATATTATCGACGTTTCCAGCTTCTTTTTCAGCATTTATTTGCTTATCTTGTTCAGCTATCTCATCGTCAGACATTCTTAAGATCTTTTTTCTAATCCATTCATCTGAAACATACTTACCAACATATTCTTCTAATGTTGATAACATCTCAAAACGTTCTCTATACATTTCTGATTCTTTAAGTTCTGCGAAATAATTATCTTCGATAAAATCAAAAACAATATCTTGTCTCATTCCTTTCCAATCTTCTTTTGTAATTACCCCTTTAAGCAATAATTGAGATTTCAATACTTGCATAAAGAGATCAGAGAATCTTTTACGAAGTCTATCAATAAACTTCTTAAACTTAACTTCATCACGTGTAATTTCTGTACTTCTACCTAAACTAAACTGTGCTTCTTGTTCTAATCTGCTCATAGGAACATTTAACGATTTATATAATTTCTTTTGGAAATATATAATATCATCAATTTGTCCTAGATTTTCGCCACCTGGTAAAGTACTAATTTCAGTACCTCTTCCACCTTCACGTCTTGGTAAGAAGAAATCTTCTAACATAGACATATGTTTACGATCATCTTTAATCGCACCAGTGTTTGCATCATAAACCATTTTGTTACGATACTTATTCATGATGTTGGTTAAATATTCTTCTGCTTTACCTTTAGGTAAGTTACCAACATCAATATAGAATATTCTTCGTTCTGGTGCACGTGATATTCTATAAATTACAAGTGAATCTTCCATCATTCTTAGCTGATTCACTGGCTTAATTGCTTTATGCAAATAAGATAAGATCCTTTTTCTTGAAGGATCTAACATACCTGAAGTCGCATATATTATCGAATCAGGATGTATTTTTAAACCTGTATTGGCATTTCCCATTTTATTATCTTGAAATAAGAAATACTCTTTTTGTTTTACGATTACTTCTGCACCAGTAGTATCATCTGGCTTAGTTTCTATTTCTTTGACCTTTCTTAAATTTATAGGGTCAATATATCTAAGCTCTTTTATACCACCTTTAGGATTATTTTCATCAATAATCACGTGATAAGGTAATCTTCCATCCACATACCATTTTCTAAACCAATCTGATCCGAATGATGTGAATTCTAATAATTTTAATACTGTTTTAAACTCACTTCGAATAGTCTTTTTTACACTATCTGAAAGAGAAGTTTTATCTAATATAATATTAACAGGTGCACCATCTTGGTCACCTACAATAGTTTCATTGATAATATCTTCAATAGCAGCATCAGTTTCTGGATGACTTGCTACATCTCTATATTTTAATATTAAATCTATTTCATTTTTTGCTTTGTCGCCATCGAGATCTAAATAAGCGCCAAAATGTCCACCGGAAGTAATAACTCCAGCACCATCTTGCTCTGTATCAGGTACAAATGAAACCCTATCTGGGGTTTTCGTACCTTTTCTATTTATCTCGAATCCGAAAAATTCTGCCATAATTTATTTCCTCATATTATCGGAGGGGAAATAAATTCCCCTCTTCTAATACTATTTATACTACTTAAGAAGTAGTGTCAGATTCCCAATAAGTTACTGTCATTTCAACAGCAAACTCTTCTATTGCATTTTCTTGATCGTAACCTAATTCGATCGCTGCAACAGATACGGGCCAACACCCTCTTACATCATATTTTTTAACGGTATCGCCAGCTTTATTAAGCTGTTCAATAACAACGTCTGATGAATAATCAGCAACGTTAGTTAAACCTGTGTTACTAACATTACTATTTATACCATTCATCCATCGTTCAAACGCGTTCCTAACTTTAAAGTCTGCATCATTGATAACAGTGAAAGAAATATTTTCAAATGTTCTATCTCCTGCTATATTAAATGTTCTTCCACGGAATTTCATTTCAACTGCTCCAATAGTAGAAGCTGGTATTGAAATTGCTTTACACATAAAAGAAGTCAATTCAACATCACCACCAGCATAAGCTGGAAAGTTAATTGTTGCTTTGAACAAGTTAGCACGTGCTCCACCGCCAGTAAGTTTAGCTTTAAAATCGTCTACACCTAAAATTGCCATGATTGCCTCCTTATGAACCAGCTATTTCAGTAAATGAAACGCCCGTTCTTGTTGCTATAAAGTTCAAAGTAATAAAGTTAATAGATCTTGAAGGCTTGATAAAGATATCAGCTACAAAATTATTACTATCAATCACTTGACCTGTGTTATTAGTTGTGTCACAAACTACTAAGAAGTCTGTAACGCCTCTGCGCCCTTTAACATCTCTTAAAAACGGCTCAACCAGATTTTTAAACTGTGCTCTTGTAAATTCATCATTGAATTCAAATAGCTGTGCTTTTGCTGCGGTTGATATTGCTTTTTCAATCGTGTTAAACAATCTACGTACGTTAATACGATCGAATGCTGACGGTTTTGAAAGCAATGTTTTATCACCAAAAAGAAGTGTTCCTTCTCCTGGGAATGAGACAATTGGATTAACCCTTGCTTTATAGAGAGTATCTCTATCAGCTTTAACTGGATTATAAGCCAATTTAACTACACCAAACAATTGACCACGTGAAGCTCCTGCAGGTGAGAACCATGCATCAGCTGTACGATCAGTTGCAGCGCATAGACCAGCAATGTGTCCACCTGCTCCTATCCATCTGTACTTATCGTTATATTTATCATATACGTAAAGTGCAGTTGAATCAGCGGAAGCGTAAGAACTTGAAGAGAGCGAGTCAGCCCAAGTTTTTACAGCAGCTGCTGGTGCAGATTCATTTACTGTGTCTTCGATTGGTGGTGATACGAATGCCATACAATCTTTTCTTGCAGTTGCTACCGCAATTAATTTTTGTGCTATAACATTCGGTGTTGCGTGCGTGTCTGGAGCAGCAAACAACAATTGTACATCAACAGTTTCAGCGTCAGCCAAAAGGTCGTAACCTAATGAAACTTCGCCATTTGTTGGTGCATTATCGTCAGTTCCGTGAGCTAAAGAATCAACTATAGCTGTTGTAGAACCGGCGATTGATGAAGCTGAGGATATTAATACCCCCGCGTTTCCTAAAGTTGCAGGATGGTTTGCCCAACGTATGTAGTCTGAACCAGCATTGATTACATCTACATAATAGTTAGAAGTTCCATCAGATTTTTTAGCATCTGATCCCTGCGACATAAAGGCAAACGTTTCTAAAACAGTTCCAGCTGTTCCAGAAATTAAGCCTCCTTCGTCAACCACGACTACATGAAGTTCATCTCCAATTGTAGATTTACCCAATGAAACTGCATAATCGGAAGTGCCTGGAGCTGCGTCGAATAAATCAGAATATTTTCCAACTGCTGTCATATATTCTATGCTAGCAAAGTTAGAAACACCTTCTGTTATAACGCAAACTTTTAAGCTGTTACCAAGTGTTCCTGGGCATTTTGCAACCCATTCTGCAACTTGAGTATCGTGTGCTTGACCGCTCGAGTAGTTATCATTGTAATGTACATCGTTTTTGACTAATAAGCCCTGAGTACCAGCAGTCGCATTTAAGTGACCACTTGCAACTCGGACAACTTTTAGAGCATTACCGTATTTTAAAAATCCAGCTGCGCTTAAAAAGTATTTGAAAGTATTAGAATCTGGAGTTCCAAAAACTTCTGCAAGCTGCTTTTCAGAGCTTATATCTGTTATTTGGTCGACCGGACCCCAATTAAATGACCCAGCGAATCCACCAATACTGGTAGAAACGGCAGGTACAACGCTTGTAGCGTCAATTTCTTTTACCTGTACACCAGGTGATACTTGAAATGCCATCGCTTTTTCCTCTCAATTGAGTTATTAGTTATATGTCCACATAATAAGTTAAGCAACAACTGTTGCATTCATACTTATATTTATAATATAAAATATTCTAGAAAACTCCCGAATGTTTACCGCTATCGGTTTCGAACCATATTTGACCGTCATCATCTATTTCATGCTTCGGTTTTTCTGGGTCATCGTTAACGAATCCAAATGGGACTACGTCTTCCTGAATTGCTTTTAATTGTTCTTGATATAACATCGTTTTCATTTCTATATCTGTCATACCTAAGAATATATCTGTTGTTGTAAACCAGCCAAATAAGACTAGGTTCATCATTAAATCATCATGATTTGTTAGAGATGCTTCATATGATTGTCCTTTCGCTACAAATGTGCTCATTTCTACAATTGTATTAGCATCTACTATGTGTATTTTCTTTTGTTCTATTAAATCTTTTATGTTTGAACAACCAATTCTCTTCACTCTACGTGACATTGTTGCTCCAATTGCGTTAGTTTTTACTGTAGATTCTACAAACATGTTCTCATATTCTAAATCATAGTATAATCCATTACATACTAATTGACCAGCATCATTAGATTCTACAACACAATACGCTTTGTTAAACATCGTTGCGTATTTAAATATAATATCTGGAAATAATAACGGCGATATTGTATTATCTCTGAATACTGCAACTTGTTTAAACGGATTTACTGATACATCTATTACAGTAAATGTCGAATAGTCCTGCCCCCGCCCGCGGGCGACGTCTACACACATCACATATTCGTGATTTTGTAATGGCATTTCGTACACATATACGTTTTCTTTTACCATTACTGGTTCATGCATCTTCTGAGCAAGTAAAGCATTCGCATCAATTAGCGTCCCGCCCCTGCCTAGGAAGGTATTTCCAAACTCTTGGTCAAACTGAATCTCTGAAGTATTCGCAATTGTTAATGCTTTCCAAGCTTCATCTCTACCTGGAACATCCCACCAATCTACTCTAAATGGTTTAAATTCATTCTCTCCAGAGGTTGCACCTTCCCATAACTTATGGAATATATTACCTACTCCGTTTGCGGTAGATGTTATAATAATTTTAGTATCAGTACCTGATGAAATTACAGGATATGTAGATGTATAGAATTCTGCATCATTTTCTACGAAAGCAAACTCATCTAAGAATAATAAATTAACAGATAATCCCCTAATTGAAGATCCTGAAGTTGCGGTTGCTATTATACGAGAATTATTTGAGAATTCAATAGAACCTTTATTAAGTGCTTTCGTTCCTGGTTGTAAAAAGAATGGGATATGTTCTAAAGCTAATGTTACACGAGCTAACATCTCTCTGGCAACAACACCTTTATTAGCTAAGATTGCAATTGTTTTTTCTGAATGAAATAATGCATACCATAATAAGTATACAACACTTGAAATTGATTTACCGCTTTGTCGACATGCTAAACACATACTGAATCGATTCGCATTAAAATGTTCGAACATTTCTGCTTGATACGGATATAATTCGAATGGAACTAAACCATCATCCAAAGAAATAATTTTTACATATGTTGTTGCAAAATACGCAGGATCTTCCATACACCTTTTGTATTCTCTAACTTGTTCAACGGTAAAACCTTCTTCAACACCATCTCTTTTGACATTAGTGTTTCCTAGGTAACCGAATTCGTTATTCTTTATTCTTGCCATTAACTTCTATCACATCATCTTTTGCATTTAACATTCTTTGCAGATCTGTTGTACTTCCAACGAATACATTATTATTTGTTACGTTTCGTAACTCTTCTTCAGGTGTTTTTTTCTTTAAATCTTTTTTAATTTTTTGAAGATTCATTAGTTTATCTGTAACATCAGCAATGTTTTTAATTGAATTACTTAATACTTCAAATGCTCTTGGATGTTCTGATTCTCTTGCTAATTCATGCATAACATCTAAAGATCTTGTTCCGTTGTGAATAAGATCTCTGTATGTATCGCGTGAAAATTCGTAATCATCTTTAATATCTTTATCATCGATGTATACTTGAGGAACAGATTTGTTTTTCTGTGGTAAGTTCTTTGCGAGACTATCTTCTATTTTCTTTTTCTTATCCATAATTTATATATAATTTATGTGTAACTGGCAACATTCGCGGTAGCACCCGAAGTTTGTCCAGTTAATGTTTCGCCAACTTGCAACCAACCCGAAGGTGCTGCAACCGTCAATATTGCTCCACTTGGAGATTGTAATACTGCATTACTTAATTCCATTGTATGACCAGTTACAGATGATGTAACAATTTCTTGTTGAGCAAATGTACCAGAAGGAGTAGTAGTTGTAATCGTAAAGCTATCTGGTACTCCTAGTGGATCATAAGATGTAACAACTTTATATTGATCCGTTCCAGGACTTCCTGAAGTAATAAGTGTATCGCTTTCTTCTGCAGTTGTTGGATCCAGCTTGTAATTTAATCCACTATATTTTTCAGATGTATTAGCTTGATTAAAATAATCGATTTCGATTTCTTTAATAATTCCTTGATCTTGTGTTGGTCCAAAAAATCTCATTTTCATTGTAAAATCAAGTGTATATGTTAAAACCCTTCGAGATGCAAAATCACCTTCGTATTCATCTTCTATAGATGTACTTGTTAAAACAATAGGAACATCTTGTTTATAATCCCATCCGTTTATTGGTTTTATTGTAACCGAATATTCTGGTTGAAAATATGGTAATATTTGTTCTAATATTTGTAATCCATCATCTTGGTTTTTAGCTAATATGCTTAATTGCATTCCAATATTATATGGAGTAACATGTTTTACTGTTTGTTTTTTACTTGCATCTGTTCCATGCCTTTCTTCTACTGTTTGCATTTTACCTAATCTATTCGAAGTATCAGGTTCTATACTAGAAATTTCAAATGACATACGAGGAAGTTTAAGTGCCATCGATGCATCAGTACCAGTTTTTTCTTCTAATCGAGCTAAGAATTTTTGTTTTGGTCCATAAGCTAATGGAACTTTTATTTGATTTAATACACCACCAGATCCATCTAAACGAATCACAGTTATATTATTAAAAATTGTACCAAAAACCGATACAGCTTTTCTTAATGTTGAATGATAGAAATGAGAACCAAACATTAGTAATTATCCGATGGGTCACCGAAAGGATTATTTTCAGTGAAGTCTAAGAATCCGTCAGCATCTACTTCAAATGAGACATTATCTGCATTTTCATCTGTAGGATCTACGAAGCTACTATTATCTCCGATATCATAAACTTTTGTTATTGTTACTATATGAGCTGCTTCACCATTTTCTTGAGCAGCTGATGCGGTTAATGTAGAAGAAGCTATAAAGTCTCGTGCTTCAGCAATACCGCTTACACCAATATTAGATACACCTATTCTACCAGTTGTAGATGAAAGTATATCAAGTGTTTGTACTTCTCCGAATACGCTAATAGCTGGTGAGCTTGATAGTTGTTGTGTTAATATTTCTCCAACTACTGGATGATCATTTTGTACAGCACATGTGTATTCGATTGTTGTTTGATATGAGTAATTAGCTTGTACTGAATCAATTCCAACATCACCAGTTTCAAAGTCTTCATCATTGTATTCGAATAATGAGCATTGTAATTTATAAACAGGTAAATTTGATAATTGATAAAACGGTTGTTCATGTTCAACAAACATAATCTCGAAGAATTTATTTGTCATTGGAAGGAATAATAGATCTCCTTCTAAAGGTCTATCTTTTGGATTATCACCTTCGTAAAGTCCT
>Ga0181412_1000965_pt1 | contig 11554 bp, 10 predicted proteins | sample 35SPOviralmetaG_FD_130113 | JGI IMG/M metagenome (GOLD analysis project Ga0181412, IMG submission 130113) | Marine viral communities from the oligotrophic San Pedro Time Series (SPOT) site, San Pedro Channel, CA, USA - 35 SPOT_SRF_2012-08-15 | ecosystem: Environmental > Aquatic > Marine > Strait... | reverse complement strand
GCTAAGGCCTTTTTCAGAGAGAACGAACCAATTGTATAATAATGATTATAATGGCGTTGTTGATGCTGCCTTTGCAAAAATCCCTGTTCAAGCACAACCCCTTGGAGAGTTCACAGATTCCAGAAATGGGTTCTTGAGCAATGTAGTTATGTTTGATGTACCAGAGGAAAAAATTGCTAAGTTGGAAATTATTTTCAGATACCACGATGGTAGACTCGTAGAGTTTGATAATATTCCATTTAACTTTACAATTGAGTTTAACAGGCTCAAGAATGAAATCGCTCGTGCTTATAGTGTAAGAGTACCTAATGCTTATCTCTTGTAAGTTAATAATAACAACAATATAATATAATAGAATGAATTGGCTTATTCCTGCAATATCAACATTATTTCTTACGGGTATCTTCAATACATATGGAATATGCAGGTAAGACATTTGTAAAAGGAAATATGGAACAAATAATTTATTTTATGGCGTTTTTTGCTTTGGGTGGGCTATTTAGTTTTATTGCATTGTTATATTTTCGATCTAGTCAAGAAAAAGCATTTAACAATGTTTTTAACAAGGATTTCTCATATTCAAAACTTCTCATACCTGGTTTATTATTGCCCATTGCAATGTTTCTCAATATGATTGCTCTTGGACAAGGTGGTGGTATTGTTATGACAATAATAAATCTTAACATGTTAGTCACTATTTTTGCTGGGGCATATTTCTTAGGAGATAAAATTGATGCATCAATTATTATATCAACATTAATAGCTATATGTTTTATTGCTTTTGCTAGTTATAGATCTATTAAGATCAACTAAAGTTTGATTTTATAGGTTTGATTCGCCCACTCCGTAATCGTAGAGATTTGATCTTTGATGAAGTCTCCATCATATCGTTTCAGATCTAAGAACCTTGGTTTACTCATTTTTGCAGTTTTGTAGTAGATATATGGTCCATATTTACCTTTTCGTATACTTGCGTTTGCAGTAAGTTTTCTTGGTTTGAATGAATTATCAAGAACCGCCCTCACATCGTCTATTGTGACATCTTCAAAAGACTTCTCACAATCAACGTTGTACTTTGCTCCACCACATTCCACATACATACCAAATCTGCCGTTCTTTATCTCAACCGATTTGCTATCAATTTCCCCAAGGACTCGACCTGTTTTCTTACCTGCATTTGTTAACACAATCTCAGATAAACTATACTCTCCTCGTCTAAGTTTATCAAGGTCAATATCTTCTTTTACTTTTTTGAATGAGGTTTTGCCATTTTTTACACATTTGATTACAGGACCATATTTTGCCACCATGTAAGTGTGGTCTTTATCAATAGTAATCATTTGTTTGTCAACACTACCAAGAGGCTCTGCTAGCTCATCAATTTGACTTAAACAGCTTCGACACAACTCATGCCATATGGAGTTGCCTTTAGCAATTTGATCCAGTGTATCCTCCATTGCTTTCGTATAATCATATTCAAATAGAGGTCCGAAATGCTCTAGAAGGAACTCGGCTACAATGATGCCTACTGGTTGGATTACAAGCTTGCCGCGTTCACCACCAAATGATCTCGTTGTGGTTTCTTCACTTAACTCTTCGCCTTCAAGAGTGAAATCAATGCATTCTATTTCCTTGCCTTCAACGTTAGCCTTTTTAACATATTCTCTTGCTTGAATCTTATCAACCAAACTTGAGAATGTAGAAGGTCTACCAATACCTCGTTGTTCAAGCATCTGAACTAGTTTTGCTTCTGTAAAGTGACTTTTCAAATCTTTCATAGTGACTTTAGAGGTAACTTTCTTATAGTCAATTGGCCCTGCTTTAAGGGTTAGAAGGTATTGATAATTCGGATTTGTCTCTTCGTATCCAGCCACGACTTTCCATCCGGGAAACACGACTTGCTCTGTCGAGTACTTGTATGTTGCTTCTTCGGGAGCAGTAACCTTTCCAGTTACACCAGTATATGTAGCTGCTGCCATACAACTTTCTAGGGTGTTACGCCTGATCATTGCATACAACTTTGCCTCTCTGTTTCCCATTGACTCATCAACTCTTTCTCTAGCAAGATCTGTTGGTCTTATGGCTTCGTGTGCTTCTTGTGCGGTTGATTCTTCCTCTTTCTTTTTACTCTTCTTTTTCTTGCTTTTCTTTTCATCTTTACGCTCTGAAAGTGCGTCTACTTCAGGATGCACGTAATCCGCCCCATATGTATTCGTAATTATTACTTTCGCAGTATCTATAAACTCTTTGCTGTATGTCGTGCTGTCAGTTCTCATGTATGTAATGTAACCACCTTCATAAAGTTTCTGACACGCCTCCATTGTAGCTTTTGGAGAAAGGCGCATCTCATTGCTTGCTGCTTGTTGAACTGCGCTTGTGGTATATGGAGTAGGCGGATTTTTTGTTGATTTTCGAGGTTCACTACATGAATATTCATGTTCATGTGATACTGTTTCCTCTAAGAAGGTTTCCATTGACTCTTCGCCTTCGTGATTTTTATCTAGAGCAAAAGGGAGCATTTTCTTTGTGAAATATCCGGTTGTAGAGTAGACTTTGCGACCAGGTGAAGCATCTATCTCTTTTTGATTGTCGTATATAAGTCTGAGTGCTGGCGTTTGACATCTACCAGCTGAGAGTGCACATTTAGTTTTGAATGAAATCTTATTCCAAAGAATTGGTGAAATCTTGAAACCAACAAGTAGATCTAACACTTGTCGAGCATGTTGTGCATGTACCAGTTCCATATTGATTCTGGTTGGTGATGAAACCGCTGTTCTGAGTGCAGTTTCAGTAATCTCGTGGAAGATAATTCGTTTTGTTGTATTTACAGGCAATTTAAACAATTGACATACATGCCACGCAATCGCTTCCCCCTCTCTATCATCATCCGCAGCCAACATTACATCTTCTGCCTGATTAATGAAGGTTCTTAGAGTAGAGATTTGTCTTGACTTTGAAGATACATTTGTAAATGTTGGAGTGAAGTTGTTGGCTATATCAATGTGTTTTAGGTCTTCCAGTGACCTAAGATGGCCAAAGGTTGCCATGCATTTATACCCGGCACCAAGGTATTTCTCGATTTTACCACATTTGGCCGGCGACTCTACAAGGACTGCAATGTACGGCATTATTAGTTATTTATCTGATAATGCTATACCTTTTCTTCAAGCAATTTTACGTTTAATTATCGTTAGCCATGTTTTTGAAGTCTTTCCATGACATCTTTTTTGGTGGAGGCCTACTTGGTTTCTTTGTTCGTTTCTCTCTCAATTCTTGCGCTGCATCTATTTTATCACCACGTTTAATAGCACTGTCAATGTAGATTTCTTTTAGAAGCTTACCTACGTGGAAAGCTCCCTCGTGTTGATCAATGTTTCCATCTTCAATTGCCGCTAATACATTGAGAAACCGCTCAAAAATCTGGAAGTCAATCTCATCTTTCTTGATTCGGTTGAAAATATCAAAGTAGTTATTGAATAAAAAATTACACTGTTTCTCTAACATAGCATCTAATTGATGACTATTGCTTGCTGATAGTCGAGGATATTGTCTCTTTAAAGCAACCATGCGTTCAACATCTTTCTTAATAAGTTGACTATGCTTTCTATCGCGGATGTCTTGTGTTACATCTTCCACATTGTTTGCGTTAATAAGCTTATCTAGTTGGAGTCGTTGCTTGTCGTCCATTACCTTTGTATTACATATTAAGAATCAAATCTTTACGCTATATTTTCTTAGCTAATTGTATATGAAAGGAGGGAAATCGACTGGAAGAACGACTACAACGCCAACACCTTTTCTTCAAAATGGCTACACTGATGGTGCTTCGAGTAGCCGCGAACAAGCTGCAGCCAATACTAGTAACATGAACGCTAAACAAAGTTCTATGTTCTCTAAAAGCGGAGGTAAAAAATCTAAAAAAGGTGGTAATTCAACAGGGAGAACTAGCACTAGTTCTGATGGCAACACTGTACCTCAGTTTAGCAGTGGCGTTGGCGCCGGTCCAGTAAATGCTAATACATCCAGTGTTCAGAACAATCAGACAGGTACTCAAACAATTGCTGATGCAGCAGGAGATTGTTATGCTACAAACTCATGCAGTGGTGGTGGTAAGAGAAGGAGAACACGATCATGTAAAACGAATAAAAGAAAGACAAAGGGTAAGCGTCGCGCGTCTAAGAAACAAACCAAAAAACGTGGATATAAGAAAAGACGTAATAACAAGAAAAAGACACGTTCAACTGGTAGAAGACGACGATAAAAAATCAAAGCATAAAGTATTATGAAAGGCAGCGATATATCGCTTACAATTTTCATTATTGTCGTATTCGTTATGTTAATGCTGATTTCAATAATTGCGATTGGTAAGCAGAAGATTGAGGATGATTGGCCATCATATAGATGTAATCCTGCCGTAATGCCATTTGCAAGTGCATTTGGACAAGACGCAGCTACTAATTTCACGTATTGTATCCAAACTATGCAGAGCTCGTACATGGATTATCTGTTGCAACCAATGACATACAATCTTGGTGTTGTTGGTGATCTGGGCAAAGAGATATCTACTGCTATTAACTATGCCAGATACTTTATTAGCAATTTGAGAGATATGATTACTTCAATCGTTCAAAGCATCTTTGGCGTATTCTTGAATATCCTTATTGAGTTTCAACGTATGATCATAGCAATTAAAGATATGATGGGTAAAATGGTTGCAGTTTTAGCTACTTTGATGTATACATTAGACGGTTCGGTATTAACAATGCAAAGTACATGGAATGGTGCTCCAGGACAAATGGTTAGAGCAATATGCTTTCATCCAGATACATTAGTAAAATGTAAAGATGGAACACTTCATAAGATGAAAGATTTACCATTAAATGCCAAACTCAAAAATGGAGCAATAGTACATTCTGTTATGAAACTTTCTAATCTTGAGGAAGAAGAAAACCAAGTAGAAAATATGTATGCAATGGCTGGGGAAAACAAGTCTACTGTTTTTGTAACAGGGAGCCATTTGGTATATGATAAAGAACAGTCCAGATTTATAGATGTGGAGGAGTTTTCAAAATTATGTATACTTAGGGGCGAAGCAGGCAAGTGTAGACCAGTTGATCTAGACTGTCCTGAATTGTCATGTCTCATCACATCAAATCATACGATTCCTATTGGTTCATGGATATTCCATGACTGGGAAGATAATAACGGTAGTCCATCAAAATCGTTGTGCTAGAGCAACAATAGATATTATCCGCAACTATTATATACTTATGGATAAGATGCCCACTAATTTTCCAGAAAAGGTCTCAGATATGTACGAAAAAGGAGGTTTCATGTCTAAGTATGCAGGCGATTTAGTGATAACGGCTATTATCATGATTGCAGTATTTGTTGTAGTTAGTTACTTTCATGTGAAATCAAAAATGAAACCAATTCAAGATGATTGGGCAAATCAACGTTGTAACCCAAGTGTTATGCCCTTCGCTGGTATGATTAATGCGCCTGATGGTACTTCTTCGTTGGAATATACTAGTGAAAACTTTGCTGCATGTACCCAGACAATTCTAGAAGAACTTGCTGATTATTCACTTATGCCACTTTACTATGTCATGAATCTGATCACAGAAATGTTTCAAGAAATGCAAGAAGCTGTTAATGCTATACGTGCAGAGTTTGACTCGATGCGAAACAGTGTTTCTGATACCACTTCTGAGATATTTGGACGTATTTTGAATGTTACATTGCCAATTATACCAATAATGCAATCTACAATGGGGTTGATGGGTAAGGCACAGGCAACAATGACAGCCGGGATTTATACACTGTATGGCAGTTACATATCGATTAATTCACTTTTCATGTTTATTTATCAGTTTGTTTTGGAGCTGTTAATTGGTTTAATATCAGCTATTGTAGCTTGTTTTGCGATAGGATGGCTTTTCCCACCAGTGTTGATATCAGGGTTTGCTATGGCTGCCTTTATGACAATTTTATTGATTCCAACTGTTATTTTACTAGTTCTCATGCAAGAAATCTTTGCTGTTTCTGGTAAAAGCCCTCCAGGTGTACCTAGTTATTGTTTCGCTGGTGATACTGAACTTGAACTTGAGTCTGGAGAGAAAATCAAGATCAAAGATGTAGAGCCAGGAATTGTTTTAGCAGATGGTAGTAAAGTCACTGGTGTAATGAGATCTGCATCTGAATCTTGTAAAATGTACAATGTTGGTGATGTTATTGTTACTAGTAAGCATCGCATGTTTGATACAAAACTAGGATGGATATCAGCTGCTAGTCATCCAAAGAGCTTAGAAGTTGATAATTTTAGGGAGCCTTATGTGTATTGTCTTGGAACTGATACTAAAACAATCAAGATTAATGGATTTGTGTTTGCCGATTGGGACGAAATTGACGAACAAGATATGGCTGAATTACGTTGTGTCTCTCCTACTAATGGTGAAAAACCTTTCGAAAAGCTTGAAAAGTTAGATATACACTCAAAGTTGGATACAGGTTTACATCCTGATACTGAATTATGTTTAGATGATGGAAGAAGTGTTATGATTGGTGAAGTAGAAGTTGGTGATATCTTGCAACACGGAGAAGTCGTTAATAGTGTTGTTAAGATTGGATGTGCCGATATTGATAGATTTGACAAAATTATAGTTGGGGGAAATACTCTTTTATCATGTACTTCGAATGTAGAAGTAGACATAGATAGTCTAGGAGATGGTGTAGAATTAGAGAGAGAACAATGTCAAGCACCAGAGTTTGCATATCATCTTGTTACAGATAAAGGGTTCTTTAAAATGTCTGGATTTAAAATCGGGGATTATAATCGGGGTATAGAGCGTTATCTGTCAGAAGATAATCTTAGAGATTCTTACACTGTATGAAAATAATATGTAAACTGTGTATATAGAAATGGAGATCAAGCTTTTTGGTCAAAAGATGAGACTTGAGATCGTTATTATCTCTATGCTAATTGGCGCGTTCATTGCTGTTAATGCTTTCTGCTCTTGTGCAGGGGGCATGAAAGAGGGTTTCGCTGCTGGCGGAAATATGGCTGGTGCTGCCCTTGACTATTCTATGGGCAATGGTGTTTCTGTAAGTTGGGAGGCTGATTCTAAGGATGCTGTTACTGGTGATTCAAGCACATGGTTTAAGCATCTTGAAGCAAACCAGGCAGGACCTGTCCCTCTTCAGGAAGGTGAACTTTTCATGTTTGGAGATAACAAGTTCGATGGCAGCTGCTGCCCTAGCACTTACACAAACTCTATGGGATGTGCATGCCTTTCTAAGGAACAGGCTCAGTACCTTAACCAGCGTGGTGGTAACCGTACCCTAACTTCTAACTATTAAATTAGATCATTCTAGAAACTTTTTGATGTTAATTTTGATTAGCATGACCATATCATTGGGCTAATCAAAAATTGAATTAAGTATTCAGTAATACACAGAAAACTATAACGAAATATACAATATGTTACTTACACCACAACACATACGATCTTCTAGAATTGAATCCAGAATGATGATTAATTATTTTTCTATTGATAGAAAACTGTTTTTTGATGTAACAGAAAACCCTTAGTGGAGATTTCACAAAAAATTGAAATACTTTCGCACAGCATAACAGATCATAACGCCTTTGGCAAAACAAACTTCAAACGTCTCAAACGGCTCAATCAACTACGCAAAACACGACATAATGCCTTCAACCATTATGACCCCGGGATCATTCGCTTCGGCGTTGTACAAGTGCAACGCCACCTTCCACAAGGGTTTCAAGTCCAAGACTGCAGACTTCCGTATGGCGAAGTGGGACACAACATTCCAACCAACCGTGACGAAACCTGCAAATATCGTGAACGACCTCATCATCAAAGCACACGACAGGTTTGGAAACATCATAACCGCAATTGACACACTGCTTCCACAGGAATGCCAAGTTGTTTCTGAAGATTCAATTTGGCTCTACGACCTCAACCCAGAGATGGGGCCCAAGAATAGCGAGTCATTGCGCAAGCTGGAGGCCCTTCTCAATGCTCTTGTCGAAGAGTTCTGTCTAGAAGATCAACAAACCGGGAACCTCAATCGATACAAGCTTGTTGCCCTCTGCTACTTACATTGGGCGATGGTAACACCAGGTGTTTACCACATAAGCGGACGTGTCACACGGAGAAGGGGGAAAAGCTTTCGTCACTGTGCTCCTGTCTTCGCCGCAAAGAAACCCACTCAGAATAAAAAAGCATCTACAGAGGTTAAATATAAGGGACCATCACATTCCAAGGTAGGCGTGATTCCCAAGATGCAGACTAAGGTAGACGACATCATTGAGAAGATGGACACCATCATTCGCAAAGAGGACGTCTCATTCGACAAGATGCAGATCAAAGACGAGTTCGCTTTCGCAGGCTATGTCAACGAATACCTTATGACCAGCGGAAAGTTCTACGTTGGTGCAAATGGTGCCAAGAAACTCAACAAGCTTTACCAAGAACTTCAGAAGGCCAGGATTCAACTGCAAAAGGCTATCGTCACTGCGCATAGTGACGTACAGAGCCAACTCCTCCGCGATGATGGATCCTGTGTTAAGTTCAGGCAAGAACGACAGGAAGAGGTTGCAGAGGAGATTACAGGGCGAGTAAGGCTCTTCTCAAGAGATGTGGTACCTTTGGTAGGTGCTCATCAAAAAGTATCTGAAGAGCAAATGGCAGAAGAGGTTCCTGACAACTGGGAAGATCTAGAGTTCTAAAACTACAAAAAAACAAGAAGAGGAAAGAGGTCTAGTGCAACGAGACGTCGTTAAAAATGTGGATTCTTACCTCACACAAAAATACACGGGCTTCGCGCCCAATTTCTTCTTTGATAATTTGAATATTTATTTAATACTTGCTGAATTGACACTATTAATCATCTTCAACTGTGAGTTCTTCTATCATTTTCTTCATAGACATCACCTCATTCCGTAGTTCAAGTATCATGGAGTATAATTCTTCAATGCTAAGTTTTTTAACTTTTTTTGATTTTGGTTTTTGACATTGTTCTTGGTATTGTTCTGGTTCAGGAAGATCTCTATTTCTTGGAGATACAAATGAATCAGTATTCCATTTTGGACGTCCATTACATTCAATTGATAGTATTGTGCTTTTTGATAATCCAGTCTTATCAATTATATCGTCTATTTGATCTCCGTTGGCTATAAGAGTTTGACAATACCTCTTCAGCCTTCCGCATATACCCCCTCTATTACGACTATGACACATAGCAATACTTTTTATTGAATATCCATCTTTCACCATCCTTATCATATTATCTTGCTCTTCATTTTCCCATTTGAAACCATGTCTAGATGAGTTTTCAGAAGCCATAATTTACTTTTAACGCGTATGTAAATGTTTGTAATGAAATCAATTTTTCATGATATTCAGAAGTATAAACCCTTTTTCTTTTCGTTATTAGCAATTTGATTTAAAATTGAAAAGAAATTGTTTCTACAATAGAAACACAATATTACAACAATAATGGGAAGTAATTGCTCAACCGAAATAAAAAGCAAAAATCCACCGCGATATGTAACACCATATGAAAGATTAAATAAAATAGAGAGTACATTTTTAAGAGATATTGAACCAAACCATCAAGACTATAGAACTGCGCAAACTATTTTGAATGAAAGAACTATTAATCAATATGGAAATATGATGAGAAACGCACCAAACATGGGATTCTAGATGATGATTAATAAAAAAATTATGATTTATTTTTCATTATGTCATTTTAAATGAACATATTTTTCCATGCCCCTTCTTCTTTTTCTGTTTTGATCAATTTATCAACAATTTCATTTGTAATTGTCATTGGGAACTTAACTGACAATGCCATCTCTTTCTCGAACAAGTTCGTTCCAGGACGCATAAGTCGGTATAGATTTAGCTTTGTGTAGATTATTTCAAGGCACCTCTTGAGATTTCTCACACCTTTCTCGCTTTCTGTGTGAAGACCAATGATGTGTTTCATTGTCTCATCTGGGATGATGATATCAGCTTCCTCAAACCTAACTTGTTCCCTGATCTTTGGCAAGAGATATTGATTTGCGATAACAATCTTTTCCTTGGAGTCATAACCCTTTGTCTGCACTCGGTACATACGATCGCGAAGGATAGGATTGACTTTACGCTCATCATTGTAACTGAAGATAAAGAGGCACCGACTCAGATCAAAGTCAATCTCAGAGAAGTACTTATCATGAAACTTTGAGTTTTGACTTGTGTCTGTGAGATGTGTTAGGATACCAATAATCTCTTCACCCTTAGGCGTGTCACTCACTTTATCGAGCTCATCGAAGAAGATTACTGGGTTCATGCTCTTACATTGTACTAGGTTATCGACAATCTTACCCCAAGTAGACCCTTCATATGTGTAAGAGTGCCCTTCAAGGAAGCTAGAGTCTGTTGCACCTCCTAGAGCCATGAATGCAAAGTCACGACCCAACACCTTACTAATACCCTCTTTAACAAGTGTTGTTTTGCCAGTACCCATCGGACCCTTGATAGCAATTGCTGTTCCCATTGCAGAAGGGTTAGTAATCCACTGACCGATCATCTGCATTATTTGCAGTTTTACATCATTCATTCCATAAACAGCACTATCTAGGATTGTCTTGGCTGAATCCATAAAGTCAGCGCACTTGTCAGGACCATCTTGTTTTAGTGTAACAGGCAAGTTCTTATGGTGTCCAAATGGAATCTGCATGAAGGTGTCGACCCATTGCTTGATCTTGTAGTATTCACCTCCACCAGGTTCCATGTATTTGAGTGTATTGATTTTTTTGTATGCAACAGCTTTGAACTCTGGTGGAATATCAGCATCAAGTAGTTGAAGTCGGTATGGCTTTTCAATGTGACAATGTGCCATAACAGACTCCAACTCTGTAATGACCTTCTTTTGTTCCTTCACTGAAAGTTGTTCCTTGAAATACTTAGCATCGTTCAACATGTTTTTCTCTTTGATAAGCTTATTGAACTTCTTTGCATTCGAAGAACGTTCGCGTCTTTCTTTCTTTTTTCCGTTACGCTGCATTTCTTCTTCTGCTTTTGCAATGCTAGACTGTAGTGTTTTTACAACTGCAGAATCTTCACCATCTTCTTGGATGGTTGATTCAAGAAGCTTTTTCATTTTCTCGATAGCTAGACGATTAGCTTCTGTATCCTTCAATGATTTACTATCTTCTTCCTCATCTTCTTCTTCCTCCTCTTCTTCTTCCTCTTCTTCCTCCTCTTCCATACCTTCATGTTGTCCGCCGATAGATACAAACACATTGATTTTTGGCTGTTCCTGTTCCTCTTCTTCCTCTTCTTCCTCATCTTCTTCCTCATCTTCTGTATCTTCCTCGCCTAGTGTTTCACTGTCATCTTCTTCCTGCTCTTCTGGAACATAATCTTCATCATTTTCATCATTTTCATCATCTTCCTCAGGTTCGGGTTCAGCCTTTTTTTTGCCTTTCATAGATCGATGGCCGTGTTTTTTATCGGTTGTTTCAAGAATAATATTC
>Ga0181412_1000961_pt1 | contig 11608 bp, 4 predicted proteins | sample 35SPOviralmetaG_FD_130113 | JGI IMG/M metagenome (GOLD analysis project Ga0181412, IMG submission 130113) | Marine viral communities from the oligotrophic San Pedro Time Series (SPOT) site, San Pedro Channel, CA, USA - 35 SPOT_SRF_2012-08-15 | ecosystem: Environmental > Aquatic > Marine > Strait... | reverse complement strand
GGTGTAAATAGTTGAATCAAAATAATCCGAACCATCCGCAATCGTTGGGGTCGGTAAGTTTGCGGTGTTTAAAGACTTGTAGCCGCTTGGTGCGGTATACGCGAAGGCACGTTGGCCGAAGTTCCAAGTAGCTTTATAAGTTCTGCTACCACCACCACCGTCAGATCCATAACCAAAGAAAAATTCGTGATCTGTTGAAATTGTTACTGCTGACCCAGTAGCAACATTATTTTTAAACCACTGGATGGTTTTTGTTGAACTATCTAAGTCAACTGCTATACCAATAACATCGCCATCTGCCCAACTAGTCCCATAGGATTGCATAAGACCGCCGGGTGAATTAAGCCTGGCATCCGGCCTGCAGTTATATGTCGTACCATTATTTGTATAATACCCTGGCGCGTCTTGAGAATATATGCCAATAGCAAAATCTACATCACCATCAGAAGCTCTAGTCGTTACACATTCGCAATACCATTTGCCAGTCTTAAAGCCAATAGTTGACGGGACATATCCCCTGTTCCCAGATGAACCAGAAGGAGCACTTGAGTTACCACAAGTTAAATTACCATCTTCGGTAAAATATTCTGACTTGGTTTTTCCAACTGGCGACATTGTCGCATAATTGCCCACGACTTCATTTCCGACGCCCGTGTCTGTAGGCTCTGCCGCGTTGCTTGGGGTGTCAACAAAACAATCATTTATTGCTGCCTCATCAATTGTTGCCGCAAATGCTGCGTAGATGTATGTCCCACCGCTTGCGTTCCAAACGGTGTCACTTGTGCTAACCGTAAACCCGTTGGAATTTACAGAGTAAGCAGTAATTCCAGTTGCACCAGCAGCGTTACTGTTTGGATAAATACGTTCATCAAAAGCATTTCTTTCCGCATCAAAAATTACCCAGTTATAACCCGAGGCATCCGTTCTTTTCATCAGGATAAACTTGGGCTTAAACCCAGTTGTTACCGTTGGCCCTGACGAAGAACCGTTACCTGTGTACGATCCAAATTTGGAAAATCCGACAACTTCAGACCACACGTAAGCAACAAAATCTTTTGTATTTTGATTGACGTTATTGACGGATGACGACCCGTTGGTAAAAGTAATTGTATTGCTAGTAGGAGTTCCTACTCCACCACCACCTGCTGATGAAGCAGCAAAAGAAGCAGAAGTGCTGTTAAGCAGGACTACATGCCCAGAAGTTAAACCAGAATGGTAAACACTCCAGCTATCAGTTGTTTCTCTGCCTTTTACTATGACCCAAGCAGGTGTACTGGACAATCCATGGCCTACAGTTGCGCTACTTGATCCATCACCAGTCCAAGTCACCACGGAAAAGCCATAGGAAGCATTTGCCGAGATAGAACTTGTTATCGTTCCACTTGAATTTGACGACGCAGCGCCACCGGCTTTCCAAGCCCAGGCTACATACGTTGTGTTGTTGTAATTTACATAATCCGCAAGACCTGAAGCAGCGTTTGGAACCAGCGTGAATCCATTAGAATTAAAACTGTCTACATATCCTCTATAAGGAAGACCGTTAGCGCCGTGATAGTTGGCCTCATTTCCGTTGTAAGCAGAGGACAACATTTCCTTGCCTCTTATGACATCAAAAAGTGCGTGAGTTTGGTTAGTAAAAGAAGATCGATTTTTAATCCACACGAAATCTGGTTGGAACGACAATCCTGTGATTGACTGCGTTCCACCATTGCCGGTATAAGTAACAACATCAAAATTTTGCTTGGCCGTAAGGTTTGAAACCGTACCAACACTCAAATTGTTCGGAGTCCAATTGTTACTATTTCCAGAAGTATCTTTCCCTAGAGTTGTTGCAGTTGAGTCACTGTTATCTGCAAACTTCAGCCTGAATCCATTCGTTCCAAATGTCAGCCCAGACGTATCAATGGCTTGCCACACTCCGTTATCGTCAAACGCCCCAAATGACGTGGGGTCAAGCGCAGACCCGTCAACAAAGTTGACCTCGGTTAAATAATTATCCCCATATCGAACACTTGAAGTTCTGGCATCTCTGCCCAAATAATGAGCGGCAGTAGAGTTGACAAATGTGTCAGAATTTTGAGCTGGCATTCCATAAGGAATATTTACATCCTGACGAACACCGTTGACATAGATTTTTATTCGGTCGCTAGCTGTTGAGTCTGTAGTGTCTACAGCAATTACAAAATTCATCCATGCTGATAAATCTCTAAATACAGCTTGTGTTCTACACCCAATGCCGCCAATACCAGCATTAGTTATTACTTGTAGTTCATCAACGGTGTAAAAGCTAACGTCAAACCAAGATGAGCCCCCAGCCGCTCCAAAAACTGAAGCTGTAATAGGGTTAAAGTCTGCAACAAGTTTAGTCCGCTTGATCCAAAAAGATAAAGTGAACGTCTTGCGATTACTTGCAGAGCTTGGTGTTCTATTTAAATACGCACTATCTGCTTTGTTAAATCTAAGCGACCTGGCTATAGAAAAATCACCCGCCGGTCCAGCAGCCGTTGCTGCCAGAAACAGCGGACTAGCAGCACCAGGAATACTCATGAAACGTTTAGCAGCGAAGTAACCGTGATGCGCGTTGCGCTCTCGCAATAATAAGCCAATACATCAACCGCAGCAGCCGTTGTCGTCAACGTTGGTGCCGTACCACCAGCAAACTTATACTTCGTGCCCGCATAAGCAAGCGTCCTGCTTCCCGTTCCATCCTGCGTCACCACAATCACACCGGACTGACCAGCAGTCACGTTGGTTGGATCGCCAAGTGTTCTGTTGCCAGCAAGAGTCACGCTGAAGTTGTTGCCCAAACTCATGTCAACAGCAATCGTTGCTGCATCGGTCAAGGCAACAGGCGTTCCACGCTGCGCTTTTGTAAAGCTCTGAGTAACAGCAAGGCCAGCAAGCGTTGTAGTAGAAGCAGGAATTGTGACCGTAACGTCAGCACCTGGATCAGCAACACTCAGCGTCAGCTCATGCGCGTCAGGCGTTGCACCCTCAAAGACCAAGCTGCCATTAAACGTAGCGTTGCCAACAAACAGCGATGTGCTGTCGAACGTTGCAACACCTGTGACATCTAACGTGCCAGGGACATCAACGTTGCTTGTAAATTCAACGCCGCTGCCAGCAGTATCGGTTTGCAGCAATTGACGTGCTGTGCCGTTTGCAAGCTTGCTAACTGCAATCTCAGCCGTAGCACTAACGTCTGCATTAACGATCGTGGCATCAGCGATCATTGCGCTGGTGACTGTCCCCGTATCACCTGTGGTTACTACGTTGCCGCTGACATTCGGGAATGTGATCGTGCGATCAGCAGTTGGGTTGGTAACCGTGATCGTGGTCTCATATTGGTCATTCGCAGATCCTTCAAACGCCAAGACAGCGTTCTGACCCAGCAACACCGTGCCAGTAAATGTTGGCCCAGCAGCTCCAATCTTTTCAGTATCAAGTTCCTGCAGCGCAGCCTGCACGTTTGTGGCTGCAATGTTTCCAGTCGCAACAACCGAAATATTGGCTGCGGTCTGACCAGCGATAGCGTTCGAAACGTCAATTAGCTGGAACGTTGATCCACTGCCAAGTGAAATCAACATGTCTGGCGGTGCCAAACTCACAGCAGGCGCATTGCCTGAACCCGTTCCAGCATCGCTGACAACCACGTAATAGTTGAGGTTTCCTGTCGCCGGATTCGGCAAGGCACCACCAGCTGTAAAGCCAGCAGCAGAACCAGCAGTCGTGACTGATGCAACTAAGTTTGTATTGGCGTTATACGTTCCAGCGTTAACAAGGTTGCCGCTGATAACCGTGATTGGCAGGAACGATTCTCCAGTAAAGACGTAGAGATCTTCGTTTTTCTCATCAAAGAAGAACTGGCCTTTGTAGTCACCGGCTGGGAACGTAACGACGTTATCGGTTGCACCAGCACCACCGAACTTAGTAACAGATTGATCTGCTAATTTTTCTGCGGTAACAGCATCAGTTGCAATAATTGCACTTCCGATCGTTCCGCTAGTCAGCTTTGCTGCCGATATATCTGGGATGTCGGCTGCATCCAGTGTTGCGCCTACCGCAACATGACCTTGACCGTCAACCGTAACCTTGGTGTAAGTACCAGCAGCAACAGTATTGCTGTGGTTTAGATTTCCACTGGCATCAACAGCAAGTCCCGTTCCAGGAATAACAGCACCTTTTGCGCTGCTTGTGGCAGCAGGCATGTCTGCTGATGTAATCGCACGACCGCCAGTAATTAAACCTTTGGCGTTATACGTCACCACATGATGCGTGGCACTAGCTGATACATCGTTATCAACTTCAATCGTGTTGGAGTCCATGCGGAGCCCTTCACCATTGACAATCACACCGCCTTTGGCGCTTGTCGTTGCAACAGGGATGTCACTGCCATCAATGACTCTGTAAGCAACCGCTCCACCAGCACTGGTTGGGCCTGCTAAAAATTTGTTCGCTGCATCCGTATCGTTTTGAGTTGCAGCGATAGCAACGCTTGAGCCTGTGGTTGTGACAACAATGTCAACTAGACTAACCGTGCTGCCAGTAACGGCATTGACGGAACCAGCAGCCTTAAGGCTGAGCCATGCAGATCCGTTCCAGCAATACAGATTGCTGTCGTCTGTATCTAGCGCAAGCTGACCTGTAAACGCTCCAGATCCAGGCAGCGTTGTGACTAGGTCAACAGTGGATTCGTTCGCAAGCTTTGCTGCCGTTACGCTTCCGGCTCCAAGCTTTGCCTCTACTACTGCGGAATCGGCAAGGTCAGCTGAAACAATCCCACCAGCTGCAAACAAAATCTTTGCGCCTGGAATTGCGTCATCAGCAATTAAGGTGACGCCATTGGCGACCAGATCAGCGACAGTAAGCTTTTTGGTTTCAGAACTGTTAACGGCAACAAGCAAGTCGCTTGCAATCAAGTCAGCACCCGCAAGAGCCGGGAGATCGCTAATTTTTAGGTCAGCCATGGGCTCTCGCGTTAAGTGTCACTGCTCTTGCCCAGCTTAGCTGTTGGATCCTGATCCAAGTTAAGAGCATCACCGCTTTCTTGCGTAATTTCGTCAGGCACTTCAAGGTTCATTTTGAGCTGAATAGCTCCAGTTGTGATGAAATCTGCCGTAATTTGCACGAGCTGACCTGGAGCAAATTGGACGGCACAAGCTGTTATGACTCCATCAAAGTCATAAAAGAGTGCATCGTTGCTCCTAGAAGCAACGCCGCTAGGGTTGTAACTTTCTGGTTTAAGATAAAACTTTGCGTGAAACTTACTGCCAACTTTAGTTCGCAATATAAGCTGCAAAAGATAGTTTGGTAATTCACTTGCGGTGTCTCCCGTATACTCCCATTCACAAGACATTTGGCCAGAGCCAGACATTACCGTACTGATGTTATTACGAAAGGCGTCAGACAATGTCGTCGTGTCTATAGTTTCTCGCTCGGTGTTCAGCTCGTAGCGTTGAACTTGAGCAAGAATACGATCAACGGTATTCTGCACAACAATGCTTACAGAAAGGGGGCTACTTGGCGCAGCCAATGTAACTGCGTTAGGGATTCCTCCATTAACTGCATGAGCGAAAGTGTCATAAAGCCTTATCCCGTCTGCATCGTCAACATAAATAAACTTTTTTACGCTGGGCTTTGCATAGCTGTTTATAAAATCAAGATTGCTGTCATCAGTGCTTTTAATTTGAATTTGATCGCCGGTGACTAACTGACCTTGCTCGAAACCAAAACTGAAACGTTTTGCCGCAACGTTGACACTAGCGGCTTTAATTGTCGAAATTAAACTGCTCTCGTCAGACTGACGCCGCAATTCAACTTTGCCAAACGTCCCAAGGTAAACGCTCATTACAAATCCAACCCCGCGACTACACCATTGGCCTGGAATTGGATATCAGCAGCAAAGACTTCACCTACGCTCATCGACATTGTTAGGTTTGTAATTAAAATTCGCATGTGAATTTCGCGCCCGGCAGTAGATCCGTCGTCAACCTTTAGCCTTAAATCTGAAAAATTTTCGGCAGTGGCCTCATTGCCTTGCTTCAAATTTCTTGTGGTTGAATTGCCGTCTTTCCTGGCTTTTACTATTTTGTTGATAAATGCAGACGCCGAGTTTGCTGTACTCTTTTCTCCTGGGACTGCTTGATAATAGAAAATTCGGCAACTCCCTGTCGTTGTCCTTTTAATTGGGAGTATTGTTGTGTCCGTACCACCAAGCGTCGTAGTATCTGCCGACTCCACGTTGACAGTAAAACTCCAATTTTGAACGTTAGCGATTTTTACGCCTTCAAGCTCTAAAGACCCACTCGCTCCAGAAAAAAGTGCCATCAGACAACTCCTATAAGATTTACTGTAACAGTGCTCAAGCCATTAGCCACCTGCGTTAACTGTGGTGCGCTTTCGTACCTGTACCTTGCTGGTGTGCCTGACTCAGACAACTCAGGCCCTGCAGGGGTATTAATTTGACCGCCCATCCCAGAGTGATTTTTGCAGTAGTAATACAGGGTTGGGGCGTCCTTAGCAACCTTGATTCGCGTAAATGCTCCAGTGGTACCAGGAGTTCCAGAGGTTGTTACGCCTGTTGTGTACTCTGATCCATTCGAAGTATTAATTCCATCGGTTGTTTCACTAAAACGCAATGGGTGGGTGCCGCCTGTGCCGTTTGTTGCGTCTGATTGGTCAAATACATAGACAGTCCCTTCAGTCAGAGTCAATAACAAGTTGTCTGTTGACGACCCATCAATTCGATATTTGTTAGCGCCACCAGAGGCCACAACTGTCACTGCAAATGTCACAGTCGGAACTTTTGTCTGCTCCGGGCGCAAAGCATTGGTTTCCCCGCTCCAACCACCTAAAGACCCATCAGGCAGCGTAAAAGTGCTGAAAGTGCCTTTTGTTTCGTCAAAATGCCGAACGAACAGCTCTGCTGACGCATCGCCGATATTGGCGTAAGACAGTTGCAGTTTTACGTTCGTACGCTCGCTGCCATACAAAATTCTTGTCTCAGCGCCGCTTTGCGACTTAAACGTTTTGACCGGGTAGTCCCCAGGGTCAAAAGCGCGGCTAGTTGGAGTAATTGTGGGGAAAGTCATTAATCGCTCAGGTTCTCATCAGGGTTGATGTTAAATTCGCCGCTTTCTAATAGGTGGGCGAGCTTGCTGCTTCCATCCTTTCTGCAAGGGTGTTCTGATGCAACGATGTCCACAGTGCCCTCCTGCGAGAACGTCAACTGCTCAACAACATAAACGTTCTGGGACACCTCAGTATTAACCAGTGTAAAAACTGAATCATGGAACGCTGTGGCGCTGACCACACCGTTGGAGACATCCATGACGCCCTCTTCAAGATCTTCTGAATCAGTTTTGTAATAAGAAACGTTGTACTGCCCATCAGGCAAGGGTTTGATGCTAGTAATTAGCCCAGTTGAACTGACTGTTCCATTATTTGCAGGGCTGTAAGGGCTGGACTCTGTAACAACTTTAATAAACGATCCAGCGCTTAGCTCTAGGCCATGGACAGTTGTTGAGAAGCTAATAGTGTGCGTGACGAGTTGACGCAACGCCAAGAAGTATTTACCAACTTTTATCGCATGTTCTTTTGACGTGCAGAACTGAGTAAGGTTGAATTGTTCTTGCGATAACCTTTCGGTTTTTGGTACGCTTTTCAGCTTAACTTCTACAACTTTCTCTTCTGGAAATTTGTTCTTGGTCTCTTGCCTATAACGGATGTTTGCCTTGAACGGTCTACGCTCCTCTGAGCTTAAGTACTCAATTTTCAAAGAGCCTTCAAGGATGTTTCCAGCCGTAAAGAACTGTTTAGGTTCAATTGCTCCAGTGTTAATTTCACCGCTTTCTGCGACATGCGGAATGGCAGGCGATAAAGCAAACTTACCATCAGTCAAAATAAAGTTGCACAAGAAGTTTGGTGCCATATCCATTACGAATTGACGCAAATTTACATTGTCCCCAATCACGCCGTTGAAGAACAGTTTCTGTTTTTGCAAGAACTTAGAAGTCTCTATCAGCTTGTCTTTCTCAATTAAAATTGGATTGGCTGCTGTCATCCCCGTTAATCCTCCCGCTCCACCCATCTGATCGGTAAACAGATAGAACACAAGGTCTGTTAACAAATTACTTGGGCCTTTTGCCTGACCATTGGGCTCATAAGTGTTTAAATTCTTGTGCAGTCTTTCTACGTGGATTCCTTTACCGATCCATGTCCGCAGCTGGTCTAGTCGGGTAAAGTTGCGGCTAGCTTTTAGCGAAAGACCGGCCATCGTTAAATCGTTAAAAGCAGGGGCTACATCGTTGGCTAGTATCTCATTCACGTAGACAACCTCATGTTCTGGCTCGCTATCGTTTGACTTTTTAACGAGACTTCTATAAAAACTAATATCTGCGTATTGGCTTTGGCCTTCAAAAATAACCTCTGCATCTACGATATTTGACGCAACAACTTCGCGCCGTTGAGCTATTTCAAACCTGAGCCCGGCAACGCCATAGACAGTTTTGAAAGGATTATCGTTTGCAATGCTTAAGGTGGCGCCAAACCTGTCGTTTACTTCCCAATTTGAAGTTGTACTATTCCCTTCAATGATTTGAAAACTTGGATCGGTCCAGGCTTTTGTCTCGCCTGACCAATGATCGCTTGGAAGCTGCCTTACTGCTGATTTATAGCGAATGCGAATGCTCTTATTGCCCTCTGTATAAGTTTGCGAAACTGTTCTAGTCGTTCCAACAGGCAAGCTATCCGCATAATGGTTTTCAAGAGCAAATAACTGGTAATAGAAAGTGTTTTTTCTTCCGGGTATAAAATCAATTGTGTCTGTAGATGTCACACGATAAACCTGCCCAGACCAGCGAAGAGTATGGCCGGTGTCTGGATTGTTTTTGAAAGGGTTGCTGTTTTGATAAGGGTTGGAATCACCCCCTGCAACATTAGTTCCGCCTATCCCGCGCTTTATTCTTAATTCGCTGCCAACAGTATAGTTGCTAGAACTAAGCAGCACTTCAATGCCTGTAGGTGTCCAAACTGTGTCTTGTCCGTTATGTTTTTTTGCAAACTGCCCATCAGACAATCGTCTTTTTACTAATGTCCAACGCAAAATAACAAACTCCAAAGGGTCGCTGGAATTTAAAAATTCTTTCGTGACGACCTGGATTGTTTGACCCACGGCGACAGGGCTGTTGTCGGAGTTGCCAGCAATCTCAAACGTCATCGCTCCAATGCGACCGGCTTTTGCGTTGCTTTCGTTTGAAAAGTTTCTTACAAACTCAACTGAATTAATTTGCCTTTCAGGAGGATTATTTTTGTCGTCTACAGGGAGAATACTCCGCACCTGCACTACAGATGGAATATCAAAACCTGACTCCGTAAAGTCAAAATTAGGCGCCCTCATGAACTCTTTGTTGAACCTTATTGCTGACTTTTGCACTTCCGACCCAGCAGCAATAACGTTAAATGCACCATCAATATTTCTTACACTAACTGACTTGTTGACCACAGATGTTTCAGCGTCACTTTCAGGAACATTTGCTGCAAGTTTTATAAATATCTTATCGTCTGGGATCGAACGCAACTCAGCCGCAGGCAAAGGTACAATTTTGAATTCAAATTCTTCAGGCCCTAGACCTTTTGGATTCTCAATTCTAATAAAGTTATACTGAGAAACAGGTCTTTGTCCTACAACCACAAATCGCAGAGGGAAAGCTATAAAATTACGAGAATTACCGCTTGCATTAACTCCTGCTTTTCTTACAAAAAGCCTGAAGCATGAAGCTCTTGCGATTGTTGCTGTAATTGTTCCGGTAGACACAGTTACGTTGTCTTTACCGTACTCTTTTATTTCTTTGCTGTTTGGCAACCCAGGGAAGGAGCAAAGTCCTTGCAAGTTTTGATATACAGTGCTTTTAATTCCTAGCTCTGTTACAACCGCTGGGCGGTTGTTACGCACAGTTGCTGTCGAAATGTGAGTCAGGGGGAAGAACCCCGCTCCAACACCGTCAACATCATCAATATATATCTCTGGACTAACAACCAGGCTTTTATTTACGAGGCCTATTTGTTTTTGTAACGACTCGCTTGTGTCAAAGCACCGAAGTCGAATTTGTTGATCGGTTTTTCCCTTGCTCCCTTTAAGCTCTGGATTAAATTCAGTAAGTGACCTGTCAACAACCTTCCATAGAGTATTGCCTATGGCAAATATTTCACCTTTCTGCATTGCTACGTCAGCAGCAATTTGCTCGGCCCGAACTGTTGAGTTGATATCTTCCACTTTTTCGCCAACCTCACCCTTTCTGCCTTTGTAAGCGTCAGGGTCAATTTCAGTGTTAGATATGAAAAATATGATTGCATCGCCTTCTTCAACATCAATAATTCTAGTTTTTGTGTTGCCAGCCGTTGTTGTGATAACTGGATCGCTGTCTAGCACTGGGCGGATATGTCTAACAATGCCCATGCGTGGGCTGTACTGACGACCTTTCCCTTCCTGGCGTTGCTCTTGAACTCTATGTAAATACCCGTTGCCGCCCTTGTCATCACTTGGTCGCGTTCCAGGCCTTACGTCACCGCCACCATCACGACCTAAATTTAAATCGCCAGTAATTTTTAAGCGTTTAGTTATATTTACTCTTTGTGCTTTTTTGCCTACGCCCTCTCCTCTTGGAACACTAATAACTTGATGATTCAACCTGTAGCCTGTCCCATTGGCAATTGCTGCAAAAACACCAAACTCGGTGTTGTTTACTGGAGAATATGAATGGCAAAACGCAGCCGGGTCTTGCTCTTCCTCGCCACTAGGACAGACAAAAACCTCGCCATTTTCTCCAAAGCCTAAGTCCCCAGTATCTTCATCACCTGCTAAATGATGCGTCTTACGGACAAAGCCACCTTCTGCTGGGGTGTAACCTCGCTTCCAATAAAAAGCGAACAGGTCGTCGTAGATAACGTCTAAAGCGTTGTTGCCCAGGAAGATGCCCTCTAGCGATGGTGGGGCGATGCCATCTTCGGCGCTTTCAGTCCTAATGCCTTGCTCACCCACAACAAACAAAAGCTTGGCTTGTTGTTGCGTGCCCTGGCTAAACATACGAGACCAGACCAAGCGTGGCTCGATCAACATTCCACCAACTTTTTCTGTTTCGTTATACAGGCCAAAGATGATGGGTATTGGTGATGCGTAGTCTGCTAGCTCGTTTAATGTTTCAAACCCTCTTGATGGGGTAAAACGACTGGCCCCTGTGATGCTCTCTAAGTCAATCCGGCCTGACTTAGGAGCCGAGGGCATCTTTGGCTTTGGCGTCAGCAGGTAAGCAACACCAGTGAGCACAAGGCCGATAGCAAGCTGGATCAGGAACGGTTCAAAGCCTGTAGCCTGAACATCAGGAATATGCTCATATTCTGCAGGTCTTAACCGACCACGCCGCCTGACTTCAGCCGCAAACAGTTGATACTCTTTCTCTGTAATCCCAATCGTTTTAATTAATTCTTTTTCGTACGGAAGCAGTGGTACGTCGTAAACAGACGGGCCGAAGACCATTGCACTTTTTCCATTCCCCTGTTGACGTACAAGATTCCCGTCTGCCATGTGACTGCGAATGCCCAGGATTGCTGC
>Ga0181412_1000958_pt1 | contig 11615 bp, 11 predicted proteins | sample 35SPOviralmetaG_FD_130113 | JGI IMG/M metagenome (GOLD analysis project Ga0181412, IMG submission 130113) | Marine viral communities from the oligotrophic San Pedro Time Series (SPOT) site, San Pedro Channel, CA, USA - 35 SPOT_SRF_2012-08-15 | ecosystem: Environmental > Aquatic > Marine > Strait... | reverse complement strand
TATACCAGGTCCAGTAGGTTCAATTTGGTTAATTGTAATTACTTCACCTTCTTGTATATCTTTCCAAATGCTATCCCATCCTACACATAAAACATTATCGTCATTGATAATCATAATATTTTCGTTAGAAGCATTCATTACCCCCAGATTAAGAGCTGTTTGCATTCCCTGGTTATTTTCAAGACGTAATACTTTTATAGAGTCATTATAATTACTTAATACTCCTTCACTTTCACTTACATATCCATCTACAACTACTATAATTTCAGTACTATCTACAACTTTACCTCCAGTAGCAGATTTTAAACATATATCTAAACATTTAGAGTTACGATATGTTGGGATTATTAAACTAATCATATTTTATTCCAATTTGTTAAAGGTGATAACCATGCTGATTCACAATGAGTGCTATAACCAGGGATACTACTTAAAACTGGTATTCCCTTGGTTTGTGATAATTCTGTAAAGAACCTAAATGAATCGGTAATTCTCTCTGATGAATATTTATCTAGTAACTCAATATCATCTTTTAATCTTCTTACTCTAGCAGCAAAACTCATAACTGTACTATTTGTTATTTTCCAATGTACGGAATTTGTTTTAACTAACCTAGTTACTTCCCCATTTTGTTCAATAAAAGGGTTTCCACCTTGTTCTTTATTTATATATTTGTCTGGATGATCATAAAGTGTAATGTAACCATTAAAACTTAATAATCCTTCTTTTAATAAATTAGAAGAATTAGGTTTATGTAAGAAATCATCTTCTAGTAAATAAATTAAATCACTATCTTTATTTTCATCAATTGCTAGGTTTAGAGCATCTCTAAATGTTCCTGATCCAGTTCCATTATTTACTTCTATTAATCTTAATTTTAACGAATTAACATAATCTCTAGTTTTATCATTTAACGTATCACCTAAAATAGTAATATTGCTTAAACCAAACTCTGATATGCAATTTTCTAAACAATGTTTTTTAGTAGCATTAGCAATTTTCTTTTTAGAGATGCCTGCTTCTAAATTAGATAATCTGTAATATACTTTAATATTAAGTTCTTCTGTTCTAGGTTTTACTATCCCTAATCCACAACTTCCATAAAAACCAAAATGTTCATAATCCTTTAAATTATATTCTTTATTAAAAGCTTCTCTTTCAGCCATTTTTTGATATTGTAAATTTTCTTTTATAGAAACATAACTAAGTTCTTCCTTAGAAGCAATAGGACTCATTGCCCATTCATGGTAGGCAACTATTACTTTAGGATATTTTTGTTGAAGAAGTTTAGCTATAGGGTAACAAAATTCAGGTTCATGGCTAGCATCAATAAAAATAAATTCAATTTCTTCATTAAGTTGTTTAACATAATCATTTGCATCAACATATGAAGTGGATTTAACTAATCCTTTATCCATATATTTCCCAAAGGAATTTATAAAGTTTTTTTCAGGTTTTTCAACCGCATTTCCTTTAATATCACAAGTATAAACATGACCCTTCTGATTATTCATTTCCATAGCTCTTGCTAAAACTACAGTTGAGCATCCCGAAGCATGACCAATTTCTAGTACATTTTTAGGTTTTAAAGTTCTTATATAAAAATATAAAACTTTACTTTCATTATAATCAACAGCTCCTGCTCCAGCAATATGACCATTACCCATAGAAGATTCATTAATTACTTCTTCAATATGTTTTTCCCAGAAAAGGTTAAATTCTTCTTCTAATTTATTATAATTTCCAAATTCATTTTTTAATTGGGATTGGATAATAGGGTCATTAGTATATTTTTCTTTTAAATCTTTTAGTAAGTAAGCCATTTTATTTTAATTTAAGTGAATTTAATATTGTGGTTTTGGGATAATCTACACATAAGGAATTTAATACCTTTTTTTGATGATCCAAAGCTGTTTTATAAAGTAAAGGGTTAGATTCTAATTTTGATATTAAATCTAAAATGCTATTTATATTAAAAGGTTCTTTTAGTAAACAAAAATCATAACATATCTTTTTATGTAGTTTTGAATTATAATTCCCAATTACTAAAGCACCCGAGGATGCAGCATCAAATGCAGCTTGACCAACTCTATTTGCTATAGTAATAAAATATTTTGACCTAGTTAATTTAGAATAATATTCAATAGAATCATTATTTTCTTTAGTACTAAACATATAGGGTTCTAATGAAACCTCACTAATAGGTTCTATTGGAAGAGAAGTTTCTAGAGTTGAAAGGAAATTATTAATTTGTGGTAAAGTAAGTTTTACATTACTTTTACCCCCTGAAAGGAAATACCCTATACTTCTATAATCAAAAAATATACTTGTTTTTTCTATAGGAAATAACTTTTTTAATTTTTGGGGTATTCTAGGAAATAAAAAATTTATTGATTGGGGTAATCTTACTATTTTATCTACAGAATTTAAAGTATGATCTAAATATAAATCATATTCTACTGAATGTTGGTGCATCATATAACTAGTATGTTCTACTAAAATATAAGCAAATATTGTTTTAGGATATTTTGCTTTTAATTCTTTTAAATATGGACCTAGAATAGGATCATGTGTTATAACTAAATCATAGGAGGAAAAATCAAATTGTCTTGGATCTATTACACCTTGAGTTGTATTATTTAAAGTATCAGCATATGAAGGGATTTGAAGTAAGGTATTTAACCAAGGGGATGACATTAAAGTTGGTATTATCAAAAAATCAGATTTAAAATAAACTAATAATTCCCATAAACTGGTTTTGCCTTGGAAAGATTTTAAAATATTTAGTTCTAACCCTTCTTGGTACTTAAAACTTTGTTTAGGACCTAGTTGGTCTAAATGTTGTTTAACAAATAATGTTTTTATATTATTCTCCAAGGATCTACAATTTTTAAATTAGAAGGAATATTTGATGTATCATATGTTTTATCCCCATTACAAAACAAAATAATATCTACTTTAGAATATAAATCAGCTAAACTATTTGTAGGTATTATATTAGGGTTAATCTCTAATAAACTGTTAACTGAATCTTTGAATGTATCATAGACATGAATTTTTGAGTTTGAGAGTTTATTTAATTTTAATAATTTAGCTGCTACACCTTCAGTTACAACAGAAGTACCAGGTTTAAACCCTAACCCCACTAATCCAATTTTTTTATGGTTTGAAAGTTTAGATGCAATATTATTTAATACATCATTATTAATTTTTTCATTAGCTGCCATTTGTTCGGCAAACATGCCTACTTTATTTGATACTTGAAGATAAGCCCAAGTATCTCTGGGGAAGCAAGTACCACCATAAGGACCGCCAGCAGTAAAATATTTTTTACCTATTCTTTTATCTTGTCCTATTGCACTAGTAATATTATCTACATTAATATTTGGATCTATTTTTTCTGCTAATAACCCTAAATAATTTGCAAATGATATTTTAGTTGTTATATAGGCATTTAAAGCTACTTTAGCTAACTCTCCTTCTGCTAAAGTTAAAAATGAAGTTGGAACTATTTCATGTAACATACAACTGTATAACTTATGTATTTCACGACCAGTGTCAGGATTGCTACTTCCTACTAATACAAAATCAGGTTTATGAAAATTTTCAATTATATTCCCAATAGCAACAAAATCAGGTACATAAGAAAAAGTATATTGGTTATCAAGTTCCCACCCTAAAATATTATTAATTAAAGGGATAAATTCATTTTTAATACTTCCTGGCATTACTGTAGAGGATAGTATAAATTTATGATTAGGTTTTTTACTTTCTTTTAATTGTAAACAAATACTAGTTAAAGAAGAAATTATATATTCATTAGAAAATGAACCATCTTTTGATTTAGATGGGGTATTAACTAAAATTATAGAATATTCAGATTCTGCTACCCCATTATAATTGTTTGTGTAAGTAATATTAGGGGAAGCTTTATCAATATTAGATTGTAAATCCGTTTCTACCCATGGAGATTTTCCTTGTTTAACATATTCTAATAATTGGGGATTAAGGTCAATCGCTAAAACTTTTTTTCCTTTTTTAGCAAAATTAGTAGCTAGGGGTAATCCTAACTTCCCTAGACCAATAAATGAGATATCATATTTCATATTGAGTTATTATTTATTATTTCAGCTACTTTTTCCATAACTTTAGGTTTACCTATAGTTATTCTTATTGTATTATTTATAAATTTACTTCTGTCTCTTACAAGTATATTATTATCTTTTAAATTAGATATTATTTCTTTTATTTTAGGGTGTTCAATTAATACAAAATTTGCATAACTATCATAAACCCTAACTCCTTTTAATTTGGATATAAAATCTTTTTTAGTTTGGAGGGTTTCATTTATATCTTTTTCTATAATATTAATATTTTTTAAAGCAGATACCCCTGCATATTCTGCTAATCTACTTACATCTTTAAAATTTTTTATAGATCTAATTTTGTTTATAATATACGAATTAGCTGTTAAATATCCAAGTCTTACTCCTGCTAATCCTAATCCTTTTGAAAAAGTTCTTACTGATATTAAATTATTATATCTATATGCTAGGTCAAATACAGAATATTCTTTATAATACTCATAATAAGCTTCATCAACTATAAAATATATGTTTGAATATTTTTTTACTAAGGGCATTACATCATAAACATAACCTATAGGGTTATTAGGAACAGATAAATAAACTATTTGGGGTTTTTCTGAGATGATTTGGTTTTCTAGATTTGTTATATCACAATATTTTACTTTGCCTCCTAAAGATTGTATAGTTTGATTTATTTGAGTATAATTAGGATAAGGAATTAAAACTTTATTTTTTTTATTTAAAAGAGTTCTAAAAGTATAATCTAATGCGGAATCAGACCCATTAAAACATTCTATAAAATCAGTTGAAACTCCAGTATATTTACTAATCTGTAGTTTTAATTCTTTATTAGTTGGGTCTGGATATTGGTTTAATTCATTTAGAGCAGTTTTTTTAAGGTCATCTGACACACATTTAGGTAAATAAGAACTTTCATTCCAATCTAAAAATACCATTCCATCTTTAAAAACCCTTTCTGATATAACATATGGGTTAACTTCTGTTAAATTACAATTCATTTTTAATAGTTTTAAATTTTCCTGATTTTGATCTGTTTAGTTTAGTAACTGGTTTTATAATTAAATTACAGTTACCTACTCGATCTACCATTCCTTCCTGTATTTGTTGTTTAGTTTGATTACTAAATTTAGATGACTTTATATATTGTACTTCTATACAATTTAAACTTTTTTGTATAATTTGAAACATTTCAACTCCTGGGATTTTATACATCATAGTGTAAAAATTAACTCCCGCTAATTTTCGTCCATCAGGGGTTTCAATCATATCAGTAGAACGACCAATAAAATCTTTTACAGTAATGGGTAGTGATAAAAAATTATCTCCTGTAGTATCTATTATAGCTTTATCCCCAGGAGAATACCTAATTAGGGGCATAACATCATTAAGAAAACCAGTTCCAATTACTTCATTATTTATTATTTCAGTATAACCGTATTCTAAATTTTCGGCATACCTATCATCATTTAAGATATTACAGAAAAAAGAGACTTTTTCCATCATACCATAATGAGCATATAATTTTACTCCTATACTTTTATAAACATTATCTCTCCATTCGGGAAGAACCATTTCACTAGCACAGTGTATAGACGTTATATTATCAAAATATAAATTTTGTTCTTTCATTAAAGTAGCCATGAAATTAGCTAAAGAAGGATAAGTAACTAAAGTTTTAGCCTTAGTCTTATTTATTTCATTTACATAAGATTTAATAGTATCAGCAGACACATTAAATGGAGATAGATAAGTTCGATTTAATTCATAATCTGTATAGCTAATAGGATCCCCAGATTTTGGGGCATACCTTCTTACCCATACTGTTCTAGAATTATATAATTTAGCATTATGTAAAGAAAAAGCTCTATGCACAAACGCCGCTTCTCTTTTATATAAGTTATCATCTCCTAAAAATTGGAACTTTTGACCAGTTGAACCTGAAGTTTTAAATAAAAGGGATTTACCATTATATTTTTGATTTATTAAATCTTTCCAATTATCTTTTACTAACTGTTTAGTAAGTAAAGGTAATTTGTTTATATCTGAGGGGTTATCTATTATTTTTTTAACTCCATAATCTATCATTAATTTATGATAATAAGGTACATTATCATATGCATTAGCTACTACTTGTTTTAATTTGTTAAATTGATATTCCTTAAGTTGGGTTGGAGTCCAATTTAAAGTACTATTAAGAAAGGATAAAGTACTAGTATATTCTTTACCATATCTTTTACCAAATGGGATAAAATTAAAATATACTTTTTGGATAAAATTAGGGGATTTTTTTATAAACCTTTTAGCTGTTGCCATTAAAAAAAATTTTATCGTTAAAACCCTTATCATCTATAAACATATCCGCACCAAATTTCACACCAGTACGAAGTGTATGGAATTTTACTCCCCAACCTTTAAGTTGTTCAACTGTAAAATACCACCAATTTTTCCCACTTACACACCCCCTTGCAGTGTCTATAAGAATAGTATGACCTTCATCATACAACTTATTTACAATGGCTATTCTATCTTTTTTAGGGGTAGCATCTTCATAATAATTTCCTTCAGTATTACAAAGAGTATTATCTAAATCAAAACAATATATCATTCTTTAAAATTTTTCCAAATTCATTTTTAGGAATATTAGTTCTTTTTTCAATATTAGTTAAAGTCATATAAAAGGGGGCCATATCTACTTGTCCATGTAACCCACTATAAGAATATAAAACATTATTTCTTAAAATTTGATATGCAAGTTTAAACTCACCTTTACCGTAAAGTTTAGCAAAATCACCAGTTACTCTATTTTTGGGTTCTGGGTGGTAAGGTAGGAAGGTTTTAGATAAATCTATAACAGGGCCTTTACCTTGGGTTAATGCCTTACCCATTAACCAGTGATCAAATCTTCCTCTAGCAATAGAAAAATCAGGCATAGTAGATAAATCCCAAAAACCAGGAGTAAAACAAAAATAATCTATACCCCCAGGATTATGTAAAAATGTTTTAAGGGGGGAAATTTTACTTGATATTTCTTTATAATCTTCTTTTAGATAATTTATATCTGGGAGATCAAAGATATCCATTCTTTGACCCACTACCATAAAATCTTTTAGATTAATAGAATTTATTATAGGAAATAAATTTTTATGGAATATAATATCTGAATTTATAAAAGAATATAAATCATAACCTTCATATTTTTGTGCTTCTAAAAATAAACTTCTAACTATTGGTATTCCAAATTCTGATTTTTCGTAGTTAAGATTTAATGTAAAACCATATTGATCACATAAATCTTTATGAAAATCTTCCCCAAACACAACAACATCAAACCCCCATTTTTTCCAAGAAGAAAAAGCAGCGGTAACAAAACGGCTAGTTTCATCATTTAGTTTGCCTATAGTAGTAAATAAAAGAACTTTTTTATTCATTTGCTTGTTTATTAATCCACTCAAAAGTTTTAGTCATTCCTTCTCTTAAAGTCATTGTAGGTTCCCACCCTAATTTTTCTTTATATAATTTATTATCAGAATTTCTACCTCTAACTCCTAGTGGGCAAGGAAAACCATACTTATCTATAAAATCTTGTCCGTCTATATTATTAATCTTTATATTTTTACCAGAACAATCAATAGCTATTTGGGCTAATTCATTAATAGGAACCATTTCTTCTGACCCTATATTAACAGGGCCCCTAAATTCATCTTGTCTCATTAATCTAAGTGTTGCTTCAACACATTCATCTATATACATAAATGATCTGGTTTGGGCTCCATCTCCCCACACTTCGATTTCATTATTAGATTCAGCAACTTTTCTACACATAGCAGCAGGAGCTTTTTCTTTACCTCCTGTCCACGTTCCTTGAGGACCAAATATATTATGGTAACGAGCTACTTTAGCATTTAACCCATAGTTACGATTAAAAGCTAAAAATAATCTTTCACTAAATAATTTCTCCCAACCATATTCCGAGTCAGGATTAGCTGGGTAAGCTGATGATTCTTCACAATTAGGGTTATCTGGGTCTTGTTGATTATATTCAGGGTACATACAAGCAGAAGATGAATAAAATATTCTTTTTACTTTAGTTTTAGTAGCTTCATGAACCACATTTAAATTAACTAATGCTGAATTATGCATTACATTTGCGTCATTATCACCAGTAAATATATAACCAGCACCTCCCATATCAGCTGCTAATTGATATACTTCATCAAAAGAATCTATTACAGTAAAAGGTTGTTTATGTAATGTGTACCCATATATGATATCGTTATGATTAGGATCTCTTTCTACTCTAAACGCTGCTGATACTATTGAGGGGTCTCTTAAATCACCAGAAACATAATCATTACAAATATCATCATGATTCCAAAACTCATGTTTGTTTTTTATATCTACTATCCTAACCCAATAACCCTCTTTTTTTAATCTTTTGGCTAAATGGCCTCCAATAAAGCCACCCCCACCTAATACTAATGCTGTTTTCATAATGTGTTATAATAATTATTTTGTTTTTCTTGTTTTTCTATTGTTTTAGGATGTTGTAAAGCTAAATCAGGTAAAGCTGGTAATGGGGCATATGATTTAAAACCTTCTAGTCTTTCATGTACTTTATTAACCCATTTAATTTCAGGTTTATTCATCCAAATTCTCCATTGATAATCAGGCCAGTTAACTCTATCTTCTTTATCAACATTCCATCTCCATTTAGTTATATGTTCCTGAGTTAATCCTGTTACTGTGTTTACTCGAGGAACTAAAAATACTTCGTTATCAGGATTGCTTTTTAGGATACCTTTTAGATTACTAAGTAACACTTCATTAGGTATCTCATCTGCATCTATCTGAAAGATATAATCTCCTGAACAATGTGATGTTAGTTTATTTTTCCAATTAGCAAAATGACCTTTAAATAATCCTTTATGCCAATTAAAAGTACTATTAACTGATTTAGCTCTTAGGTATTCCTCGATTTTTTCGTCACCATTATTTGAATCATATAATATCACAATTTCATCTTCATCTTCCTTATATTCTAAAAGAAAAGCGATTAATCTTTGGATCTCTATAAATTCATTACAAACTGTTATTGCATAACTTATTTTCATATTATTCAGGTAAAACACCAATATACGAAAGTGCTTCTATAAAATCACGTTCTTTAAAATTTTTTATAGTAGTCATATCAGTTTTATATTCTTTTTCTTCATCTGGGATAGATTTAACTGCGGACCAACACCAATTATCTCTACTACCCCCATTAGCAAATACCATTCCTTTATCTTTAATGTTTATAGTAGTAGGCATCCAAATTTTACCTGTCTCTTCTTCTTCATCCATTAAGGTTTTGTATATTTCAGGAAGAAGTTCCCACTGTTCATTAAAAAAATCTGATCCTTTTTTCATTAAAGAATTAGATTGAAAACCACAACCGTAGCATAATTCAATAGAAATATCTTTAGTTACTTCTTGTTTATAACAGGCATCAGACCCACAACGATTACATTCTTTTAATTCATCAAAATTCATATTATATAGTTTTTAAAGTAGGCAATGAAGGAGATGACAAATTAGGAAGATTTGGTAAATTTAAAGTAGATAAAGTTGGGAAATTAGGTATATTTGCTTCTAAAATATTTTCTACTAGTTCTTTCATTTTATCAAAATTAAAATTTGATTTTGAGTATTTAGCTTGTTGCTTAGCTTTAATAGAATAAGATTTATAGTTTTGAAACATATTAGTAAATGCCTGACCAGTATGAATTGAACTAACTTTAAACCATTGGCTTTCCTTAATTAACCAGTTATTAGCAGCACTACTATGTACATTTTCTAATTCTCCAGGTAATAAAGTACTAAAGTTTTTATTTAAAAAATCAGTATGACCAGAAAAGTCTGTAGCTATAATTGGTTTTCCTGTTAAACTAAATTCTAATAAAGGTCTACCAAATCCCTCACCTTTAGTTAAACTAACCATAGCTTTAACTTTTTTATGATTATATAAATCATTCATTTCCTTATCTGTAAATTCTCCATTAAGTAAATAAATATTTGGTAAATCTTTAGAATTAACTGATCTCTTAATACTTTTTATTTTTTTTAAAATTTCATTTCGACTTATATAAGAACTTACCCCAATGGATGTTTTTAAAATTAACCCAGGTTTACGTTTTTTATTTTTAAAAGTTTCATAAAAAGCTTTTATTAAAAAACTTACATTTTTTCTATCATGTCCAAAATCACCTTGCATCCAATGACCAACAAATAAATAATTAAAATTTTCTTTTACTTCTGATAAGTCAAAATTATTAGTTGATTTTTGGGGTTTATATAGATCTAAGTTAGCTCCTTCAAATACAACATGCAAAGGTTTTAATAATTTTAATTCTCCTACTTTTTGTTGTGTTTTTTGATCAATTTGGTTAAACTTCATACCTTCAAACACTTTTTTAGTATGTTTAGAAGAGCCCCAATTCATATCCATTCTATTTAACCCTTGGATCCATTCCGGTTTACATGAGGTAGACTCAATTCCAGCAGTACATCCTATATTATATTTCCCAACTGGTTGGAATTCATTAGGAATTGTTATCTGCATCCAAATTTCTGGTTGGGTTTGTTGCCAATCTTGTGGGACTACATGATCTAATAAAAATTCCCATTCATTATGTGCTTCACAAAACCCCCATGAAGTTGATCCCCATCTTTGAGGTAAAAGTTGAACATTATATTTATCTAATTCAATAATAGCTTTAACTATATCTCTTGAACGAGCCCCATAACCCGAATAGGTGTCAAAAGGACATGATATAACAAATCTTGGTTTACTCATTTTAATATATAATTTTATGATTTAAAAATTTACCTTTATATTCAGTAGCATTTACAATTTCATATTTTTCTCTTGGTTTCCAAGTTTTAAATAGTTCTGTAAAAGCTTCCATTACTCTATTAGCTTGATGTTTAACAGTAAATCCTGCTTCATCTGATATAGCCCATTCTCTACCTGCTAACCCTCTTTTTTGTCTTTCTTCTGGGGATAAGTTGTATATTTCTTTTATTCTTTCAAAGGCATCTTCCCACTTACATCTATCATCATAGATATAAGGAGTTGGAATGGAACCTTGAATAGATCTAGAAGTTGGATAAACGGGGAATACCCATTCACCATGTTCTTTATAAGTCCCTCTATGATTAGAGGGTATATTAGCACTTGGAGTGAACCATTTTCCATTTTCATCTACAAATCTCATTTGATCTTGCATACCACCTGTCACATTAGCTATTATAGGTGTACCTGATAGGATTGCTTCTGTAATTGAAAGCCCCCATCCTTCATTAGAAGTTAATAATATTTGAACATCCGCTATATTATAAAGATAATTTAGTTCAGTTTGAGATAATTTCTTTGTTGAAAATACAACACATTCAGAATATTTTTCCCCAAATAAGTACTCATAAACTGAGGCTAGATCAGTTCCTGCCTCGGTTTGCAATTCAGTA
>Ga0181412_1000957_pt1 | contig 11615 bp, 19 predicted proteins | sample 35SPOviralmetaG_FD_130113 | JGI IMG/M metagenome (GOLD analysis project Ga0181412, IMG submission 130113) | Marine viral communities from the oligotrophic San Pedro Time Series (SPOT) site, San Pedro Channel, CA, USA - 35 SPOT_SRF_2012-08-15 | ecosystem: Environmental > Aquatic > Marine > Strait... | reverse complement strand
TATTCCAAGGCAAGCCATTGGATGAAGACACAATATTTCATATTAAAAGAGAACTCGGTGATATTATTTGGTACTGGACTAATAGTTGTCGTGCTCTTGGGCTTGACCCAAATGACGTAATTGCAGAGAATGTAGAAAAACTAAAAGCACGTTATCCAGGCGGAGAGTTTGATGTACATTACAGTGAAAATCGAAAAGACGGAGATCTATAAATAACCATGAGTCAACAACAACTCAATATGCGAGCGACGGGGTAAAGCCGTCAAGTATAGGAGAGATTATATATGGACGCATTAACACTGTGGATGTTTGTGGGATTTTTATTCGCCGGATATTCAGTAATAGCAAACGATTCAGTACAAACGTTGGGTACATGGATCGCATCAAACAACGAAAAATTTAATTGGAAAGTTATGTGGGGAGCGGCAAGTGCAGTTCTCCTTTACACTTTGTGGTATGGTTGGTACACTAACGGAGGTGACATCAGTTACGGTCGTTTGAATAAAATACCATTCCAAGAAATACAATGGTATCATGCAATGGCACCTGCACTCTTGTTAGCATTAACAAGAATAGGTGTACCAGTTAGTACTAGTTTCCTAGTGCTGAGTGCATTTGCTAGTACTTTTGTATTAGAGAAGATGCTTGTAAAAAGCATGATGGGATATGCAGTGGCGGCAGTTGCGGCATATGTTATTTGGTTAGTAGTTAGCAAACTGCTAGATGAAGCAAAGCCAGTAAAAGAACAACACAAAAACTATTGGCGTATTGCACAATGGTTTACAACAGGCTTCTTATGGTTCACTTGGTTATCACATGACATGGCAAACATTGCTGTGTTCTTGCCAAGAGAAATACCATGGGACCTAATGATTCTAATCAGTGCAATGTTTGTATTTGGATTAGGATACATGTTCCGTGAAGGTGGAGGTAAGATACAAAAGATTGTGTTAGAAAAACACAACACAAGATATGTGCGTAGTGCTACAATCATTGACTGTGTTTATTTTGTAATACTGTTCTTCTTTAAAGAACTAAATGATATACCAATGTCAACAACTTGGGTATTCGTAGGACTACTATGTGGACGAGAACTTGCTATGGCAACTGTCACTGGCAAGCACAAGTTCAAAACTGTGTTTCCACTTATTACCAAAGACTTTATTAAAATGATGATAGGATTGGGTGCGTCAGTAGGCGTTGTACTTGCTATCCATTATATTATAGTCCCCAACGGATTATAATATGAGTTTGTTGTTGACTCAACCAAAGAAGTGTGTTATAGTGTATTATGTTTTTAGATATTGAAAATTTAACGATAGAACAACTACTAGAAAAGCAAATTGAACTAAGGCAAAAGTTGTCTCAGGCTAATAGTATGAATATGTCAGGACCAGCAGATCAAATACAAAATATGATCGAGCAGGTTGGTATCGAAATACGAGCTAAAAGTCAACAGGATGCATTGAAAAAAGAACGTGAGAAACGTATCGAAGAGGGCAAAGACCCCGACGATGATGTATTAAATATAGGATGCTAATGAACCAATTTAATGAGATGGTAGTCGACGAGAATGACCTTGTTGAAGGTCTTCTGCAAGGCAAAAAAACAACTAGGATTGTAACTAAAGATACGGAAAAGATAAATGACTACAATCACTTTTGTAGTTTATTTAAAATTGAAAACGTAATAGATTACGAAATTCCTAGTGAAGAGCATAGTGATAAGTACAGTTACAAGAATGCTGAAAACTGGAATATGCCCGACGAATACAGACAGTTGAATATAATTGACCATTTATTGAGTAAAACACAAAATGAAGAACAGTATCAACGTGTTGTTGTTGAGTTAGAAGAATTCGAAAAACGAAATATGTTTCCTATGTTACAATTCCTAGTATATATGGTTAATGAATTAAAACACAAAAATATCATGTGGGGAGTTGGCAGAGGATCAAGTGTATCCAGCTACATATTGTATTTGATTGGAGTACATAAGATAGATAGCATTAAATACGATTTGGATTATAAGGAGTTTCTAAGATGAGGAATACTAAAACAGCTAGGGGCTCGGTTATTGATATGGCAGCATTGGCCTCTAGACATGAAACAACTAGGGCTGTAGGCAATGTGCCTATGAATGCTAGAGGTGATAGATTAAACCAAGACGGAACTGTAAAAGTAAGTGCAGAAGATATCGCAGTTGCACACCAAAATACAGTTACACCTCCTCAGCAACAACCACTTAGTGAAACAAAACCAATTACACAATCAACTACACCTGAGCCTATAGTTGAACCTGCTGAATTTGCAGAGCCAGAAATTGCAGATTTAGAAGAAGAGTTTACACAAGAACCAGAAGCAATAAGCAAAATTACTCGCACAAGAGACGATGGAACTAAGTACGTTGAAATCGAATATGACGACGGAAGCATCGAAACGCTCGAAATTAATATTGATGAGGAATAATGACCAACATAAGCATAACGACCAGCCCTACTGGTCGTTCACCGGATAAAAAATACTTTTTCGGTGAACAAACAAAAGACTTGGATTTAACACGGCCCAAGTTTAACAAGATAGGCAAAGGTGAAGACTTTGCTAATTTTTATGCACTACTGCAAAGTCAAAAGAATTACCTAGATCCTATGAACTTTGAAACAGTAGGAACTAATTTTACACTACACACAAATGATGCACGTCACAAACAGTTTGTTTGGAACATGTTTAAGGTTACAGCTGAAGACCAAGAAGGTGATTGGACTATTTGGCACAACACTGCAATTGAAATGGAACCTAAAATATATGTGCATTTGGATAAGAAGATATTACTAATTGCAGGTACAACATTTTTAGGTGAAATTAAAAAAGGTGTATTTGGTATTGTAAGTTTTGAATTACCCAAGTTTGATAGACTGCCAATGCATTGCGGAGCATTTACATATCGTAAAACAACTAACCTAATGTTTGGATTAAGTGGCACAGGCAAAACAACATTGTCAAGTGATCCTGAATACAAACTTATTAGTGATGACGAAGTAGTGTGGAGCAACATGGGTATTAGAATGGTCGAAACAGGTTGCTATGCCAAAAGCGAAGGCTTAACACCTGAGACACATCCTACTATTTTTAATGCAGTTGAAGAAGCAAGACGAAGAGAAACATTGGTTATTGAAAATCCTGATGCGGCAAATGCTAGACTCAGTTATCCAATTAGTTGTGTTGAAAATGCTTATCATAAACGCAGTAACTTTAGTCATGCAGACAATATATTCTTTTTAACAATGGATGCAGAAGGTGTATTTCCAGCTATCAGTAGAATAAGTGGTGATACTGTAAGACGTTTTTTTGAAACAGGATATACCAGTACCATGCCTGGAACAGAAGATGGCGTAACAGAAATTAAACGCACACTTAGTCCTTGTTATGGATCACCATTCATGCCTAGAAGTGTACAAACATATAGTGATATGTTGATGGACAAAATTGAACAACATGGTAGTAATGTATTTTTAGTAAACACAGGAATGAATCCAGAAAGTGGAGAACGTTTTGCATTGGACTTTACTAGAAACACAATTAAACAAGCAATACTCACAGAGTATCCAATGAGAGATACAAGTGAAAAAGTTTTACAAACACTCGAACAAATCATAGAAGGAGTATAGTATGAAAAACATTAGAGCAGTAAGGCACAGTGTATTAGCATTTTTTGTAAACCCTCCCGGAGAAGGTCGAACAAAAGGCGGCATTATTACACTAGACGACGACGGCGAAGCAACAGGAATTAAAACAAGATTCTTTGAAATACACAGTGTAGGGAATGATAATATTGTCACAAATGATATTAAAACTGGTGATATTGTAGCTGTTCCGCATGGTCGTTGGAGTAGAGGTTTTGATGTAGATCACCCTGAGAAGAAGAAAATGTATGCCATTGATCCAAAAGATATTATGGGAATTTGGGATGGTCCTAGAGAAGCAGTGGAATATACCACACGTTGAAGGAAGAATTTGCTAATATAGATGATCTTTTTCCTACTCCGGTACTGAAATATAGAGTACCTGAGTCTATAATGCAAGGTACTCAATCATATTATGAATCAAAACAAAATTTATTGCCTCAGAATGATCAACAGTACAGTGATTTCTTTGATGAACAAAAAGATTTTAAATTGGAAGAGTTACCTGAGTTACATAATTTAATATTAAACGCTATTGATTTATATGTAGAACAAACAGGTATTACTATAAAAGAAGATAGTTTTGGTTATTGGACACAAGATTATAGAGAAACAGGACAGTATCATGAATTACATGCTCACGGCGTAAGTGGAATAAGTGGAGTATATTGGATTCAAGCAAATGATGCCGCCGGGCAGTTTGTATTTCACAACCCTGATCCTATATCATATTTTGTGCCTAAACACAGAGATTCAAAATATGTATCTCCAAAATCATATATAAAGCCTACTGCAGGTATGCTTATATTGTTTCCAAGCTATATAAAGCATGAAGTAGAACCAAGTAAAGAAGGTGCTATTAGAGCAACTTTAGCATTTAATTTAACAGACTAACGGAGAAAGTAATGAGTAATGTAGTAGACTTTCCTAGTGGCTTAAAGTACAAAGTACTTTTTAATTTGCCAACAGGTAAAGTATTAAAAATTAACAAAGGTCCCAACGATGATTTTGATGTTACAATTTCAGGTGGACATGGAGAAGCAGTTGTACCAGCAAGTGGTAAAACTGGAGCAACCAACAAAATACAAAAAGTATTCCCAACATGCGAAATCGTAGAAGTAGAGCCCATACACTAATGTTTAAAGCACACTTAGAATACATATATCACATAACGTGTTCTCAGTGCAAGGCTTACTTCACATACGCAACAATGAACGATAAAGAATGCATCGACAGAGGACATTGGTATTGTCCTCGATGTGGTGTAAAAGGAAGCGTAGAGATAGAAAAAGAACTATGAAAGAACTAATCTATAAAGTAATAATGCCAATAGTAATATTCTTTTTGGTAGCTATTTCTCCAGTGATTATTGCGATTGCACATGCTAATGAAAAAATAAATTACCTTGAAACGTTAGTTCCGGGTATGATAGATTTTATTACAAGTAGAGGTGTAAACTCCTATAATGGAGCACCTTATCCTCAAATATATATTGTAAATGAACAAGAGATTTGCACAGGTGCATATGGTAAACCCACGGACACTTGCGATATTGCAGGATACTACAATGATGATACAAACGAAATTTTTATTAGGAACAAACCAACACAACATATGAGTGAAGATAGATTTCAAGAAGTTGTACTAGTACACGAACTTGTGCATTTTTTACAATACCATGATGGTACATGGCAAAAAGTTACATGCAGACAAGAACTAGAACTGCATGCCTATGAAATACAAGATGTTTATGTTGACTTGTATGGTATTGATCCTAAACAAAAAATAGATCCGCTATTTGGAATATTAAGCAGTATGTGTCCAAGATCAAATCCTATGTTCTTTCATCAACAACATTTACACGGAGGTGACTAGTGTATTTTGTAAGTGCTCCTTTTGGCAATTATCTACAGTATACAAATTTTTTAAGTGGCAAACCAATAGTTAGTGTTACTGGAACATTTACGCTGAAGCCGCGACCTGGACTAGCAAAACAGATTATCAAAACACTCAGGTACACAAAAACAGGTTGGCGCAACAAATTAGGTTTGCGTAACCCAGGAATATTTGAAGGAATAGAAAATACTTCATCTAAGAGTGTTATGAGTATTGCTAGTTTACAACCCGACGACTGGAAGATACTACATGAAATAGTACCCAAGCATATGAACGTTGAACTTAACATAAGTTGTCCCAATGTAGACGAACATCCAAACTTAACAAAAAGTTTTGCTAAAGACGAACGCAAGTGGTGTATTGTAAAAGTGCCACCAAATATAACAAACAAACAACTTGACAAAATAGTTAAATTAGGCTATAATCAAATACATGCAAGCAATACTGTTCCAACAGCAAAAGGTGGACTTAGTGGTGATGTAATTGTACCACATACTTTGAGAATACTAGAGTACATAAAAAGCACACATTCTCATGTTGAATTTATTGCAGGCGGCGGAGTAAAAGATAAAGCCAGTGCTGATAGATACATTGATGCTGGAGCAGATCATATTAGTTTGGGAACAGTGTGCATCACACCATGGAGAATAAAATCGATAGTAACGTAAAACAAATGAAAAACTGGACTAAAAATTCTCCATATAGGAATAAACACAAAGACGAAATAGCCGAATTCTTTTATGAAAAGTTTAAAGAACATGGAGTGCGTCTTCCAGAAACATATACAGAGCAAGAACTAATTGACTTAAACCCTGGAGTTCCTGTATGGTTCACTAAACAACATATGAAATTGAAGGACAAAAAATGAAAGACATTTGGGTAGAAAAGTATCGTCCGAAGACAGTTGACGAATATGTATTCAAAGATGAAGCACAAAAGAATCAAGTAAAAAGTTGGATTGCCGATGGCGGTATTCCGCATTTGCTGTTTAGTGGTAGTGCTGGTACAGGTAAGACTACACTAGCAAAAGTTCTCATCAACGATTTAGGTGTACAAGAAGCTGATGTACTGTTAATTAACGCAAGTCGTGACAACGGTGTTGATCTTATTAGACGTAAGATTAGTAACTTTAGTGAAACTATGCCTTGGGGTGATTATAAAGTAATATTACTTGACGAGGCTGACTATATCAGTGCTGAAGGACAAGCGGCCCTGCGTGGTGTTATGGAACAGTATCATGCTAGTGTACGTTTTATACTTACTTGTAACTATCCTAATAAAATTATTCCAGCATTGCACAGTAGATGTCAAGGCTTTCATATTACAAGTTTGGACACTAATGAGTTTACAGCAAAGTGTGCTGAAATATTAATTGGTAATGATGTACAGTTTGAATTAGAAACACTAGACAGTTTTGTTCGTGCAACTTATCCAGACTTGCGTAAAACAATTAATAGTGTGCAGATGGCAGTTGTTGACAACCAACTTGCACAACCAGAAGCAACTGATGTAGACACAGGCTGGCGTATCAAAATGGTTGAATTGTTTAAAGCAAAGCAAGTACGTGAAGCAAGAAAACTAATTATTGCAAACTGTAGAGCAGATGAATACGAAGAGATGTATCGTTGGCTTTATAAAAATGTTGAACTATTTGGTGATAACGAAGACCAACAAGATCAAGCTATTGTTGTTATTAAGAATGGTATAGTAACACACAGCCAAGTAGCAGATGTGGAGATTAATCTTTCAGCGACACTGATTGAGCTTGCTAATTTATGAAGGTAGCTGTATTTGGTGATAGTTTTGTCTTATTTTCAGGACCTGATCCACTTAAAGGTGACCATTGGTTACAAAGATTAGAACATAAACAAAATTGTAAACTAGATATCAAATATGCACAAGGTGGTAGTGGTCCATTAAACGCTATTGCAAACTTTTATAACTTTCAAAACACACAAGAATTAAAAGAGTACGACACATTTATTTTTGCTTGGAGTCAACCAAGTAGATTATTCCACAAGCATGTGGAAGATATAAATTTCTTTACTGCTCAAAGTCCAATAGCTAGACATCACCCTGATAAAGATAATGTATACGAATCAGCATATCATTATCACAATAATTTTTATATTGATCAATACGAAGATATGAAACTAGCTGGCGTATTGCAATGGTTTGATAAAGTTTTATGTAAAGATTTTTCAGACAAAAAGATAATACATTTTCATAGTTTTAGTGCTGGAGTTGAATTTGCAACAGGTGAACCACGACTAATAGAAAATCAATATCTATATCATAGATTTGCAAGTGGTGTAACAATGTATCCAAGTCTTATGTGGTTTAGTGAAAATGATCCTAAGTTTAATGCAAAAGAACAACACAGGGATCAAAGAAATGGACATTTAAGTAATCCGGATCATGAGATTGTTTACAACAAACTTATGGAAGCAATGGATCTTAATGCAGGCGATGAATGTTTACTCACTGAATCTAAACCTAAATATATTATTGACAAATACGTTGATGTTTGGAAAGCAATAGACATCAACGACTATACTCCTTCCCCAAGTATTCCCTGAACCATACTTTTGTACTAATATTCTATAAATAGTAGTGCAGACAGAGGAGTACTTATTTGAGTGACGTTTTAAAGTTCGTCACGGACGTTGGATTTCCAATATCCGCGGCGATGGCTTCAGGATACCTAGTCTTTCTTACAATAAAATTCATACTAGATGGGGTAACAGGGAGTGTCGTAACTCTATCCGGAATTGTAAAAAGTCTTAATAACCGAGTGCAAACAATGAATAACGACTTAGTTAAAATTGATGCACTAATGAGTTATGCTCTTGGAGTACGCCCTAATGTAGATCGTATCGCTGCCAAAGACGGTAAAGAGGATGCGAGAAAAGACTAAGGGAGAAAAACCAATGCAATGGTTAGACTACACAATAGATCAATTTGGTAAAAATTTTATAATTAAAGGAGACTGGCCCGGTGAAGTAATGGGCAAAAACAAAAACGGAGAATGGGAAGAAGACGCTAGTTGTTTATTCAAACCAGGTGATCGTTTTATAGTTAGTGATAAAGGCATGCTAGTAAGAAGTAACCCAGAGGATTTTAGTAATGATAAAAAATCTTAAAGATTTAATAATAGTAGCACTAGTTATCGGAGTGTTGTCACTACTTGGGATAATCATAGTAGGAGACTATTATGTTGCACTACAAGAAAATAGACCAGTAGACGAAAGTGTTATTACACTTATGAAAATGGCACTTACTGGTTTGATAGGTATTATAGCTGGATATATTGGATCGAAATAAATGGATAACCTAGCTGGATGGATAAATCAATATGGGTTTCCAATTATTGCATGTCTATTCTTAGGTTATTTTGTATGGTATATATGGGGCTGGGCAACGTTACAAATAAAGCCAAAGATACATGAAGCACAAGGTATACTAATAGCTTTAGTTGACAGAGTTAGAATGTTAGATAATGACTTAATTAGGCTAGAAACAAAATTAAATATGGTATTAGAATTTAAAGAAGAATATGAAAAGATGACAGGTAGGAAATTGGATATAGATGTAGATGATATCGAAGAATACAAAAAACAAGCTAAAGAAGATAACTGAATTAAATTCATCTAGTTGGATATTAGACGAATGGCATGAAAAGCCACATTGTGATTATTGGAGAATAAAATTAGCTAAAACTTTACCACTAGATATTTTTTACAAACTATATCCAATAACTGCTACTTGGTCGTTGCGACAAAAACACCATTCCAATCTTTAGGAAGATCCTGTGTTAACATATATTCACAACGTTCTATCCACATATCATAATATCCTGACATTCTATTGTCAAAATGATTGTGTAATAATTTACATTGTTCGATAGCTTCTTGAAACTTTTGATCTTTATACAGTTGATGCATTTCTCGATGCTTTCGTTGTGCTACACTCCAAGATTTCTTGGTATTATCTAAGACAGTCCAAATACCTATACCTACTGTCTTTCCTTTTACAGCTAGGTCATCTACTTTTAACCAAAAGAAATCATCTTTTGTTTGTTGGTATGTAGCATCACCTACTAATAGTACACACCCGTATTCTTTACACTTGCTCTCAATTCTTGCGGCTGTGCTAACGCTGTCCCCCAATACATCATATGAGTGTCTTTGTGTTGACCCCATTTCTCCAAGGTAGCCAAGTCCGGTATTAATGCCCGCACCCATGCCCACTGGCGGTCTGCCTTCGCTTGTAATTTTGTCATTGAATATCTCCACTGCTTTTAGCATATCTAGTCCACATTGCACCGCTGTCTTTGGGTGTTGTGGGTCGTGTATAGGAGCATTATGTATATGCATACTTGCATCTCCTATATACTTAATTATCATTCCATCCATATCTAGTACAGGCTGTGTAATAGCATCCATATATCCGTTCATAATTTTAGTAAGTCCGGCAACATCATCGCCAAATGATTCTCCTAGTGGAGTAAAGCCACGCAAGTCACTAAACACAATACTAACTTCTCTTTTCATTCCCTCTTTTATAAGTGCAGGATTCTCTTGTAGCATACGCACAACTGTAGGGCTTGCGTATCCAGCAAACTGTTTTTTAATCTTTTGTTTTTCAAAGAACTCTAATACAAAACGTGCAAATACAGCATGTAAGCCTACTAGTATAACAGCTAGTATAGGCATTGTACCATCTATCAAATACAAATAATTTATCCAAGCATAATAAACACCATATCCAATACCACCAGCAAATACTAAAATACTTGCACCTGCTAACCAGTATGGAGCAAAGCGACCAAGTATAACGATCAAAAATCCTATACTAAATGTAGTACCTATCTCTAGTAAAAGAGCCCAATACGGACGAGATATTGTGTCTCCATCTAGTATATTTTGCAATGCTACTGCATTAGGCATATAGCTGTACTGCCCGCCTTTTGGACTTGCTATAATATTTGCTATACCATCTGCTGTTGGTGCAATTATTACAGTTTTATCTGCTAACATGTAAAAGTGTTCTTCTTCGACTGCACTTATAGTTTCAAATTGTTTGTTCCAACGTAGCCAAACTCTAGCATTACTATCTGTTTGTATTATAGGATAACCCGGCACACGCATTTTATCAATACCGCCTGCATTGCTTTTTACTTGGTAGCTTTGTTCTCCTACTGCAACCCGTATTGTTTCAATAGCAATACTTGGATATACTGCATCACCTACACGCATTAGCATAGGCAAGCGTCTAACAACACCATCTATCTCAGGCACTGTGTTTAAAACACCAACTCCATCTGCCATTGCAAAAAATGGTATTGGTCCAAGCATTCCGTCCCATTCAAACAAGAAAGGCAGTGGGTCGCCAATTTTAGCAACACCCCTAGACACACCATTTTTGTCAGCTCCAAAACTCCCGTTCTGACCTATTACAACTCCATTGCCAACTATAGCTTCTTGCAGTGCTTGGTCGCCTCCTAGTCTATCATATTCACTAAACAGTATAGGCAACACAATTATACCTGCGCCTGCTTTTCTAAGTTTCCATATTAAATCTGCAAGCACATCACGCTTCCAGGGCCATTGTCCATATTTTTCTAATGCATCTTCATCAATGGTAACAACTGCAATGTCGTTACTTTGTACAGGTTTGTCATATTGTTGTAGTAAGTCAAAGCCTTTTAGTCTTGCTGTTTCTACAATGTAATTATTATTGTAATGAAATAATGTAATCAAAACTACAGTTACAAATGCTAATGTCCAATGTGTTAATATTTTCATATGTGTACTTATTTAATTTTGATTGATGGTTACTGCACAACCGGTTGCATTTGTGCAAGTGCCTGTTAGATTATATGTTTGGTTTGTAGTAGACATTTGACTAACATTAAGGTTATAAGCACCGCCACCGTTTGTTAAATCTATATTTGATGTGTGAGATCCATAACGTTGTGCAACATCAACTGTATGACCATCATCTAATACTATATCAGCAAACTGTGTATCAGTGT
>Ga0181412_1000954_pt1 | contig 11643 bp, 16 predicted proteins | sample 35SPOviralmetaG_FD_130113 | JGI IMG/M metagenome (GOLD analysis project Ga0181412, IMG submission 130113) | Marine viral communities from the oligotrophic San Pedro Time Series (SPOT) site, San Pedro Channel, CA, USA - 35 SPOT_SRF_2012-08-15 | ecosystem: Environmental > Aquatic > Marine > Strait... | reverse complement strand
CTACATTTCCAGGTGAAATTAATATTCCATCAAATACTACGTATAAAGTTGGTGGTAATATAGTTCAAGTTTTGGCGGCTAACAGTGCCATAAGTGTTGCTACGGGAGACGCAGGATCAGATGTAAGTGTAACATTAGGGGGTAACGCGAGCGCTGCGACGTTGGCATTCACAATTCCTAGGGGTAATACCGGTCAGCAAGGTCAAAACGGACCCGACGCTCCATCTGTAGGTCCTCCAGGTCCTGCCTCGAACCAGGCTGGTCCTACAGGTGCTCAAGGTCAGAACCCGGGTCCTCCAGGTCCTCCAGGTCCTACAGGTAGTACCGGGACGACCACCACCAATAGCGCCATCATATCATTATGGGGCGGCGGCTATGCCAGATCGAATGGATACTCGAACTTAGACAATGCCAATGGTGCACGTACTTTCTATGCCACATACAATACACATGGTAATGGAGCTAGTCATAATAATGCTATTGGTTTGTATTCTGCATACCATGTTGGCTGTAGCTTGATTATGATCAGATCCGATGAGCGTTCTAAGGAGGATATAAAGACTTTAGATACAGAAAAGGCTCTAAAAAAAATTAATAATATTAGACCTGTTAGTTATTTAAATAAAAGTGATCAGCATTTAACATTAGGATTTATAGCTCAAGAAGTCAAAAAGGAAATACCAGCGGCAGTGGACGAAGAGGGACTGGATTTTGTAGAAAATATAGATCTATTAGGAAATTTTACAAATAAACGATCATTTATTAGGGATGACGGAGCCGCGTGTGTTCAGTATACTTTCGTATTCAAAGATGGAACATTCCCTTCTAACGTGAAATTTGAGGATGCAGAAATTTTAAAATTTAAAGTACGATATATTCACCTTAAAGAGACGTTTAACGCGGGTTTTGGTGAGAGGGAGGAGGACGATTTTGAAGCACTGTATGTGCGTGAATATTGTGGTGAACCACAACCGAATTCTTTGGATGTTCTCATAGACGATGATCCAGACAATCGGGTTACAGTAGATGAAAGCGTTGATCATATTTTAGTGGGATCAAGGGTGAATGATGCTCATTCTGTTAACTATCACGAAGTATTCACTGTACTCACAGCATCTGTACAAGAGATCGATAAACAGAGATTATTAGATAAAGCGAGATTGGAAGTATTAGAAAGTAAAATTAAAGAAAAAGAAGTGTAAGAGCGTTTATGAATGTTGAAAATATTCTGGGAGTATATCAGATGACGAACAGTACAACATTTCCAGGTGAAGTTAATATTCCATCAAATAGTACATTTAAAATTGGTGATAGTGTACCTGCATTTTTAGCTGGTGTGACCTCCGTGTCTGTCAGTGAAGGAACCGCCGGTTCAGATTGTAGTGTAGCTGTGGGGGGTAACGCCACAGCTAAGTCATTGGCATTCACAATTCCAAAGGGTGCCGACGGTCCTAACGGTGCTCCCGGTCAAGCTGGACAACCAGGTCCTCCAGGTGATAACGGTCCTCCAGGTGGTACAGGTCCTAGCAGTAACCCAGGTCCTCCAGGTCCTCCAGGTCCTCCAGGACCAAGTGTGTATGATACAAATGTCGCACTACAAAGTAATTCTTATCTACTCGCGTGGGGGTACGAAAAGTTAGATAATGCAGGAAGCGATCAGGCTTTCTGGGCTCGCCGAAGTGAGCATTTCAACGGAAGCACTAATAGTTATTTTTTTGGGTACGCTAACCCTAATATTTCTTTATATGCTACATATTTCATGCGCTGCGGGGGTATACATGCTCATTCTGATGAGCGTTTTAAGACTGATATAAAGACTTTAGATACAGAAAAGGCTCTAAAAAAAATTCATAATATTAGACCTGTTAGTTTTTATAATAAAGAGCTTTCAAGTTTTCAGTTAGGATTCATAGCTCAGGAAGTAGAAAAAGAATTACCATCGGCGGTTACGAATACATTAGATTATGTAGCAGACATAAATCGAGTAGGATCTTTTTCAGATAAACGAGAAGCTGTTACAGTTGGGGGGGACGGGAAGTTAAATGTAAAATGTTCTAAGTATACTTTCACATGTAGAGATCAAACCTGGCCAACTGACCTGAAGTTCAATGATTATGAATCCTTAGAATTCAAAACAAACGATGAAGAAGGTGGTGAAAAAAGATTTATGGGAGAGTATTCGCGTGATATTTGTGGTGAGCCATATAACCATCGGGGATTTGGCCGGGTAGATATTTTGATTGACGATGTAGGTGAGGACTGTGAACTACCAGATGGTATAAAGCAGGGTGATGAAGTATATCTATTAAGTGGAACTTGCAAAAAAGATTCTAAGCTTCTTGCATATGAAGCTGTATTCACTGTGCTGACAGCAGCTGTTCAGGAACTTGATAAACAGCTGCAATTAGATTTGGAATGGATAGAAAGGTTAGAAAGTAGACTTAATTAAAAATAATGGATTCGTTTCATGTATTCTTTGATCTCACTGTAATCCAAAACATAAAATACACCCTCCGTGGAACCGTTTAAAACTAGACGATGCAGTCTATGTTTACCATCGACCATACGATATTTTCGATTAGCTGGATTTGACATATTTGTGATAATTACAGGTGGAACGTTAGATAGATGTACATTTTTGTATCTTAAACCACCACAACAAATACAATTATCACCAATTTTACCATTTCCCAAGTTCCACCCCTTCCAGCATATCTCATCGAGTTTTACCGTTTGCTTTCTGTCATCTGATAATAAATGTTGTATATCATCATTACACAATCTGTAAGAATTTCCGTCTATACGCCAATCACCATTCCACTTTGAATATTTAGCAGAATGGTATCCAAATTTGGGTCCATCACCAGGGCCTGCAGGATAATTGTATGGAGAGCTCATTATTAGTATTATGATATAAAAAATCCAACACTTTTACGACTACTTTCTGGGGATCCAATGTAATGCCATAATTGACCATTTCTTGGTATGGTAAATTCATTTATATGCCATCCCTTTTTATCATATTTTGTGATGATTTGTTTCGTTTCTTTGTCAAAATATCTGAAGAAACTCTTGTTATCTTCCTCAGCCCATGTTATGTAAACACGCTTACCTGGGAAATCACTGTTAGTATGCCAACCGCATACAGCACCTGGGGGATAATAGTATACACCTCGAACTTTAATATGCGGCGACTTGTAAAAATTTGACAGTTTATGAATTATAGAACCTTCAATACCCTGTAAAAACTCATGTGCATAGCTAGTTCTATTTGAATTTTCTGGCAATTGACTGGGTGTTTGTAGATCACCAAATGAATTTTTTATAGTTTCATACAAATCTTCATCTAAGACTTTTCTATTAGGATCATAAGTTCCTCTCCTGTATTCAGTTGAATCCCAATCAAGTTTATCTAACAGGTCAAGTTCTCTTCTTAGTTTGGATATATCCATTTTATACTACAGTGGTGAAAACTTTAAGTTTTATGTCAGCTTAAAAATAAACTCTCACTATATTATAAAATGTCTGGTGGTATTGCCCAACTCGTAGCCGTCGGTGCTCAGGATGTACACCTTGTCGGTCAGCCCGAGGTCAGCTTCTTCCGCTCCACATACAAACGTCATACAAACTTTTCCCAAACTGTCGAGCGTCAGGTCATTCAAGGCAACGTCGCTAACAACGGTATGTCCACCGTTCGCTTCGAGCGCAAGGGTGACATGCTCAACTATGTCTATCTCGTCCCCAACACTGGCACAGCAACAGCGACTGTCGCTGATTGGACTACTGTAATTTCCAAGGTAGAATTATTAATTGGAGGTCAACTTATTGATGAACAAGATTCTACCTTCTCTACACACATCGCTCCCCGAACTGCCGCGACCTCCTACTCCAAATGTGCTGCTGGTAATATCTATGGTGGCTCAGAAAACGAGAACTTTTACCCACTTCGCTTCGCTTTCTGTGAGAACTGGCAAAGTGCACTTCCACTCATTTCTCTCCAGTACCACGACGTAGAGCTTCGAATTACTTGGGGTGCTGCAGCCGCTGATAACAGTTTCAAGTGGGACGTATACGCCAACTACGCGTATCTTGATACCCAGGAGCGTGAGGTCTTCGCTTCCCAGCCCCAAAACATGCTCATCACCCAAACTCAGAAGACGGTTGCCTCTGGTAACAAGATTCAGGAATTGAACTTCAACCACCCCATTAAGTATTTAGCTTCTGGAAGGGGGGATGGTAACATCAATATCCTAGGCACTACTAACAAGCTTAAGCTCCAAATCAATGGTACCGATGTTTCTGACTTCAAGTTTGCTCACCCCAATTTCAGCACTGTACCTCTCTTCTACCACACCTACTATGGCGGTGGTTATCAGATGAATTACCCCAGGTATCTTTTCTTGATGCCCTTCTGTCTCGACACTAGTAAGCTTCAGCCCACTGGCAGCCTAAACTTCTCCCGTCTTGATTCGGCTCGTATCATCAACGATACCGAGACTGTCGATCAGGATGTATATGCCGTAAACTACAACGTCCTCCGTATTGAAAATGGTATGGGTGGTTTGTTGTACTCGAACTAAATCTTCTCTGTATTTATTAAAAGATGTTTTGGATAGCAGTATTTCTCCTTGCCATCGTTTTTGTATTGACGTACGATCCTAACTCCAGGACACTCGAAAAGTTTGTTGGTCAACCCACACAACCAACAAGCAAATCGTGTGAAAATGCGCATTACGAAGCCGTTCAATTTGCCCAGAGCCCGTATGAATGCCCCACCGTTGGTAAGACTAAGATGGGTGCTGTGATGTAGAAAGCTTAAAAAGAAAATGACATTTTCATTTATAAATGGTTCCAGTCAATAAAGACACTCTATTCATAGTTGCAGCGATTGTTTTTGCACTTGGCTTGATTTACATGTTTAAAGAGTTAAAACAGGCTAAAGAAGATATCGAAGGTTTTAAAGGTTTCTCAGCCCAGGTCGTTCGACACTTAGCTCCACCCCCAGAGCCGGTTTCTGCTCCAGTTCCTGTACCTGAAAAGAAGCTTGAAGATATCGATGAGGTCGATGAAAAATCCGAAGAATAATCATATCCACTTATTATAACTTGCGAATGCGCAATGAAGAAGTACAAAGCGATTGCAGTACCGGTTACTTTTACCGATGGGAAACCGAGATTTCTCACAGTAAGAGACTGGAGATTTAAAGATTGGATTTTCGTAACGGGTGGGTGTAGAAGACGAGAAATTTACAACCCCTTGAGATGTGCCCTACGAGAATTAGAAGAAGAGACACGTGGTGTTGTGTCACTCAAAAATGGTGAATATACAGAATTCAAATTTATACATAAAGAAAGCCCAACAGTAGACCTAGAATATAACGTATTCATATTCTTTGTCAATTACAATCGATCAGAACAACAAACACAAATCCGTAAGTTTTACGAAGAAAAACACAAAACACAAATCAAAAAGATGAACAATCAACCCATTCGTAAAACCCACGATGAGAATGATTTCATGAGTTATGACACACTAGAAGAATTCAATGGACGTAAACGATGGAAGCTAATCATAGATAATGTTATTAAGAATCCACAATTTTACGCGTGTATAAGTTCTCACAATAGAAAAACCTTCTCTATTAAATAATGAAGTCCAAGGCTTTTATTTTAAGACAGATTGGTGAACTACTCGAGAAGAATCGAGGACTATGTGAAGAGGAGATTCAACAGTGGTACAAAGAAAATGAAAGTAAAACGGTTTACGAATTACTCACTTTTAAAAAGCAAATTTCTCAAAATCAAGAATATCAGGACGTATCATGTATGAAATGGTTTAGAGATGAAGAACAATAATAATGTATGTTTAAGAATTGGTACACCTCCCAAAAATTCAATAATGCTACCAATCTATCACATGTGCTTATGGACGGAGGTAAACTCTCAGTGCCATTTGATAGATTGAATGAATTTTACGATAAGTATATAGAATCTGTAAAATCTGGTGAGAGGATTTACGTCGTCGAGCAAAAGAGTGAGACCTATAACTTTTTCGTTGACATCGACTATAAAGATGTCGATCCCCTAGGTATTGACGATATCCATGATATATCTAAAAATATTTGTGAAACTGTTAAATTTCATGGTGGTAAAGAATGTCTCGTTTCTGTATCACCACCAAAGGTGTCTGGAGATCTAATGAAAACGGGTGTACATCTCAACTGGCCTAATTTCGTGGTTGATCAGAGTTCAGCCGTCGCACTTCGCGAACATATTCTAGTGTCTCTTTCTAAATTTAAGGGTGATAAGGACTGGAATCAAATTATTGATTCATCTGTGTATGGTGACACACGTAGGAAGACTAAAGGAAGTGGGTTTAGGATGCCATGGTCATACAAACGAGCAAAACATGAAGCATGTGGGGGTCAGGGGTGTAAGGATTGTGAACATGGTAGGGTCGATCAGTTGGCTTATCTCCCAGTTTTTATTTATAGGGCTTCTCTTGTGAGAATAAGTCAAGAACCGTCAGTTGAAATTCTTAAAATGTCAGCTGTTAGAACTGACGCACCCAGTACAGTTTCAGTGGAATCACCTTCAGTATCTATACGAGTCAAGGAGGATTCTTTTCCAGAAGATCAAACTAATAATGAAATTTACGATGAGGAATTGAAAAACAGAATCGAAACGTTTATTCGAAAAAATATGGAGGGTCAAGGGGGTGCATATCTCACTAAACTATTCAAAAACAAAGAAACGTATTTCGCGGCGACGACTTCTAGATACTGTGAAAATGTAAAAAGAAATCATAGTTCGAATCATGTATGGTTTATACTTAGTGGAAAGTTCATTCTCCAGAAATGTTTCAGTCGACATGAAACTATTTTGGGACGTCGTGATGGCTTTTGTGAATACTTTTGTGGTCGCCGACATCAATTGACGAGTGACATTATTGATAAACTTTACCCCAAAAAGGAGGTTATCAGTAAGTGTCCAGAAATCAAAAAAGTTGTAGAAAAACCAGAAATTAAACAGATGGATGTAAAACCAGATCTTGAAAACTTCATTAATAAGAATATGAAGTGTAACGATGATACACGTGTGGTTAATGTAACTAGGGATAAAAACAATTTTTTAGTGTTAACCACATCTAACTACTGTGAAACTATTTCTGGTGTACATGAGAATAAAACTATGTCATATATCATTACTAAAAACAAAATAAAACAAAAGTGTCCAGTATGCAAGAAAAACAACGGAAGAACTCACATCTTACTCCCTAAAATAACTAGTAAACTTCACCCTAAAGATACTTAAACAGAACAGTGTTTAAAGTATATAAATGGTAGTTAGTACTCGTTCTCGCTTTGGTAGGGTTATAAAGAAGCCCGTTCTTTATATACCAGTAGAAACTGTACTAGATGACGATTATGCTACAGATGATCACGAAGATTTTGAAGATGATTCAGTAATTGATACTGAAGATGAATATAACTCAGAAGAAGGTACTGATGACGATTATGACGAGGACGCTGATGATAATGGTAATCTCAAGGATTTCGTGGTAGATGACGAAGAAGCGAGTGAAAGTGAGGAAGAATTAGCTTAAAAAAAACAGATTCTATATTAGAAATGGAAACTGATATTGGTAATCCTATTGAGTATAGCCCAAACCTTGATCCTTTAATTCAGGAGAAGAATGAAGATAATAAGGATGAAATGATTCAAGATCAACCATATTATTTTCATCCAAGTGAAATGAATTACCCGCAACCCCCTCCTCAACCTGGAAAATTCGACCCTTTTACTGATATTGATAAATCTACATGGATTATTGCATTTGCAGTATTTCTTTTAGGATTTTTTATGGGAAAGACGATGCAACCCGTCATACTCAGGTACACCTAATCACTTACTTAACTCTATTATACGAGTTGAAAGTTTCGTGTCAGTATCCTCGTACATGTCATTATTTACACCCTTTTGCGGATATCCACTTAACCAGTGAGTATCCGGAACAGTTGAATAAGAAACAAAGCTACCTATGTCACCATATCTAGGGGGAATTCCATCTCGCCCAAAAAGAATGGGACCCCTATGTGTATCCTCTATAAATCCATCTAAATTTGAATCCTCCTCTGTGTCGGTATCGACCGCCACTGAATCTGTTTTGTTTTTTAAATTGTAATTTGGTTTAAAAAACAAAATAAAGAAAGCCCCGACTAACAATATTGTTAGAATTATACGAAGCATTTTTATTTACTGTATATGAATATTATTTATGTAGAAGAGACCTCGGGCTCTCCTTCCTCTGTAATCTCCCCCATCTTACCATCCGTAGATGCCGCTTCATCTACACGGTCTTTCTGACGCTGTTTCATTTCCTGTGAGACAATGTCGTCAGCCTCCTTTACAAGCTCATCCATGGGAGTGTCAGGCTTTTCCTTCTTGAGCCGTTCGAGAACGTCCGCTGGGTGAGAGATAGGAGCCTCATCGGGCTTGTTGTAAAACTGAGAATTTTCATCACCGGGTAGAAATTTCCCTCCATTATCCATCATACCCTGCTTACGTTCCTGGAACATACGGGCAGCTTGAGACTGATTCTCCTTATATCCAGACATGATTTCCTCAAGCTTCTCATTTGTATAATGAACGTCTTCAATCTTAGAAGAGTCAGGGGGGATGAGTAGCCATTTATAGAGATCTACAACGTAAATATCAAATGTAGGATCCTCTTTCTGAAGACGCTTAGCGTGATTAGCTGCCTCGTCGCGGGTAGCAAACGCACCACGGATCTTAATACCAAACTTATCATTTCTTTGTGGAGCTTCAGGTCCAATAATGGACAGGCACGCGAAAGCCTGGCCAGGTACAGTGGTGTAATCTGTTTCGAGAGACATTATATTTATGTGTTGGCTTAAAACTTTAAGCTATTATCTCTGTAAATGTACGACTACTGGGATAAACAACCTGTGTCTCGTGAAGGGACTACACCCGGTGAAATAGATACTGAACGCGACGTATCAAAAAAGACTACAAAACTTCCAGATAGTTTCGTGTGGTCATCCTGTGGTATTAAAGAAGCATGTGAGTTTTTAAGAGAGTATTATGTTGAAAATGGTAGATTCAAATTATGTTATACAAAAGACGTTCTTAAATGGTCAATAAATGATAGTATAGCCATTCGTAAAAAAGATACAAATCAACTTGTTGGCTATATTACGAGTATGCCTGTAAATTCACGAATCGAAAATGAAGATATCAAGATGACACAGATAGACTATTTATGTGTACACCCATCATATAGAACTTTTGGACTTGCACCGCTTTTAATAACAGAAATTAAAAGACGAGCAAATAAGAAAGATATTTGGCAAGCTATTTATACTGCACAAACTAAAATACCAACACCTATAACTAAATCATGTTACTGGCATAGATTTTTAGATGTACAACACTTGGTAAAAATTGGGTTTCATCAGACAAATCGTATCCGTGAAAAATTTTATGAAATTCGTGGACCATGTAAACATTTATGGCGAAAAATGACATTAGATGATATACCTAAAGTAACTCAACTTCTACAAGAATATTCTAAAAATTTTAAAATTACCCCTATATTTGATGAACAATATGTGAAACGAACATTATTACCTATACATTCTTACGTAAATGACACAAGTGACGATTTCATTTCGTTTTACGAAATTCCTTATGAACGATCAGATAATTCTGGTACAGTTAGACAGGTTTATAGATATTTAATGGTTGGAGATGTTTACAATGACGCCTTTCTTATCGCTAAAAATTTAGGGTATCATGTCTTCAATAGCGCTGAAGCTGGTGTAGAAGTGAAAACACTCGAAAAACATAAATTTATGAAAGGGTCTGGTTTTGTTTACTACTATTTGTTTAATTGGCACCTTAGTGAAGCGATCAAACCTAAAGAAATAAACCTTATTATTCCATAATATGAAATGGAAGTAATTCGTAAAAATCACAATGATGCTAAAAGAAATCTTATCCAGTCCGTTTCAAAAGAAGGTGAACACATTCTTGATGTAGGGTGTGGTTTCGGTGGAGATCTTCAAAAATGGCACAAGTGTGGGGTGAATATTAACATGTGTGACCCAGAGCCATCAGCCCTAGAAGAGGCTCGTTCACGTGCAAAAAATATGCATATGCGCGTAAACTTTTATGAGGGTGATATTCATAACTGTCCAAACAGAGCGTTTAATATCGTGTGTTTTAACTTTTCACTGCATTATATTTTTGCCAGTAAAGGTTTATTTTTCAGTTCTATTCGTGAAATAAAAAAGAGGGTAAAACCTGGTGGACTTCTTATAGGTATCATTCCAGACTCTGAAAAAATTATTTTTAAAACACCACTCATTGATGAAACTGGTAATTTTTTCAAACTAAAAGACCATGGAAATGGTGGTTTTGGTGAAAAATTATTTGTAAACCTAGTCGACACACCTTATTATGCGGATGGACCAAAATCAGAGCCTGTGGCTTTCAAAGACTTGTTGATCACACATTTAGAAGAATTGGGATTTAGTTTAGAACTTTGGGAGGGTCTCACCGGAAATCCCATCTCAGAGTTGTATAGTAAATTTATCTTTGTATATAAGAGATGATAGCTTTGATTATATTATTGTTAATCAATTTAGTTATTCTTTACACGACTAAAGAACCCCAGGAGCTTGTCGAAGTAAAGGAGAAGTATCGTATTCTTAGAGAGCACATTCGGGACACAGGAAATGAAAAGTTTAAAATGCTTGTTCATGGTTCACCTATAGTCGGTTTGAAGAAAATGAAAGGTTCTGTCGGGTCTAATACGAACAAGGGGGGTGTAATAGTTTTATGTTTGGATGGAGAAGCAAATGAGATTTTTCATGTACTTTTACATGAGTTGGCTCACTCAACAGTTGAGGAATATTCTCATTCACCGGAGTTCTGGAAAAATTACGTTGAACTTCGAGATATATGCGTACATATAGGCATTTACAAACAAATACCAGAAAGAACAGAATTTTGTGGTCAGCATATTCAGGATAAATAATCTTACTCTAGTTTAAATGAAGACACCAGTGAACATTTTACTCACAGCTATCATGTACTGGTTAGTATTATATGGTACTACCCTAGTACCCCTCATATCTAAGAACTATTACTTCAATCTTATTTGGATGACAGTCATGTTACCAAATATCATGCGTTTTGCGATTGGTAATATTCCTCGACTCGCTGTAGACAGGATATTCTTCTTATCGTCTACATTCATTGCGTTAGTTGCTACTTTCTTTATCAACCAAATTTCTAAAGAGACTAAGGATGCTATTACTAACCATACAGTTGACACTAACGAGAAGCTTAAATTGAGCGCCTTGTTAGCGGGGACATTCACTTTTGGTGTACTCGCAACGTATTATTCGGGTATTGATAACTCGATTTATAGTAATATGGGTTGGGAACGACCTGTTTAGGGCTTAATGACATAGTCCTTTACAATGTAAAAAGCTATACCAGCTACGACACCTGTCGTGGCAAGGCCAACCATACTCCTACCCCCTTGTTCGTTAAGGAACTTGGGGATAGAAGTCGCCAACTTGTCCTGAATAGGCTTGCTCACGGCAAGAGCGGT
>Ga0181412_1000953_pt1 | contig 11647 bp, 9 predicted proteins | sample 35SPOviralmetaG_FD_130113 | JGI IMG/M metagenome (GOLD analysis project Ga0181412, IMG submission 130113) | Marine viral communities from the oligotrophic San Pedro Time Series (SPOT) site, San Pedro Channel, CA, USA - 35 SPOT_SRF_2012-08-15 | ecosystem: Environmental > Aquatic > Marine > Strait... | reverse complement strand
AGTGCTAGTTTCATAGAAACCATACACCTCTGTATATTTATAGCGTAGACAACTTCAAATTGTAAAAGGTCTCCAGCATTTAATGCTTTGTTCCAAGATGAAATTGTAGTATTTGTATTTTTTCTTTGGACTGAGTTACTTGTAATATCTCCTAACTGTGGTCGTTCAGTACCACATATAGATGCAAAATTTGGAAAGTTTGCATAGTCAACTTTTCCGATGTCCAGTTGAATTTGACCATCTTGGTCGCCAACAATAGTCCATGACTGAATTTCTCCAGTAACATCTAATATCATTTCTCCTTTAATACCAGAAGACATTGGCGCGGATCCAGAATCAATAACAAAATTAATTGTTCTTGTTAAATCAGCTGTTGTGGAAAGTCCTACAACATATACCGTATCTCCTGCAGTTGGTGCAGTATTAAAGATAATAGTTGTGCCACTAATAGTATAATCAATTCCAGGAACTTGAACTAATCCATTAATAGCAACGATTAATTGTTGATCATTGACTGGAGTATATGCATTTCCTGCTTGATCAATTAATGGATAGTCTGATGTAGTTCCATCAAATACCCAGTTTGTAGTATCAAGAATTTCATTACCATATTGTAGATACTTACTAGGAATCTCATAGTTAACACCTACATTGTATTTTTTCTGAGGATCAGAAAGTACATTATAGTTTGATGATTTAACTGAAATGTTATAGTTAGGCATCAAACAACTCCTGGTGTTACTTCTAAGACACCTTCAATAACTCTAGTTTTTATTCCTTGTGGGGATGTTAATACAATATCATAAACATAACGTCTAGGATCTAATGCTGCTGTATCCGCATTAGTCATTGAAATTTTTAAAATACCATTATAACGATCAACAAACCCGACAGTAAAATCTGTAGAAGTTGTTGAATAATAACTACGACGCATCTTAGCAGCTGCTGTATATCCAGTCAGGTTAAGAGGAGTTGTGTTATCTTCATTCTGGATGTTAAAGGTGGCATCAAAGTCCGTTCCTTTCTCCAGTAATAGATTTAGTGGGATTGCTGCCATGATGGAATCATTCTTCTTTTGTTTCTTCTTTTGAAAGTAGATCTAGAGTTTCTAAACCACCAACCAACTTAATTTTATATTCTTTCAATTTAGTAAGTTGCTCTTCTGCTTGAGCAATTTTTGCTTCTGCATCTTTGAGCTGACCTTCAAATTCAGATCTGAGAGTTACGGAATCCATAATTATTAAACATGATTATAATCATATTTATATGGTCTTAAAAATAATCAATTACATCTAATAGTTAATTATTTTTGTATATGCATAATTATTGTTTATTCTAGAAACATTGGTAATGGTTCCTGGTAGAAGGGTTACTACTATTGGTGTTTGTAGACCACCACTCGCTAAATACTTTCTAATCTTAACCTGACCAGACTCAATATATACAAAAGCAGCTCCTCCAGGAATAGATTGCACTGTCATTCCATAAGAGAATTGGGGGGGAGTGAAAAGATCACTGAACCCACTGCTACTCATGAGACTACATTTAGGATTGCCATCAGCGATCGGATCTCTTATAGTTATCCATGTATTAGTCCCCAAAACAGCTGCTGGTGAAAATCCATTAACGGGAGGGTTAAAAAGACCATTACCAGTTATTGCAGTACCAGGTCCATTACCAGTAAATATGTGTACTAATGTTCCATCCATACCAGTAATCAAGCAATATCCATTTCCCCCAGTAGCTGCTATTGGACGAGAATAGTTAGGGTTAAAGTTGGTAGACCCATTGAATCCTATTGTTGTACCTGAACTATTCACTGTCATAGAACCACGAGCCGATGGTGCGCTAGTACCTTCATTAGGCGCTTTTGTACCTATGGTTCCCATGCTAGACAAAATCCCTGTGCTGGAATTAATAGTTGCCTGACCAGCTATTACCGGGTTACCAATCATACCGTAAGTACTGTTACGAACTCCCATATTTGTTGCGGTATTGGAAGCTATCTGAGTCAACCCTGAATTGCTAACACTATGGGTATAAGCAGTAGCCGTAGTATTGCCAGAAGTATTCTCCCAACCAAGAGTTAGTATTTTATCAGACGCAAATTTTACACTATCAGCAGTAAAATTAGTAGCAATCTGTCCAGTTGCAATTTTTTGTAAAGTCAGTGCTGACCAAAGTTCCCAAGAACTATTAGAACTCATATTTAGAATATTAGTTCCAAATCTATATAAGTGTCCACTATAACCAATATTTGGAATACGTTCTTCTACTTCACCTGTAGTACTGTCTATAAACAATAAATCGTTATTACTACCACTAGAAAACGGGACAATAAGATACTCACCTGCTTTATTTACGTCGTAACCGGCGTAAGTAATACCGGGACTACTACCACTGAATAACATTTGTTGCATCATGTTAATATTCCTTTATTCGTATATTAAAACTACTAATCCATCTTGACCTGCAGCACCATAACCATCAATATAATCCGGATCAGTTGAATCTGCTGCAATTGCCGATCCTCTTCCACCTTGACTAGAAATACTATTAGACCAAGAACCAATAATTATTCCAGATCCTCCACCAGCACCTCCGCCACTAGCAGTACCAGTATCATATCCACCTCCGCCACCACCACCATAGTATCCAGCACCTCCACCGCCACCACGGTTTCCTGTAGATATACCAGAACCACCAGCATATCCACCATTAACTAAACTAGAACCATTATTCCAAGATGTTCCACTACCACCACTTACTCCTGATGGTGCAGATCCTCCGCTTCCTGCGCTTCCTCCACCACTTTGCGATGCACCACCACCATAATTTGGACCATCGCCAGATTGTCCAGAACCATTGCCGCCACCGCCACCGCCGTTACCTTTCTGACCAGATCCACCGCCACCACCAGCAATCAATACAAATGATCCGTATATAGCAGATGATAATCCGCCACCTCTCCCTGATCCATAACCAGATAAATCATGTGGTTGTGTTGCAGATCCATCATTTGACCCACCGACATGTATAGTAATAGTACTGCCACCTGTTACGGGTATTGTTCCCTCAACGTGACCACCAGCACCGCCAAGAACAGCAAGATTTTCTCCAGTACCTGCTCCACCGGCACCCCATACTTTTATGGTAACTACAGTTGCTGATTGAGGAACAGTTTCAGTAAAAGTTCCTTTAGTTGAATATATTTCATTGGAACCTTGGTAGTTACCATATCCAACCATCATTTGTTGCATCATATTAACTTAATCCAGAACCCGAAATATATGCAGTATTAGCAGCAGTAAAAACAAAAGTGCATGCTCCACGTTGAGCTAAAATTCTAGTACCATTAGTACCATCAGCAGTATTATATAAAGTAAGTCCGGAACCTTCTATAATGTTTATATCACTAGTAGTTTGATTTACTATAGTAACCATATCACCAGCAGTAAATCCAGTAGGAACAGTTATACTTTGTGATGCAGCAGACTGAACTATCATTTTACCAGCATCACCAGTAACCAATGTATAAGCACCACTCTTAACTTCAACGCCAAGTCTTCTTAGTGGACCTATTGAATCACTTATAGATCCTACTGACAATGTATTAGTAGTAGTAGCACCTCTACCAGTTACACTATCAAGAGTGTCAATTTCATTGGCAGTATTTCTAGCACGAACAGTAATTGTTCCGACCATACCAGAGTGATTACCACATTGATAAACATAAGATCCAACAGATCCTCCATTACTTATCTGTGGTGTCCAAGATACTTGCCCTGATGTAGCACCTTGATTAGAAACCGTTGGGTTGCTAACAGAAGTGCCACCAGAAGTATCTCTTATATAAAATGGATGATTTGTCCCACTACTTATAACAAATTGAATAGTATCTCCTTCATTGATAGTAATAGGTGCATCATCACCAGAAACGCTACCTAATCTATCATTACCATTTAAATTATATTCTGAGGTGGATGGTGCTGTTACTGCTATACTATAAATCTGACCTGTAGATCCACTTGATTGATCAACCCATTGTACATTTCCTGCACCATCACTAGACAATACTTGTTCACTAGTTCCATTGGTAGTTGGATAAGTTAAACCACCAGCAGTCAGAGAACCAGTGATAGTTACACCAGAAGATGAAAATACTGCTCTATCAGTTAGACCATCCTGACTTGTAATTCTAACCGCAGGACCAGAACCAAGAATTAAATTCGCGCTACCACCAGGAGCTCTTATATAAAATGTATCGGTAGAGGATGTATAAGAGATACGACCATCTTGACTTGCACCAAAATTTAATACTACATCATCAGCAACTTGAATTTGATCATTGAAATCCGTGCTTCCACCAAAAATAAGATTATTATTAGTGCTAGATCCTCTACCAGTTACAGTGTCAAGTGTATCTACTTCTGTATATGATGTTAAATACCCAGAATTAGCATGATCACCCCAACCATATGCAGTATCCCAACTAGTTATCTTAGCAGTAGTAACACCAGCAGCATCACCAAGTGAGGTTAGATATGCTGATAAATCTGGTGGAGTATATGAAAATACTCCATTAGAATTATTGTATGTTAGTGCAGCAGTACCAACAGAGTTACTAGTAACAGATAAACTTGCTAGTGAAATACCACCACCACCGCCACCTGATCCAGTACCTGCAGGACTAGCATCTACCCATTGGGTTGAATCTCCATCATTATAATATATTTTTAAATATCCAGTATCGGATTGCCACCAAAGATCTCCATCACTAGGTGATGTAGGTGCAGTATCTGATGCTGTTACTGAAGCACCACCCCCATTTCCAAGAGAAGTTAAATATCCTGCTTGACTATGATCTCCCCAACTATATGCAGTATTCCAATTAGCAATATTTATTGAAGTGATACTACCTGCAGTAGAAGAAGTAAATATTGGGTCAGATTCATTTGTACTACTAGAAACTCCAGATCTCCAAGTAAGTCCATCCCATAACCATGTTATGTTACCAACAGTGTGTGTATAGCTACCATCTGTTGGTTGCCCTGAGGTTGCGGGAAAATTGATTGCCATTTCTAAAATGCTCCTTCCGTGATATTTATTATTGTTGATCCTTATTTGTGTGTCACGTATGGACCATATGTCCACTCAGCAGGTTTAGATGCTACACCAATTCTAATTTCAATTACACCTTGTGGTGCGGGGGAACTCTTTTCAGTTCCAGGTGGCATATAAAGATGTCCATTTGGAGCAGGAATTAAACTACGACCATAATCAGTTCCAGGTCCAGTCGCATCATTCCAACCCGGCATATCAATTAATTCGTAACCATGTTCTGCAGGACAAGCTGCTGCAGCTGCAGTATTACTTTCTCCAAATCCAGTGTAAATTTTGAGTAGTTTATTATTATTACCGGGAGCAGCATAAATGTTACCATCTGCTCCAATTACACAACCTACATGTCTATGATCTGTACCGTGAGTTTGATTATTAACATCAACTGTACCAATCGCTGCATTAGTTTTATCTGTATTTGATAAATTAGCAAGTACAGTTCTACCAGTTAATTGATGGAAAGTATTTGCAATAGGATCATACTTCATAATCCATGGATATTCATCGGGTAAAATATAAATCATACCATCAGGACCCATCTCACATGCTTGTGTGAGATTAGTCATAGTAAGTGAATTCATCAAGAACCAACTATCAGCTGAAGTTGAAGATCCGTTATCCGCATATGCTTTATGTGTGAAGTTTACAGTATCTGCAACTGGATCAATAACACCAATATACCTATGGTAGTTACCAATCATATAAATTTTTCCATCTGGTCCTAGACAAGCATCGCTGAATTTATGGCGACCAGTTCCATTGGTAGAATTCCATGGATATGAACCACCAGTATCATCAACCAAATTACCAATGTTACCAGTCGTTGCGCCAACTTGAATAGCTTCATACGTTACTGGATTGTATTTTATAACACAATCGTGGAAATCTGGAACCATATAAATGCACCCATTATTGGGAGCTACAATTCCAGTGCAGAACATAAACCCTGCTTTGGAGTTCAAACTATACGACCCTGGAGAGGAGAATAGATTATCACCAATAGTGTTCTCTGCTGTTACACTACCAAGTACTCTAGGTCCACCGGGATATGGTTGCCAGTTGGTATGGTTCAGAGGATCGTAGTGATATAAATCGTCTCCTCTAGCAGGAACATTAACTACAGTACCATTTGGAGTTGCGACCATTGCTGAAGTTTTACTAGATGCCATATCCTGACCAGCACTGGAGTGGATATATGACTTTCTGGTATTAGGATCAATCATTAATGTAAATACTGCTCCCTGTCTTCCGCAATAAATTTTACCATTGTTAGTGACAGTACCACCTTTCCATCCATACTCATCACGATATGGTCCTCTAGTATAAGTTTCATATCCAGTTATAGCACCAGTATTAGCATCAATAATTGGTGTATTCTGAATAGGAATTTCAGACCAAGACCCTAAAGCACTAGGAACAACGGATGGGAATGAATTATTACCAACAAAATCATCCTTATTCATATGGTATTGGTGACTGCCACCTTGCCAAGCATAAGCATAATAATGCTCGGTTCCTACTTTTTGCCTTGCGTTAGTCATTAAAACAGTGCTTTTTCATTATTTATGAAAGAATTCTCCAACCATAGAATGCTCCACAGAAAACAAGTTTAATTGATTGCCCATTTTTATTAACAACAAAAGGCATTCCATGCATATCTTCACCCCAATATTTACCAGTTGTATTGGTTGTTGGTAACCAATACACACTAGATCCATTTTGATCTCCAGTCCATGGAGCAGGTCCAGTTTGTTGAATTCCTTGTTCAAGGGAGGGGTAGATTACAATCGGACAATTTGTAGCATTACCAGGATTATAATCATATGATGGATACCCAGGACTAAATGCATTCGGGAAAGTACCATCATCATTTCTATTAAGTTTTCCAGTACCAACATCCAGTATCGTAATAGTATCTCCTTCTCTGCACATATAATGGATTGGAAGAACAAGAGATCTAGGAATTAATGTGTTAACTGCGATAATACTATTCAAGTGCTCGGCACCTAATTGTAGGTTTACACTGGCGTCGTGTTTATATAATGTTTTTCCAGCACCACCAATTCCAACCTTAGATGATTTATAAACCATCATACCATTAGATCCACCAAAGGAAGCAATGACATAGTACAATCTTCCTGTAGCACCACTAGCGGTGACCGTTTTAAATACTAAATTCTCTAATTGTAATCCTGTTCCCGACGTATACGGTTTAACTACAATTTCTTGAATATCGTTTGTTAGAGTTGTAGTAGTTACGTAATTTCCACCATTATATCCAGGTTGCACATTTCCATCATATCCAATAGTCAATTCATTAAAATAGTCAACATTTAGTGGATTTGTAAAAGTTAATTCAATAACTCCATTATCAATAGAACTAGCAACATTCAACCAAGTATCAAACCTTGCATCAAATGCCAATGATACTGGATCTGGATGATCTGGGGGATTTGCAATTGGAGGGAGATTACCTGCAGTGTCAGAATATGCAGGCATATACTGAGGTAAATTATTCCGTGCAATATTGTGTCCGACGATGGAACTCCCGTCCCCCCAATTCAGAGGATCATCTCCAGTATCTCCATAAGACCATTCACCTCCAATATTTGAATTTGTTACGTCAATAGTTGGTTCAGCATTTATCGGATCTTCCACATAAATGACTCCACTCATTTCAGAATGATCACCACATTGATAATAATAAGTACCAGTAGCTGCTGGTGTCCAAGAAATACTAGCAGTTCCCTCTCCTGTAGCTGCTGGATTGCTTACACTTGCACCTCCATCACTAACTCTGATGTATAAAGGATGAGATCCACTTAGAGCAGAAGTATCAAATGTAACTGTGTCTCCAGTATACATTTTAACGGGAACATCATTTCCACCTACTTGGCCATATCTATCATTACCAGATAAAGTATAGTATTTGCTATATGTGGTATTAGTAGCACTAGGTACAGTAATATCAAATGTTTCTGGTGATACTAAGACACTACTAGTACTGCTACCTCCGCCAGTTTGATCTGCTACCCAAGCATAATCAGTTCCATTCCAACTTAAGATTTCTCCGGAAGATGCACCACTAGTATTCAAATGTACATCAACACCAGCGTTGATAGTGGACTGTAGTCCACCAATAGATGCTCCACTAAAACTAATGGTACTATTTTGAAAGTCAATAGAAGTTCCTGCTGCAGTAATACTACCACCAACATCAAGACTCAAACTTTCAGCAGCAATCCTACCAGTAACATTAACACCCTGTGCGGAAGTTTCTAATCTTTTTCCGTTAGATCCATAATGCAACTCAACTGCGCCGCCATTGAGAATTGATATTCCGCCACTAGCACCACTACCTTTTAGATAAACATCATATGATGCAATAGTACTAGTATTGGGTTTAATAGTTAAACTTCCTGTTGTACCACTTACATTCCAGTCAAAGAAAACATCAGGATGTCCAGATGCATGTCCAGTTCCAAGTCCTAATCCTGTGTCATCTTTTAGTACAAGATAGTTTGTTTGAGAACCTGGATATCCAGACACACTAGCGTTGTATACAATGCCGTCGTTTGGAGTCCAATTGGTTCCATCATACGCAAAAAATTCACCAGTTGCTAAACCAGTTGTATCTACATTTCCGATCTCATTAATATCAGTTATACCACCACCGCCTTGGCCACTAACAGAAGCATTCCAACTAACTCCGTTCCATTTATAAGTAACGTAACCAACTACGTGGGTAAAAGAACCATCAGTTGCTTGTCCCGTAGTTGATGGGAAATTGATTGCCATTTCTAAACCAGACTATCTGCTAATCTTATTTATTATAATATCCACGTGGATACTGTAATCCTTTATGTGGTCTTCTTCCTCTCAAGAAACCATGTTCAACAGAATGATCTCCTGTAGCACCATCAGAAAGATTAGTGATTAAATGATTTAGGGGGTTAGTTGCTGTACTTTGAGATCTGGAAGTTCCCGAAAATACTGTAGGTACAACATCAGTATTTGTATTTGCAATTAATTGTACAGTTGAAAATCCAGATACCACACTAGTTAGATTTGAAAAAGTAAAATCTGCCATCAGGTAGTCCTCGCTAGGAATAGCATACCTTCACTAGAATTATTAGTCACTCCATCTAAACCAGTTTGTTGCGCTGCATATGATGCTTGGATAACCTCATAAATTTCAGATCCACTTACTGTAACTGTATCACCTGGTCTGAATTCTGTTAGTCCTGGAGTTGTTGCTACTTGTAGCAACACAAAATCATCTGGTAGATAATATGGGCAAGGAATCATTCTTTGTGAAATTGGAATAGTTTTGATAGGCTTGTAGTAATCTGCACTAGCATCCATACTCACATTACCGTACTTATCGTATGTACTATTTCTGTAATAGATAGCTGTTGAATTATTCGTGCCCTCTTTAATATTATTATAATAGTCGTCATACACGTAGTGGTTATAACTGCCATCCCCTCTCATATATCCATAATAAGCATTTCTTGCCTGACTATACGAGGTCACAGGTTCATTAGATGTAGCACGATATGATGAATATCCACTGGTATAACCAGGCATGTATGTCGTTACTCTCAATCCTTGAGTAACATTAGTCAAATACGAAGTATATGCTCCCAAGAATACCTCATCTAAATCAAATACATTATTACCATATCCATCACCTACATGAAAATTAAATACAGCAAAAGGTTCAGTTTTTTCATTGATTGTTTGAGTGAATTGAATAACTGCAAAATTTGTATCTTGCGGTGCTTGAGCTCTAAAGGTTTTAATCTGCATTGGATATGCAGTTGGAGTTGAAGATGTGCTTACAGTCAAAAAATCTACACTAGTAGTGATATTAATATCTTGTCTATCTAATCCCATGTAACCAGTGAACGCTCCCCAATCATTTGTAACAGTAATACTAGTTGAAGATGATCCTCTGTGGTTTAAAAATTCCCATCCATTGCCACATTGTATTTTTAAAGTCCAAGCAGTGCTGGCACTACCCTCTAGGAATAACGAGTAAAATGTATTTCCATATTTTTTAGTGGCGTCGTTTTCTACATTAAGAACAGCAAAAGCACCTACACCAGATTTTTGGTAGAAATTAGATCCACCACCTAACGTAGTTACCTTGATACTAGCAATGCCATCATATGCATTATTAGATGTTTCTGGGGTAGTAACACCAAATCTAATATCACCAGTTGTGGCAGTACCACCAACTAGTTCTCCTGGAATTGTAAATACTTCATCATCAGTCCACCCAGATCCAAGACTGTGGATGGTGATATTTTTTAAATGATTATCATTGTAAGCTCCTCTCCAAACTCTCAACTTAAGTTCAGATCTTCCTCCAGATGCAGGTACAGTATATTTGTAATACGGATCTGAATTTACTTGAGATGGAAGAGATGCATTTACATTACCAGGAAGAAGATTGATTACTCCTTTTGCAGTTGCAGTAGTTTCACTACAATAGATATACTTTCTAATACCATCTTCTCCAGGTCTTCCTACAAATGATGGATTGAGAAGGGATGCAGGATAAAAAGGTTCTGATTCTGATTGTGGATATGACTGAGTGTACCAAGTTAAATTAGCACCAGGAACACAACTAACATTAATAGTATTATTTCTGTAAGATATAGAAGTCTCATTATCGGGAGTACTTCCATATGTCGCATCATTATAAACAATCCTTTGATCATTATCAAATGAATCTACATCTCTACATACAGTAATATTTGTTGCATTTCCAGAAACATTTTCAAATTCAATATTATCACCATAGTAAATATCAATAGTCGGATTGATATAATCGGATGCCTGTTGTGCTTCTTGCTGCCAAACTACAGGAAACTGGGAATTAGATGTTGAATGACCATCAATATCAATTGCGATACCGTTAGTTGCATTAGATGCTGATGTTGCAACTTTAAATCTATCTCTACTAACGTTAATTATATAAACTAAAGTATCAGGTGCTAAATTAGTTCCTAATGTATATTGTGCATCAGTTTCTCCCGGAAGATATCGGACAGGATCACCTGTTTTTAAACCATGACGAGCATAAATGAGCTCATCAGTGGTTAGATCAGCCATATTAGCATAGTATGGTGCATAAGTATTAATGCCAAGTTTTTTTTCAACTTTATAGTCTGTACCAACTTCAGTAACTTTATAACTTTGAGTTTGAATACTTCCCCAGCTAATCTCACCTTGATCTGCATTATTAGCATCTCTAAGAGATGCTAAATTTCCACGTAGAGTTGTACTATTTCCATCTGGAGCCACACAAATTTGAGGAACGCCAGTTACAGTTGATCCTGCATTCAATCCTAGATTACCCAATGCAGTTTCAAGAGCATCCATTAAATTTTGTTTTGTCCATCCAGAGTTGCCATTGTTGACATCAACAACTGATTTTAAAACTGACATCTAATTATTCTCCGATCTGTAGTGCTGTTAGTGTTACGGTAACCGTGGATGCGGATCCACTTCTATT
>Ga0181412_1000944_pt1 | contig 11688 bp, 10 predicted proteins | sample 35SPOviralmetaG_FD_130113 | JGI IMG/M metagenome (GOLD analysis project Ga0181412, IMG submission 130113) | Marine viral communities from the oligotrophic San Pedro Time Series (SPOT) site, San Pedro Channel, CA, USA - 35 SPOT_SRF_2012-08-15 | ecosystem: Environmental > Aquatic > Marine > Strait... | reverse complement strand
GTTCACATACTCTGAGGATAAACCATAAGTCATAATCTCTCTCATATCATTTAAAAATTGTTGTAAATATCCTTGCTTTAGTAAATAAATCGAGGATTTTTTATTGTTTTTATTTGTTTCATATTCCCAGTTAGTAACACCTCTTCTCACATTAATACCAGATAAAGAAACTTTAGAACCATTATCACTATAATTTAAAGTAAAGTCTTCATTGACATCTTTACCTGCCGGAAGAATTAACCTACCACTTGAGTCTTTGACTTCTTTAGTTTCATAATAATTAATATCAGATAAGTTCTCTACACTATACTTATTTTCTGCATACTTATATAATTGGTAATTAGATAAAGGCCATTCATCTCTTACATTAATAATACCGGCAGTCATTAAGACCACCCAATCAAGAGTAGCACTTCCATAAAACTCTTCTGCCACTGTATCAGGTCTTGCATCTTGTGGAATTTCATACTTATTAAAAAGTGTGAAAACATTTTGTAAGTCATCACGCAACTTATTTCTTCTGAATAAGTTTTTGACTCTTAAGTAATCTTGTGATGAAATTGCATCAGACAAAAATGACTGATATTGTACATCTGGTAGTTCTCTGAAATAACCCATTTTAGTATCCTACTCCTGGTAGTCCTGGTACTCCTTCTGGTGTTTCGTAATCTTCAGAATATATTGGTTCGAGTTCCTTAAATCCAAGTTCTAAGACCATAGAGACTGGAGTGGAATCATCATAAACCGCATAAGTTCCCTCACCCGTGTAATTCACAGACATATCGGTTAGAACACACTGCTTAAAACTATGTAAGAATGGATGAGAACTCGCACCTCTTTTATAAGTCAACTCAAAAACATTTGGAGTTCCTAAGAAATTAGCATCTTGACCCACTTTTGCCGCCATATTTCTCTTAAATGTATTAATTATAAGTCCAACCTGTTGTGCCTCTTTTGGTCCTCTTGGTGTAAATTTAAAAGAGAACTTAAATGATCTTAAAGTAACTCCATTAAATAACAGTTCTACATTTTGATTTAAAATTTCACCATTAGTTCTTGCAAAAACAGCATCTCTTGTTAATGAACCACCAAGAGGAATATTTGCCGCTTGTGTTTGTATATCCGTTATAATTGCTTTCTTAAATGCATCATTCGTCAGAAGTTTTGAAACTCCTGTATTTACCTCGTCAGTTACTCTAGTTATCGCACCTTTAAGACCATCTGGTCCATTAAAATTAGTAGATGTCATAGTTTTAACACTATCAAAAACTTGTGAGGTCACACCATCAAGATTTCCAGAAGCAAAACTTACAGAATTTCCATCCTGAATATTTGATGGCATTGGAAGAAGTATAGATCCTTGTCCAGATTTAAGTCTTGTTTTTTCGAAGGAATTAATATCTCTTAATGTTGCAACATTATCACCAACAGAAAAAGTAATAGGTTTTTTTAAACCTGAAACATCATTAATTTCAGTGCTCTGTTGATTAATTCTTCTTTGTGGTCCACCTGAAGTTAAACCACCAGACAATGTTGCTACAGAATCATATTTTCTAATATCAATTTGTAAATAATCTGTTTCATCGGTTAATGCCTCATATGGATATCTTAGAATTTGTCCTGTAGTTCTTAGATTTGGAGGTGGTGCGTCTAAAAGAGATTCTCCTCTTGATAGAACTGGACTCAAAGTGTCCCAAGAAACAGGTCTTCCACTATTTGGTGGACCATACAACTTAATCCAATTATTACCATCATAATAATACCATTTTTTAGTTTGTGGATTTTGTGTGAAATCTCCTGATTTTCCCTTTGCCTTTGGTGCCGCCATATATATTTCTCTCTTTTTTACAACTATTTAGAACGAACTTTAGCAAAACCGAGTTCTATTATTCTTATAATTTTAAATATCTAAAAACTTAGCATAAGGAATTTCTCTCAGGTCGGCAATTTCACCTGGATATACTTCATAAAATTGACCAACAACTCTATCAATCCTATACACTCTTTGTGAGGGAAAGTGAAAATTAGTTCCATTGAAATATATATTTCCATTTTTAGATTGAGATATATTCTCGCAATAAATTAATGGATGTTGATCATATCTTATGTTTGGAGTTTCGGCAATGTAAATATAAGTATAAAATTTTCCAGGAATGGGAATGGGAGTTACAGAATCTTTAACTGCTTCTAATATTTCTAGCATTAAATCATCAGGTGTCTCAGTGCCGATTAAATCCCCAACAATATTTCTTACACGATTATCATCATCATCTGTTGGTCTATTTGGATTTTTTAGAACTCCATCATCATAAACATTAGAACCTACTTTTACATTTGGATCACTACTTGTAGTTACTTCACCAGTTTGAGAAACATAATAATATGATCTTCCTGTTCTTCCACCCCTTTTGATTGTTCTTGCCATTACTTAATACCTAAATCATGTTCCGTGAGCACCTGAAACTCATAACCATGATCTAAACACCATTCTTTAGCGGCATTCCACTTTGCCTTATTTTTAGCATACTCAATAACTTCATAGATATAACCTTTCGTTTTTCTTTTTTTAACTTTAGGTTCTACACATTGTCTAAGAGGTTTGATTTCAATAATCTTCTTTTTAATTGTCCCATTAGGATCTTTGACCTTAATATAAAAATCTGGAAAGTATCTGTGGTATCTGTTATCAATGGGTGACCGATATGGAACGACAATTTCTTCACTTCCCCATTCTAAAATATTCCGGTTGCGGTCACAGTAACCGCAGAATATACGTTCCCAACTAGAACGACATATTATATTATCTACATCTCCTTTATACTTGGTGGGGTATTCGGGTTTGTATTTACTCTTGTTAAAATGTTTAGTCACTCTTCTGCCCCTTTGCAGTCTTTCTTTTACCGGTTATCATTTCCCTTATATGACATCTAAATAACTAATAATAAAGTAGTCGTACAGGTATTTAGAGTGGCAAATAATCTTGTAAAAGCACTTACAATGCGAGATGCCAGAGAGATAATAGGAAATCCAGCACTTACTAATAATTATTTGGTAGAAATACCTCAACTTTCTACCAATATGGTGGATAATAATAATTCAAAATTAGCAAATCATATACTAACATATGGTAGATTGACTGACGATCAATTTACATCCAGAAAACTTGGACTTCTATGTTCTGATGCATCATTACCTACCTCATCATATGCAACTGCAGAAGTCAAAGGTAATTTCGTAGGAGTAACACAAGAATTTGCTCATACTCGTTTATATGCCGATACTGATTTTACTTTTTATGTTGATAAAAATTATGATTCTATAAAATTCTTTGAGGCATGGATGGATTATATCTCTGGTGCTGGAAGACCACAAAGTACTGATAAGGGATATTTCAGAAGAATGGCATATCCAGATTATTATAAAGTTTCTGAAATGAAAATTACAAAATTTGAAAGAGACATTAAAACAAGATTAGAGTATACATTCATCAATGCATTTCCAAAATCAATGACTGCTATTCCAGTTGCCTATGGTGCCGCTGATTTACTTAAAGTGACGGTAAGTTTTAATTATGATCGATATATTATGAATACTATTAATATTCCAGAAGTTTCATTTTTCCCCGATCAAATGGACGGATCTCAATCTAACGATTCCAAATCCGAGGCATTTGAAATTGAAAATGCAATTAGACAACTTAATGGATTTCCTCCATTAAAGCCATTAAAGTAATACTAATAAAGGACCTATACGATTAGAGAAAATTCTTTTTAAACCATAGTAATCAGTGTATCTCAATAACCATAATAAATAATCACAACTGAAGTTATAATGGGTCATCATGCCTTTACCAAAAATTAATACTCCGACTTATGAGTTGGTATTGCCATCTAATGGAAAGAAGATTAAATATCGTCCCTTTTTAGTCAGAGAAGAAAAAATTCTGATTATGGCAATGGAATCTGAAGATATGAAACAGATTACTAGTTCTATCGTTCAAATTCTTGGTGATTGTATTATTACAAAGGATGTTAAGGTAGAATCACTTTCGACTTTTGATATTGAGTATTTGTTCTTGAATGTTCGTGCCAAGTCTGTTGGTGAAACTGTAGAGGTTAATGTAACATGTCCTGATGATGGTGAAACGCAAGTTGAATTAGAGATTGCAATTGACTCTATCAAAGTTCAAAAAACAAGAGGACATAAAAACATCATTAAACTTGATGATGAACTTATGATGAAACTGAAGTATCCATCGATGGATCAATTTATTGAAAGTAATTTTGAAACCTCAGAGAAAGGTAGTGAAGTAAGTCAGTCTCTTTCAATGATTACATCTTGTATTGATGCGATTTATAATGAAGAAGAGAGTTGGGAAGCATCTGATTGCACTAGGAAAGAACTTGATGAATTTATTGAGCAATTGAATACAAAACAATTTAAAGAAGTTGAAAAGTTTTTCTCTACGATGCCCAAACTTTCTCATAAAGTAAAGGTTAAAAATCCAAATACTGATGTAGAATCTGAAGTTGTTCTTGAGGGATTAGCAAGTTTTTTCAGTTAAGTATGGCCCATACAAGTCTTGAGTCATACTATAAAGTAAATTTTGCCCTGATGCAGCATCATAAATATAGCTTAACAGAGTTAGAAAATATGATTCCTTGGGAGAAAGAAATTTATTTAACTTTACTCCAGCAATATGTCGAAGAAGAAAATTTAAAGGCACAACAAGAGAATGGCATTCAGTAGTCAATTACTCAAGGCACCATCTATAACATCAAAACCTAAATTGACGAAGACTAATGTCTCTTCTTCAATGTTTCGTGGTGCTAAATCTCCTGTTGGGTCCTCTACTACAATAAAAATCCCAAAAGGAATGGGATATGGTGGTAAGGCAGGAACAGTTGATCCAAAATACCTCCAAACTAAAACTACACCTATTGATCAAACTCTTGCAGAGACTAATAATATTCTTATAGAAATTCAAAAGCAACTTGCATTTGATTATGCAAGTAGAATTGAAGATGAAAAGAATGCTATAAAATCAATTAAGGCAGCAGAATCTAAAAGAAAATTTGCGGCAAAAGAGAAATCTGTAGAGGGTGTTAAAAAAATTGGTGGAGCAATAGGAGGAACGGTAAGTAAAATTGCTGCACCAATTAAAGGTATTTTTGATAAAATAAAAGAATTTTTTGGACTAATACTAACAGGTATTGTTACTAATGTAGCATTTGAATGGTTAAAAGATGAAAAAAATAGAGAACGATTAGGTAATATTTTTACATTTATTGGAAAAGCAATTCCATATTTATTAGCAGGTCTTCTTGGATTAAAGTTAATTAAGTGGGGTACGAGATTATTCAGATTAGGAAGATTTTTATTTAAACTTCCTGGTAGAATTTTAAGAGTATTTGGTATTGGAGGAAGAGCATCATCTCGTGGTGCCGGTGCTGCCGGTGATACTGCAACTGGTAGAGGTGGATTATTCAGAAATTCTGCCGGGCAAAGAAGAGGTCTTAGAATGGGTACGGCAACTCAATCTAGAGTTGTTCCTGGTAGATTTAATGCCGCTGGTGGAGCAGTTAGGCAAAATGTAGATGTAATAACAAGACAGAAGAGTTTATTCAACAAAACAATTCAGGGATTAGAAGTAACTGGTAAAAAATTTGGTAGAAATTTTCTTAAGGTTTTGGGTGCCGGACCAGGAAAGAAAACATTGGTTAGATCACTCTTAAAATTTGCCAGACCAGTATTAAAAAGAATTCCTATTGTAGGAGCACTGATTGATTTTGCCTTATCTGTAGCACTTGGAGAAAATCCTGGTAGGGCAGCATTTGGTGCAATTGGTGCCGCACTTCTTGGAACAATTGGAACATTCTTAGGTGGTCCGATTGGAACATTTATTGGTGGTCTTGCAGGTGATTTTGCAGGAAGACAACTTTATGATTTATTCTTCAATAAGAGTAGTTCTAAGGATGTTGCTAAAGAACAACAAGAAACTGCAGTTAAGACCGGAAAAATTAATCGAAGGGGAAGAAGAGTTGGATATAGTAGTGGTGGCACAGTTCCCGGAAGTGCGATATATGCATCCAATGGAATGACTGTTCCTGGAAGGGGGTCGAGAAATGTTGATAGTGTAAGTGCAATGCTTGCACCTGGTGAAGAAGTTATAAGAACAGCATCTGCAAGATTGTTCAGACCACTATTAAAAGATATTAATGATAATGCCGGAAGATTGTGGACGGCATTCTCTATGGGAATCAATAAACTTTTGATGGTTTCTAAGTATCAGGATGATGTCAATAAAGAATTCTCGAAGGTAATAGAAGATCAAGACAGATATCAAAGAAATCTTAAGACTAAAAGACTTTCTGAAGGAACTGGAGGTGGAAGTAGATCTCCTGCTAGATTTACACCTAAGGCACCAAAGGTCACTAATGTTAATGTAGTTCCACAATCTGGTGGTGGAATGACATTTTTACCAATGGTTCTTCCGACTCAAAAATCTAAACCACCACAGATTCCGCAAATGCAGAGTCCTGCGACTGAAGCACCAAATATTTCTTCAGTAAATCCTGGAAATCCATTTATGATGCTAACTCCAGAATTATATGGAATAGTAAAATAAATTATGGAAAATCAAGTCACTCAACTAAAACTTAATGTCACCAATATTAAGAGTTCTTTATTCTCTTCTAATAAGCAATTAAAGAAACTTAAAACAGATAAGAAAAACTTATTTTTTAAATTAGAAAAGAAAAAAGAATTAAGAGCAGAAGAAACACGACTAGAGACTCCAAGATTAGGAATTGGTTCGGGATTCTCCAAAATTATGAGTGCAGTAACTTCTCCTGTTAGAAGTATTTTTGATAGAATTCTTGATTTTATTGGATTGATTGCTGCTGGTATTTTAATTAATAATTTGCCTATTATTATAGAAAAAATACAAGAATTTTTTAATAGTGATTTTATAAAGGGTGTCGGTAATGTATTGGGTATAATTGGGAATGCAATTTTAGGACTTGCAAAATTTGTTGGAATATTTCCAAAATCAGAACAAGATCAAGTTGAAAAAAATATAAAGGAAACTGATAAACGATTTGATGAAAATATAAAGGATGCAGATGCTGCAGAAAAAGATGTAGTAAATCTAGAAAAATTTCTAGGACAAACTGATAGTGGAATTGATGAAGAACCCATAGAACCTATAGAATCTGATTCATCAATACCACAATCAATATTAGAAACACCAATATCTTCTAGTCCTAGTAATACTGAGTCTAATACGAAAGAAATAACGGCATCAAAACCGGCACAATCATTTAATTCTGGAGGAACAGTAAAGAGTGAAGGATCTTCACTAACTCCTTCCTTAGCACAAAAACAAACATATACACCACAAAAGAGTGGTGTTTCTAAAAAAGTGCAAAGAGATGCTAATGATGGATTTACAAATTTTCCCATAGCAGTAGATAATATTCACAAATCCACTAAAGAACAAGAAAAAAATATAATAGCATTCTCAAAGATGCTAAAAGATTCTAGAGGATTTGGTACTATATCTTCTTCTAGTGGTAGTCCTAGTGGTCCTAGTGGTCCTAGTGGTCCTAGTGGTCCTGGTGGACCTAGTGGTAATGGTGGTGGAAAATTTTCTGGGAAAACAGGTGCTTTTGCTTCTGGTTCTTATATTGGAAATCCGGGAGACGCGGATGGAGAGCAAACTGGATTAAATATGAATTTACCGGGTGGAATTGGAACTCCTATTTATGCTCCATTTGATATGATTTATAGATCAACTGGAACTGATGGAAATCCTGCTGTTGGATTACAAGGAACTTCTGGTGCTTTGGGACCTAGAGGTAGTGGATTTGGATACTATGGTGCTTATCGTTATATGAAAGGTGGGAAAGAGTATGAAGTATTGATGGGACATTTTAGAGGTCTTCCATTTCAGGGAAGTAAAGATGGTGAGATTATTAAAAAAGGAACATTATTAGGACATCAGGGTGCATCTGGTAGATCCATAAGTTCTTCTAATGGAGTTTATCCTCATATTTCTCTTCATGTTAATGGTGTAGGATTTAGTGCTTCAAATTCTGAATTAGTTGATTTTGCAAATGGTCTAAAGGATGGGAAATCTGCACAACAGAAAATTACTCCAGTTACTACTAAACCTGTTAATAAGGGTAATGGTGGATATCGATTAAATAGAAGTATGAATAACCAATCAGTATTCATATATGCTATTCAACCCCAAGAAACTTTTGTTCCTTTCCCATATCCAATGCCAATAGAAACTCCGGCACCTTCTTCATCATCAACTCCACAACTATCAGCAATATGGAGAACCTAAGATAATGGCAAGTGCATCTCAAAGATCATCATTTGAAATATTTCAGATTATAAAAAATGGAAAAGTTGTAGACATTAGTGGTAATGGTCCAACTGCGACAAAGGCTACTACTTTTGATTATTATGAAAGTATTCTTTCTCCAAATGTTACTGCAATATTAACTGTGGCAGATACTGCATCTGCAGTCATATATGATTCAAAATATGATAGGCAAGAACGATTGGGAACATTAAGTTCTGCACTACCACTTACTGGTGATGTATCTGTTAGATTTAAAATTGCAACAAAATATGGAACATTAAATTTTTCAAAAACTCCATTAATTTTTGATAAAGAAATAATTCCAAATCAAGAGTCAAATCGTGAAGGTATTATATTAAATTTATTTTCGGGATATTCTAAAGCAACTCAACTTCCTATAAAAACAAAATATACTGGAAATATTACAAATTCTGTTAGGAGATTGCTTAAAGATTATCTAAAAGTTCCTGAAGAAAAAATCTTTACATCACCTTGTCGGAACTCTATGAGTTTTCATGGATGTAATGAATCATTATATAAAGTTCTTTGTGAAAAAGTTGCTCCAAAAACAGTTCCTACTAGAGGAAATCCTGGATATTTCTTTTATGAGACACAAGATGGATTTAACTTTAGAGCAATTGATGATTTAATAGCACAAAAACCCGTTGCATCATATTATAAAAATGAAGTTGTAAAAGCAAATTTAGACAATGATGCTAATGACTTTAAGATTTTAACAAAAACTGATGTTAAAAGAGATGATTTAATTACTTCTATAAAATCAGGTCTTTATGTAAGTCGTAATATTTTTTGGAATCCTCTAACGTCCGAATATACAGAAAAAACATTCAGACTTGAAGGATTAGAATTTTCTCTTGGAGGAGGTGATATTGATATTCCAAATCTAGAATCTTACGCAAGAACACATTTTCATATTTTAGATGTTGGTGGTTCTGACCCTGGAATTGGTTATGAAGTAAATAATAATCCGCAGGAATGGGTTGCAAAATCTACTATGAGATATAATTCTTTATTCTCACAAATAATTCAAGTAACTGTTCCTTGTAATTTACGTTTAAGAGCAGGAAATGTTATTAATTGTAATTTTGAAATTATAACACAAGAAAATAAATCACCTGGAAGTATTGATGAAACTCAAAGTGGTAAATATTTAATAGCAAATCTTTCTCATCATTTTGATGCATTAAGATCCTATACAGCAATGACATTAGTCCGTGATTCTTACGGAAGAAGAACAAAAGGAGGTTAAATGGATTATAATAACTTATCAAAGCAACCATCAAATCATTATCTGGGTGTTGTTGTTAATTTTAAAGACCAGAAAGAACAGGTGACTGGTTCTGGACATGGATGGAGATATAAAGTTGCTATAATGGATTCTTATAGTAGTACAGTAGATATTAAAGACTCTGAAATTGAATATGCGATTGCATTACTACCTTGTACAGCAGGTAGTGGTGGTGCTAATCGTAGTCAATCAGTAAGAATATCACAGGGAGATGTTGTTGTACTTATAAAAATTAGTGGTATTCCCCATATAGTTGGTTTATATGGAAGAACCAGTAGAATTAAATATGGTAATGGAAGATTTGATGCAAAATCTGGATTTTTTGGAAAAATGCAACCAAAAAATCTTCAGGGGAGAGAAGAAAAAGGTGAGTCTAGTGGAACTTGTGTTTGTAGACCATTAAATACAGGTTCTGGAAGTGATAAGTCTAAAAAAAGAGAAACCCCAAAGCAATAAATACGAGCATAAGGAGGAAATTGTAAATGGAAAAATATAATTATAACGGCCAGATTTATATATTAAAGGATGGTTTCTTTTATAGAACATTAGAAAATGATGCAAGTATTTCAGTAGAAGAATCTATACTTGTAGGATTATCTGCATCAGATCCATCTCCACAAACATTAAGTAGACTTTTAAATAACGATGAGTTAAGGGAGATAACAGAAATTACAGTCGATGGTTTTGATCAACAAACAACATCAACAACACCAACAGAACCAACAACACCAGCAGAACCAGTAGTTCTTCGTAAATTTTATGTTACTGATACAGTTGATGCTGATAAAAATAGAATATACTACGATCCAAATCAGTCTACTCCAGAAGAAATTGACACGGGAATACTATCACTAGAACAGTATACAAAAATAGAAGAGGGAAAAACGAGAGTAGGAGATGTAGAAATTATAGAAGTTAGTGAAGAGCAACTTGAAGCACTGGTATCAGACAAAAAACAAGGTAAAGACCCATGTAAAGTTCCAGAATCAACAACAACTGGTAAGACAATCATACACGCAGATCCGTGTAAGGATAATACGTTTGCAAGAATAGAAGCATATCTAACAAACTTTTTTGATAAGGTTACTCAAGTTGGTAATGCAATACTAAATCTTCCAAATGAGATAAAGTCCGTCGTTAATTTAATCGGAGATACTATAACCGGATTTGTGAATAAGATGCTCGGTTCTTTGAGTGATGCACTATCTGGATTAGTTAACCAAGGAATTAATGCACTTACTTCGTTACTTATCGGTTTAGGAAGAACGATTCCAGAAATCATTGGAATTGAAACTCCATTAATCGGTCTTTCAAAAGCTCTCTTCGATGGTTTATTCTGTGCGGCAACAAAAGTTATGGAGGGTGCAAAAGATGTAATGACAGATTTGATAACTGGTGCAGTCAAAAATGTTTTAAATGCCGGTTCTTGTGTTGTCGAACAGATTGTAGGTGCATTCACGAATAATCTTGTAAATATCGTTGATTCTATTGCCGGACCATTATTAGGTCCAATAGCTAATATTTTAAATGGATTTGGTCAAAATATTTTTGGATTTAATATAAAAGATTTCTTACTTACCGGAGTCAATGCAGTTAGAAAAATTGCTAATTTATTTGAATGTGATGAAAAGAAAATTTGTCCTGCAAGTAGTAAGTATATAATTGATAAGGGATTGTTTAAGGATAAGAGTGAGGAGGATGAAGAAAGTGCATTCAATAAAATCTTTAGTGGAACAGCAATATCTCAAGGAGCAGAAAATCTTGTAGGTGATTTTGAAGAAAAGTATGGTAAATGGTCTGTATTTGGTGCTCCATTAAGTGAGGCATCTAATCTTGGACCTTGTGACTTTGGTAATGTTTCTGAATGTGGATTACCAACTGCAAGTTTCTTTGGTGGTGATGGACTTGGTGCTGCTGGTAGTGTAATTCTTGGAGGAATTATTAATAATGTTGATACTGAAGATGCCGTAGGTTCTGTAGTTAAAGTTGGAAGTATAGTCGGTGT
>Ga0181412_1000941_pt1 | contig 11692 bp, 6 predicted proteins | sample 35SPOviralmetaG_FD_130113 | JGI IMG/M metagenome (GOLD analysis project Ga0181412, IMG submission 130113) | Marine viral communities from the oligotrophic San Pedro Time Series (SPOT) site, San Pedro Channel, CA, USA - 35 SPOT_SRF_2012-08-15 | ecosystem: Environmental > Aquatic > Marine > Strait... | reverse complement strand
GCTCTCGCTACTTTATTTTAAAAGGTTTCTGACATCGTTACTTATTTGTTATGAGTATTTTTAGAATTAATCGCCGAGAGCGATTACGAGACCAATAGATGCACCAGTCTGAACTGTGACCGTTGCGATTCCTGTTGTTACATCAACAGTGTTTCCTGCGTTGGATGATTTAAAATCAACCATCGTAACGCCAGTTCCGATGAAGGTTCCTTCAGAACCAACACCAATTTGTCCAAGACCAGTGAATGATGTTGCAGTGATGACACCAGTAACATTCAATCCATCTTGAATAAAGACATAATCATTAAATGTAGAGAATCCTACGAATGTAGAGAATCCACTTACATTTAAGTTATCAAGTTCAGTATGACCGTCAATATCAACATCATTATTAAAGTCAGCCGCACCAGTAAATGTTGATGCACCACCAACATTCAGATCAGTGCTAACGTAAACTTGACCACCTGCTGTTGTAATACCACCACTGCTTGCAAGAGTGGTAATGCCAGCAACATTTAATGTGTCTGTAACCGTCAGATTTTGAATCTGTGCATCATCAAGAGTAATATCATCGAGATTGATATCACCAGTGACACGCATGTCACCGCGAACATACAGTGCCGTGACACCTGTGCTTACAGGCCCACGAACTTCTAAAGTATAAGCAGGAACTGAGGTTCCAACACCAACAAAGTTATTACTATTGCTGATGTAAAAAACGCTACCAGATGTTCCTACCTGCAGATCTTGCGTAAGAGTAGTAAATCCAGTGACTTGAAGATCGGTAGCGCCAATACCACCTCTTACATCTAAGGTGAGAGTTGGTTGGGTAGAACCAATACCGACATTTTTGGTAGAAGCATTTGCCAGAATAACATCTGTTGCTACTTCTAGCCCGTTTTTGACAACAAAATTCTTATTGACTGCCATTCGGGTTCACTCTCCCCCGCTTATTTTTTATTATTTATACAATCAGAAATCAGGAACACCTGGAGGGAGAATCCACCAGTTTGCTGATGTGAAATGATAATTTGTTGAAGTAAATGACGGGGTCTTTGATCCTCCATAGTAAGCATATCCAGACGTATATGTAGTTCCATCATTCCATAAGATACCAGAATAATCACTCCCACCACTATAAGTTGATTCATCATCATCCCAAGCAATAGCGTATTCACCAGAACCCGGAAAACCAAGTTCCCAATCAGTTAAACTAGTTGAAAGTGTTTTAACATTTGCAGTCATCATCTTATAGATGTTCTTCTCAGTTGCACCAGTAATTTTGGTAGTGCTATTGTTTGTAGTAACTGCCAATCTATAATCTTGAGTACCATCTCTTGCAAGATCTAAGAAATTCTGCCATCTGGCATCATCAATACATGCATTATCTCCATAATTAACCACACCTGTAGTTTTAGTGAGTGTTCTTGGATCTCTATCATCTGCAGCAAAGATAAGAATTCTACCTTCAGAGTCGATGAAGAAATCACCCGCAGAAAGTTTAATGTTGATTCTTGCAGATCCAGTGCTACCACCAAGTTGAGTTCTTATAACATCTACAGAACCATCAGTATATCCTGATCCACCTCCACCACCACTAGAATTACCAGCAGATCCACCAGTTACACCATTACCACCGTTGCCACCATCACTACCACCCCTACTTCCACCAGTTTGAATGATATTATATCCAGACTTATATCCTCTTGATATAGATGCAGTATTTGATATTTCAGTGCCATCAGGTATTCTAAACTTGATAGTTCCTAAGTCTTCGCAAGGTGATTTTCCTTGATCTCTCCAATAAACTCCTCTTGCACATGGAATTGTTTTGCCACCATCATTTCCAGAGGCTTTGTCATCAGGAGTGTCTGGTTCTAAAGAAGTTCTAGTTCCAAAGGTGCCTTTATCTGAGGGCAAATTGCCGGGAAGATAACGAACTCCTCCTAATCCAGCACCTCTACCTTGTCCGTCTTCACCACTTGTGCTTACTCCACCTCCAGCACCACCTCTTCCATAATGTCCTCCCCATCCACCTTCACCAACAGCTGCGATTAAAGTTCCTTTTCTATAAAGGAATGGTGCATTAACTCCAGAGAATAATCCTGTAAGAATATATTCATCATCTTTTTTCATGGTAAATCTAATCTTTGAATATCCACCCTCACTACCTTCAAAACCAGATGACCATTTAGAGTTTTCAACTGCATTTGTTCCACCCTCTTCATCAAATCCAATACCTTTTCCACCATACATATCAACTTCAACATTAATATCTTGCTCTGCTGCATATAAACAGATGGCATTACCGGGATGAGTATCATAAGATAATGATAATCCACCATCACTTAGATTATTTTCGGATAAAATTGCTGTTTCATCTGTATAATTGTATTGTTCAATTTTAATTACATTTCGTATGCCTACAACATAATAACTCACACTTCTAGAGAAAACAGGAGATTTTTGAACATTATCCGCAGTAACTTTACAACGAATTACTCCAGACCCTGTACCATCTGAAGAAATAGTTAAATTATCAGTTTGTGATCCAGAAATAGTTGTAGTAACTGTTTTTGTAGTTGAAATTAATTCCATGAAAAAACTTCCATGTACTCCAGATGCACCATCATTTATCCGTGAACTTTCTACATCACTTCCACCTGCAGTTGCTGTGATATCAGAAACAACATTTTCGCCTCTGCCACTTGTAGTATCAGCAGTTTTATAGAAAAAAGCAGACCCACCACCACCGGCACCATCGGCACAACATCCTTGATGCCCACCACCGGCACCACCACCAAAATATCCACCTCCGCCACCGCCACCGCCGCCGCTACCACCTTGAAGTGCTGATCCAGGATCACCAGAACTAGACACAGAACCTCCAGCACCGCCACCAGATTGTGTTCCTCCCATTCCTCCTCTTCCAGGAGCATTCCCCCCATTACCTCCTGATGGTCCACCCCCAGCACCCCCAGCTGCTGGATCATCGGCACCACCACCTCCACCACCAGCAATCAAGATAGCATCTGATTGCTCAAAGGTGAAGTTATCAACTGAATCGTAAAATGCATCTGTAATAAAGAGTCCTGTAAATCCACCACCGTATCCAGCTTCACCTGCACTAGTTCCACCTTGAGAGCAACCATCATATTGGTTTGAACTAAAACTAGATTGGCCAACTATCATTTTATACTTTTGTCCTGCTTTAAAAGTATATGTCCCTATAGATTGTCCTCCTTTACCACCAGCAACAGATCTTCTACCAGACGTTCCACCATCTGCACCATTAGCAGTGATTCTAAAAGTCATGTCCTCAGTAGTCTCAATAAAGTTTATGACAGAAACTGCTCCTGGACGATTTCTAGCAAATTTATCACCTGTTATTCCAAAAACTCTAGTTTGAGATACGTCAAATTCCTCAGGATTAGTAGCAGTATATCCATGAGTTGGATCGTTGAGCCTAAAAAGTTTAAGTTTTCCTGATGCCCCTTCTTGAACAGTCGTGGTTGTTGTTCCATCAGAAAGATCATTTCCGTCAAGTTGCCACTGATAATTTACAGGTCCATCACCAGGTGTTGTTTTTGCTGCAATAGAATACTCTGCCTCAAAGGTTTGGCCAACAATTTGATCTGTGGGTTGAGAAGTAATCTCAATAACTGGAAATACTGTTATTGTTCCAATTCCAGATTGTAATGGTTCATTAAATGCATTACCAGTTGATCTTGCAGTTCCTGCTGTAACTGCCGATCCAGCTGGTTGAGAGTATGCTGATGGAATATAGTCAGCAGTAAAATATACTTCTTTATTATTATCATCAGTAGTTAGACCATTAATGGTAATGGTTGATCCAGTTCCAGTTGCAGAACTAAATCCTACGATTGATGCATTACTATTACTATCTACACTAGTATCTAAAATTTGTGATCCATCAAAATACCAATTAAATGCGATTGATCCATCATTTACTCCATCAGTTGAACCTGCACCATCTGAATTTGGAAATGATGCTGTTGTAATACCAGTAAATGTTGCAACTCCAATTACACCTGTTTGATTCTGAGGATCAGTGACGATCCCCAGTTTTGGTCCGTTGAGAAATAGGGATGTTGGAACCCCTCTAAAGTTGATATTCTCCATTATGCGAAGTTCTGTCCTCCTACAACACCATATAAACCAGAGGTTGTGATATTGTCACCATCAAATGTCTTAAACGAATAGATGTCTGATCTGTCTGCTGTTGGTGTGACTATGGGTAAGACCCCACCAGGCCAGAAGACTGGAATTGCTGTTCCACTACCATCCTTGAATGTATCTATACCAACAGAGCGACTGCCAGTTGAATCCTGAAGAATCTTAACTGTAAATGAGGTTGATCCTGAAGGAACATTACTCAAAACAAATGCAGTAATATCATCAGATGCGGTAATCGTAAATGATTGTGCAGTAGAAAGGTCAAAAGTAATTTCATTAACTGAGATTGATGGTGAGGCAACTACCTCAGAGTAAGTTGTGAACTTAGTATGTCCACCAACATCAAGCATCGCAGTTGGTTGAGTAGAACCAATACCAACTGATCCAAATCCAACCTGTGTAGTGATGATTGTTCCTGCAGCACCTACGTTAAGTGTAGTTGCGGTAACAACACCTGCAGTGATTTGTCCAGAAGAGTTCTGAATATCAAAGTTTCCAACAACTGTGCTAAATCCAGCAACCGTCAGATCATTTACAGTGGCAATACCAGCAAACTTAGCTTCGGAGAAGACGTGCATCGAAGTTCCAGAGGAACCAACTGCACCAACAGTCAGATTAACATCAGAGAGTGGTCTAGTAGTTCCGATACCGACATTCAATACATTAACTGGTGAAATACCAGTACCAATACCAGAGGGAACCGTATTGAATAGAGAGTCATTTGAAAGATTCGTCAGACCTGAACCATCTCCAGTAAATGCTGTTGCAACAACAGATCCACTAAATCTAGATTCACCAACAACACGAAGTTTAAATCCATTTGCAGTTGATCCAATACCAACACCATTTGCATCAACGGCAAATATTGAAGTTCCAGATCCTACCTGAAGTTTGCTATCTCCAGTTATAGATGAAGTTGAAACTCCAAGAGTATCAAACAGTCCATCACTTGTACTAGTTGCTGTGCTGACATTACCAAAACGTCTCCAACCATTTTCTACAGTGTAAACCCAACCAAGATATCCACCCGAACTTGGGTTTGCATCGTAAACAACATCTCCTGGGTTACCAGCAAGAGCAGGAGTTGCAATACCAACGGTATACTTTCTAGAAACTGTAGCATCACCTTGAATAAAGATGCTATTTGTTTCAAATCCTTTCGTGGAGTTTACAGTCAGTTTATTATTAACAATAACTGGGCCATTAAACTTGGATATAACCTTGTTGTCAGGTCCACCCTCAACAGTAATTGAACGACTTGCAACTATTTCAACAGGGGCAACAACATTCAGATTTGGCAGAACACTAACGTCCTCACCCTCTACGGTTTCAACGGGAGTGTCAAAGATCTCTTCTCTACCAGTAATTGTACTAAGACGCTTATTACCAGAGTATGAGATACCCTTATCGTTCATTCCGGTGTAGAAGTTAATTCCACCCTCTCTCTTATTAGACTGAGCTAATAATTCTTCGTCAACAGTGATTGCTCTGTCATGCTTGTCTGGGAATGCTGTAGAGTAATTACCGGGACCAAATCCAACATATTCAAATGTATGGCCAGAAGCACGAATGATAGAGTGTCTTCTAAGTTCGATTGGATCAATTCTAACTTTTTTAATAACAGAATTAACGACATGTGAGGTTGCTTTCGTACCAAGAATACCACGGAAAACTTTAACTGGATTAGATCCAGTAGTGGTTGTCTTGACTCTCATTAGTTCACTATCAACCAGTAAGAAGTCACCGATGTTAATATCAAGATCCCCAATAGTTTGAATATTGATAGAATCTGTGGTTGCGTTTGCGATAGAATTGGAGATTGTGGTGGTAATTCCAGCATAATTTGGGGTCATTCTACCAGCAATATTCTCATCCTCAATAGTAATGTTTCCTGCACTAGAAGAAACACCCTCAGGAAGTGCAAAAATTGTTCCTGATGCAGTTGGAGCTAAGGTGCTGACACCAAGATTTGCTTCAAAAGATGTCAGTGAGTTGACTTTAGTAACTACAAATGATCCATTATATTGAGTTTGACCCGCGCCACTAATGGTTACTGAACGATCTACTGCTAAACCATGCTGATTGTGCGTTGTAATTGTTGCAATACCTGCAGGTCCAGTATATGTAAAGGTGTTGACTCTGATTGATTCTCCTGTCAGATACACATATGCATCTCCAGTTAAAGTAACACCAACACCAATTGTATCTGAGGAAATACCTGTGCTTGCAATAGAAGAAGCAGTAGCAACAGTTATAGTTGTTGCAGATCCAATCGTAACATCAGTAATTCTATAAAGTTGATTATATGCTGAATATCCTTCAGAGGAGACTCCAGTAAGACGAATAACATCACCAACGTTGTCATAAATCTTAGTTACTTCTACAACACCATCAGTATGACCAGATGTTCCATTTGTTGTAACTCCAGTAACAGCAAGAGTATTGCCAATTCCATATGCAGAACCACCATCCATGATAGTGACTGAATCGATTGCATTAGATGTAATCACAACCTTAGCAGTTGCGTGCTTACCAGTTGTAGATGAACCGATAGCAACTAGACTTGCATTATAATATGTGCCGTTACTATATCCTGCACCGACATAATTGGTTTGAACTTTAGTCAGTCTGTTTAGTCCATGATCATACTGAGTGTGGAATGTATGAGCCGCCCCAGTGGTTGAAAAGATGTCAGTAAGACCAATACCAACCGTGAAGTCGTCTCTATACTTATTCAGAGCCTCTTTAGTAATACTATTTCTAGTATCATCAGTATCAACTCTACCAATTAGATCAGAAGCAGCAAAAGATTTTGTCTCTGCTGGATCAGAAACTGGATTATCTCTACTAATTTGTGGGAAAAGTTGTTTTACCGGTTGAGAATACTTGTCTGCAGTAAATGGAGATACTGTTGGTTTGATAGAAGCATTCAGAATACTTAGGTAGTAGACACCATCTTGCTTTCCAGCAATATATTGCTGCGATTCAGAAATTCTATAAACATAGTAGGTATCAGTAAACTTCTTTCTTCTATAGAAAGGTAGAGATGTTGATCTATCAGTTGTATTATTACTGAATGTACCAGGATTAGTGTTGATACCAACAGAGAATTGTTTTGCACTGGAGATTCCAGTAACGATATGAAGACCATTAAATCCAGAGTTATCTGTACCAGAGGTATTCTCTGTACTTGTGATGTTCTTGAGTTCTACCTCGTTTCCAATCTTTAATTCGTGAGGAAGTTCAGTATTGATATTACCTAAGGTTCCGTCCCAAGATGCACCAGCAATAAATCTAAAGTTTCTTTGTTGGTTTACATTAGTGATCGCACCAGATCCAAAATAGGTTTGAATCTCGCCATCAGTTGAACCAATAGAGGTATTGGATTCCTGAAGAATAAATCCTTCTACTGGAGGTCTTGCAGTGGCTATTCCAGAATCACTAGGAATAACATATCTCATTCTATAAGTCTTATCAAGACCGGATCTTACATCAGTTCTTCTCTTGAAGAATGTTCTTGGAGTTGCTGTTCCAAGATCTGTAGTGCCAAGACTTACAATTGTCGGATAGATTGAGTTTTCTGTTGCAGCAAGGGCAACTTTAACATACCACTGTGAGTTTGTAGAGTCGTACTGGATTGGATGACCAATATCTCCAGAGTTCTTATCAGATACTCTACTTACAACAGTCAGTTCTCCACCCTTTTCATTAATAGGGATTGGAGTTCCGTTAATTGCATCATTAAGAGTTTTCGCAAGTTGAATATTGGTGTTTCCACTGAATAAAGATGAAGTTGTAATAGCAAAAGCAACATTATTTGTAATCAATCCATCTGGAAGTTGTCCTGTAGAGCTGATAACACGAACAGATTCTCCAGTTAGGAAATTATGCTGTCCTGTAAGCGTAATAACACCCTCTACACCACCATCACTAAAGGATCCAATACTATTAATTCCTGCGGCACTTCTCTTTACGTTAAATATTTTTTCTGCACTGGATACTGGATTTTCAGTATTGTCTGGCATGACAATACGTGCAGAGTATTCAGTTACAATTCCTGCCTGAGAAATTAATACACGAAGTTGATCGTTCGTTCTTGCACCAACTCTAAATCCTTCAATTACGTTTTCTGGTGGAGCACCAGCATTTGTTTGGCTAAGAAGATATAGATTGCCAGTAGATCCAACACCAGCAACAACATCAGTCTTTGCTACATCAATTGAATTAAATTCAATTGCTGATTCCGTGAGAGGAACTTCTTTGGGTGGAATGATATGAGTGACGTATCCGATGTCATCCTGAGAGAATGAATCAGTTCTAAATCCAACAGAGGTCAGTGCATTTGCACCAAAGTTAGAGTTGGAGTTAGTCAGTGAGATATCACCACCATTTTCAGTTACAAAGTGCTCAGAGAATCCAATAGCAAAGATTGAAACTGCTTGTATGAAGGAGTTATTTGATACTTTTACGTGAAAGTTTCTATATTCTGGTTTATATCTTGCCCTAGAATTATTACTAAGGTTATCAACAGATGTCCTATCATCATAATTTCCAGTTGGCGGAGTTGCAGTATTATATCTTACAAAGGCATTATCATCTTTTTGCAGACCAATACCCGTATATTGAGCCACAACCATAGATTTAAATCCAGTTGCCTTACTACCATCTGCTTCCATACCACACATACCAAAGACAGATCTCAGAGAGATGTTAAAGATATATGGTGATGCGGATGTAACAGTATCAGAAGAAAGTGCTAAGGTTGATCCAGATATTGTTGGAAGTGCAACTGTTGGCGTATTTTGAACAACATATTTGAGTTCTGTGCTACTCGTCTTATCAAATACAACGAATTGTCCATTATATCCAGTTGCACTGAGACCCTCAATACGGAAAGGAGTATCTACGTCAAGTCCAGGAACTGCAGTATCGGTAGTAACAGTAATGGTAGTAGTTGCAGTTACACCATCGCCAGCTTTAATGCTAGAGATGCCTACGCTTTCACCCGTAGAACCAACAATACGGAATTCGTCAATTTTGGGTTGAATATCAAGTCCAGTAGATGGATAATCTGGTTCAATTGCACGACCAGAAGATTGTCCGTAAACCAAACCAACCTTCTCATAATACATATCCAGATCAGTTCTGGTTGTAGAGTATGATTGGAAAGTATCACTAATATTAACACCATTCACGCCATCAGCATATTCAAATACTGTTAGTTTATGGTGTGAAAAGTTAGGAACATGGGTGTTTACAGTATAGTCCTTATAAACGACCCCGTTTGGATCGCCATCAAATATAGAGAACTGCCACAGATAACATGCACCAGTTACTCTGAATATTGCTGTTCTTGTGATATTATCATTTTCTGGATCTGGAACATATTTTGGTCTGATCTTAGTCTTACGAAGATCTAAACCAACCAGAGAAGTACCGCGAGGAAGAATTACACCACCATTTATACTATTAAGCTTATAGAGCTCATTATTTGGCGATTCAAGATTTAAATTGGAAGAAAGATCCAACGCAGGAAGATCATCAGTTGTAGATCCATTTCTTTGTCGGTAATTATTCAACCCATCTGGAATAAATCCCGGTCGATTATCAACTACATGATCGCCAGGATACAGTAAGATAGTGGTTTTTCCAAATCTATCATTATTCAACCCGGCTTGATACGAAAATCTAGCAGATTCTATTAACGCACGCTGAATCGTTTTGAAGGGACGAGTCAGTGAATTACCCTGATTTTCAATACTATCAGTCGCATCTAAACTATTCGGGTCAACGTAAAGAATAGTACCACGCGAAGACTTCAGAAAATTATCTAATCTGGAAAGACCCATCTTATTACACTATAGTTCTATTATGGATTATTTATCATAAGAAAAAAAGGGCAACCCTATATAGGGTCACCCTTCTCGCACTTCCTTCACACCTTTATATATTACTCTTCTTTTAGTTCGTTGTCAATTACATATTCGACAGTGTTTGCCACATCATTCATAGCATCGCGGAGCTCTTGTTGAGTTCCAGTATGTTGTGTCATAAGTCCAGTTTCAGTGAGAGACCATCTCCACTGATTCATTTTTTCGTTATGCCACAAATTAATAATCATTTTTTAATCTACAGGTAAAAGTTCTGGATTTTCTAATTCTAGTTCGTGCAGTAGTGGGTTGCATTCCTCCATCATTAAGTACATGGCAGATCTGTATAAATCTTCTTCTTCATATGCTTTCCCACTATTGGCCATTTCAACGATTTCCGCATCATGAGTGGCAAAGTCGGGAAGATCATCAAAAGTGAAAGGAACATTTTGTATGAAATACATCAATACAATTTGTCTCTTTCCTCTATACCAGCAATATTTTGTATCTATATGATACTTCGTATCTATGCGATATTTCATGGGACTGTGGAATACCCCACGTATATTTAGTGAGGCAATAGGAGTGGGGGGACTTGAACCCCCACGAACTTAATGTTCAACAGATTTTAAGTCTGGTGCGTCTACCTATTCCGCCACACTCCCAAAAAATTAGGTAATTAATTCACCTGCTTCATTATAGATGGGAGGATGAAAAGCACAATATTCGTTAAAAATAATTTTCATCTCTTTATTAGTTAATCCTGCGTTTTTTGCTGCTTTTGGAAGATTCCACTTCGCCACGAATAACATTTCCATAGACTGTCGGGTTTCTGGTCTCATAATTGTAACAAGTCAGGATTTCTTCGTAAAATGACGGTTTGTAGAAATTCATAAAAAGGTAATGGGGCAAAAATTTTGGGGAATTTTTTTACCCCCCTTTTTGGAATTAAAAGTTGATTTTCCCTCAGAGTGGAGATGCATATGCCAGTGTGTCTTCGTCAAGGTTATCACGGCACAACTCAAGCACGGCCATGAATTGATCCACGGTATCGCAATTCACGACACGCTCCTCTCCTTCATTAGAATACAGGAAGAACTTACGGGCAACGGGGTCAACTACACAACGGGTCAGGTACTCGTTTTGCATGGGGTTCGTTTGATTACCTGCTTATTATACGACGATCAGGAGTCCTTGTCAAGGTTTACAGAGTCCACTTTGTCTTCTGGACGCCTCCACTTAGTTTCGCGACGGTCATAGTCCCACCCACCGATCAGATAATATTCATTATTACCTGGGTAGTCTTCAGGACTGTCTCCTTCATACACGACGTGGAGTTTTTCATCATGATCTAATGGATTAATATAACGCGCTGCCCATACTTCATAGTAGCAGTGAATATTTGCCCCTGTTCCAGATTTAATTTTTACTGTTTTACCCCACTCAATACCATCAATAATAAGATCTTGGGAATATCCAATTTGAGTAAGGGTTACCGTGATAGTTTCTGGATCAATAAGTCCATCCCAGTATTCAGGAAGTTCTATTTTATTAGAATCCTTTAGAGTTCCACGAACATAAATGCCTGCCTCTGGGCCTTCGGCAATTACGTGACGGATTCTTTT
>Ga0181412_1000939_pt1 | contig 11720 bp, 10 predicted proteins | sample 35SPOviralmetaG_FD_130113 | JGI IMG/M metagenome (GOLD analysis project Ga0181412, IMG submission 130113) | Marine viral communities from the oligotrophic San Pedro Time Series (SPOT) site, San Pedro Channel, CA, USA - 35 SPOT_SRF_2012-08-15 | ecosystem: Environmental > Aquatic > Marine > Strait... | reverse complement strand
CCCTAAACCCAAGATGTTATCCACTTCTATTAGTGAAGCTGCACCAGTCATGGACTCATCAATATATAGAGCTACTGGATATAATCAATTATCCTAATAACTTAATTACTTAATTTAATTTTTACTTAAGATAATTAAAAAATTTAAATCACAAAATTTTTTTATTAGTATATATCATAAAATATGTTTAGACCCAAAAGCGACGCTGTAAAAACTGGATATGATTCAATTAGAGTAGTTTCAAGAAACGGAACATCTTTCGGACCTGAAAATAATCAACTTGTTTTTGACCTTACACGTAATATAGGTGTTGCCGATTTATCGAATTCATATTTAGAATGTGACGCAACTATTGTTTTAGGTGCTGATAGTGCTAAACACGCCTTTAATAAGAACTGTTCTATTTTAAGTGCTATCCGCACTCAATCTATCCGCTCTGAAGGTCGTCTTATCGAACAGATAGACCACCAAAACGTTTATGCCAATCTTCATTATTTAGCTAGTCAAGATGAGGGCGTCAACGTACAAAGACAAAGAACCCAAATGTGTATGCCAGATTATCAACAAGTAAATAATCCTTGGTGCTGTCGTAATGCTTCTGTTGCAGCCTCTAACGTTTCTACTGATGTAGCCCCAGCATTAACGCAAAAGGTATGTATGCCTTTATTAGGAGGACTCTTCACTACATCATTAGGATTCCCACTTTTAGGAGCTCCATTAGAGATTGAACTTATTTTAGATAAGGCATCCCATTGTCTTCATATTGTCGATGGTATGGGAGATGTTGCTTGTGAGGATGTCGCAGGTAGTACAACTCTTGCTATTGCTGTTAATAGTTTTGTTGTTTCAGCATCGGAGGCTTATGGTGATGAAACTCAAGGAGACCAAAAAAATATGTGTGCTAACGCACCGTGGAGAGTCGGTCAGCTTGTTGAGATCTCTGGTAAAATCGACGGAGTAGCACAAGCACCAGTAGAAACAACTATCCAATCTATTGGTATTACAGCAGGTGGTAAGCTTGAAATTACAACTGTAAATCCATTAGGTACTATTCCCTCCGATGCCACTCCAAAATCTGCCACCGAGTTAGTTATTTCAGCACACAAGAACGGCAAAGCCTTAGGTACTCAAGTATCTTATAAATTAGAAAACCCAAGAATTGTTATTAGTAAGATTATCCCATCGGTCGAACAAACTCAATCTAACGCTAGAATGATGGCTAAAGGAGAATACACTTATAATATTACAAGTGTTACAAATCTTCTTAACGCTATAGATGCCAACGTTACTAATTCTACAAATATCATTAGTACAGATGCCACTAGAGCTAAATCAATTTTATCTGTCCCTGTTCTAATGGATGGTGTTGATTCAACATTAAACGACCAAGCCTTATCAGGAAGAATAGCAGGAGCCACCGAGTATCAATATAGTATATCTAATATTTTGAGACCGGATCGGCGTGTAAATGTGGAACGCGAAAGCCACGGTTCTTTTGCTGACCCCACCAGCCCTTATCCTAAGCCCACTTATGCCTTAGGTGGCAGACCAGCTGGGTTGCACCTGTATGAAGTCGAGAAGGGCTTATCCGCTGCAAATATTCCAGTAAGAAATTTATCTTTCTTAACTAACTCCGTTCCTGATGGTCGTGGTTCTTGGTTAGTCAGTAGGTCTGTTGGTCCGTATGGACTCTCGGAGAATTTAGATGGCGTACCAGTTATGTTATATCTTAACTATTCAGCCCCTCACGCTGCAAATATCTTACTTCATAACTTTATTGTACATGTCAGAACTATCAATATTGGATTAAGCGGAGTTCAAGTATTTATATAAATGAAAGGGGTATCCCTTTAGTAAATTTTTTATGGTGTTAAATTTGTTATCACTTGAAATAAAATAATAACAAATAAGGTGTTAGTAAAAAAGGCAATAATTTTATAAATTAAAAGTCTAAATTATTATTTTTATTTTTTTCTAGATGTAAATAGTATAAAATGCCTGAAGGAAAAGGAACGTATGCAAGTAAGAGAGGACGTCCACCTACTAAAGTAAGTAAACCTAGTAAGCCTAGTACTAAACCTAAACCTAATACTAATAACAAAGATAGTCCATTTGATAATCTTAAGAAAGGTGCCTTAAGCAAAACATTAGGAATCCCAGAAGAAAAAAATATACCTAAATCATTATTACAAAAAATCAAAAAAGCCGTGGTTGGTACAACTATGGAGTATAAAGGTAAAAAAATTAAGGTTACTAAATTATTACAGAAACGAGTAAATTTTGCTATTAATTTTGCCAAGTAAAGTAATACCTAAAAGACAAGCAATAGGAATGGCGAATATTATGGTTGGTAAATAATCTAATTTAATTGTAATGTACTTTTTGGATATTTGCAGTGGTAGTCAATCTTTAAAAGAAATAAGTGATATTAATTTAAAATATATAGGATTAGATATCAATATAGATTCTAACCCTAATATTCATACAAATCTTTTAGAATGGGATTATAAAAAATATTTTGAAGAGAATGGAAAACCTTATTTTATCTGGTTCTCTCCTCCTTGTAATGAGTATAGTATATTAAATTATGCACGTCCTAATAAAGTATGTGACATTGAAGGAAGTAATAAAATAGTATCCAAAGGTTTAGAAATAATTCAATATTGTAATTGTAAATTTATAATTGAAAATCCTGACACTGGAACTTTAAAAAACCAAGGTATTTTAGATGATATACCATATACTAAAGTTGATTATTGTTCTTATGGGTTTCCTTATAAAAAAAGAACAAGACTATGGAATAATATTGGTTTTGTTGGTGAATTATGCAAAAAAAAAGACTGTGAATTTAAAGTAGGTAATAGACATATTTATTCTATAGGTAATTTATCTTATAACACTAATGTGCAAGAGTTTAGTAATAAAAAATCAAGATTAGATCAAAGATATGCTATACCATCCAAATTATTACAAATAATTAAAACTCTAGTTATTTCGCCAAGTAATTATTTTAATTAGCTTAAAATTTTTCATTTTTTTTTTAGAATCTAATATTATAAAATGTCTTTTAATATCGCAGATAACCTAAGTGACCTTAACGTAAGATATGTCCAACTACGAGCGATCAATAGTTCCGCTAGTGGACAGTTTCAATTCTCTAAGGGTCTACCTCTTTTGCGTTTTGAGATTAATGATTCAATAGCACCTCTAATGCTTCAAGGAGCCCATCTTCGTCTTACAGGTAAGATGACCGCTGGTAAATCTGGTGGAGGCAATTTTCAACAAGCCGAGCCTTTAGAATCTAATTATATTAATAGATTCGCTGGAGTTCATGGATGTATTGATAATATTGTTATATCAAGTAAAAGATTAAATAGTAATCTTGAAAGAGTCCAAAACTATAATCGTCTTGTTCCTTCTATTGTTTCAACTATCCACGGTAGAGAAGATATAGCAGGGGACCTTTTCCACCAAAGTGGTTCCATAAGTAATAACTGGATTAGTAGAAATGCTTTAATCGCTAGGAATTCTAGTGGTAAAGGTAGAGATTTTAGTATTCCCTTATATTTAGGAACTTTACATTCAGGTAGTGACATTAATCTTTCACGTACTTCAGGATTATCAGGATTAACTATAGATATTCTACTTAAGAGTGATGCTAATGTAGTCTGGGGTTCGGATTCTAACTCTGATAGTGCTACATACAATCTTTCCGATATTGCCTTAACTGTTCCACTTATGGAGGTATCAGGTGAAACCCAAGAACGTATTGAAAAGGCTCCAGATACATTTAGCTTTAATACATGGTCATCAGTATTAACAACCATCAATAGTCAAGTATCAGTAGTTAGTCTAAATCCCGGTCTCTCAAGAGTCACATCAGTATTATTTAACGCTGTTAATAGTCAAGAATTAGGTAATCAGAATTTTGACCCGGGTAGGCTTGGTAATTTAGGACAACTAGAGAGGTTAAGATATACCCAAAATGGTGTATTATTCCCCTTACAATATAATTTAGATACAACTGATAGACAAAACGCAAGTGCATCGCAAGGAGGTAAAGTTAGTGAATCCGTTAAATGTCGTGCTGGAAATGTAAGAAATGTACTTGAATCAGTTATCACTAGTTCTTATTTTAAGGCTAGGCATACAAGTATGGCTTTTAACGAATTCAACTCTTCAGTAGTAAACGTAAACCAGACAGCAGGTAAGAACGGTGATAACGTACAAACAGTCGAGCAGTTCGGTTTAATCTATGACATGTTTGGTTCTGGTAGTAACTTTTCAACAAGTACATGGAGTGTAGAACTTACAGTACCGGAAATTGACGGTAATGCAGCTACTTCACAATCTCTTTTTGTATATTTCTTAAATAAGAATGATGTCGAATTCAGTCAAAATGGAATAGATATTATCCGATAATTAAATTTAATTTCGTTAATTCACTTTAAAATTTTTATATTATAGTATAATATAAAAATGTCTTTAAACCCTGTTGTCTCCGAAGATACAGATACTACGATTGATACTCTTACAACGAGTACACTAGATCGAGCAATGTCGGCTACTGTCGAAACCAATATTTTAAACGCAGTCACGCATAATTATGATTATTCATCTGGTGGTTCTACTACTTTTAGATTTCCAAGTAGTGGTGTATTAGATGCACCAAACTGTAGTCTAACTTTTAATCCCACGAGTGCTGATGGTAAGGCTTGTTTTCCTCTAACTGCTGGTGGACACGCTATGATTGATAGATGTCGTCTTCGTGTTGGTGGTGTTATTATGTCCGAGGTAATTAATGCTGGTGAATATAGCACTATGAAAAACGTTCATCAGTCTTTAGGACTTCAATCAAGTGTTCTTGATATTAGACATCTTTCTTCCAATAAGTTTGACGAATATATCAGACCAGATGTGGACGCAACAAAAGAAAATTGTGGGGCTATTGTTAATGTAGAATGCGACCAAGCTAGTTCATGGCATAAACCAGTAGAAGCCACGACAAACGTGGTACAGCCTACCAAACGTCTTAGTGATAATAAAAAAACTACTGCCGAATGTGTTTTAAGACTAAGTGATTTATTTCCAGTATTCAAAGATAATAAACTACCCTTATTCGCTATGGCTCAATGTGAATTAGAAATTGAATGGTTAGCTGCAGGTGCTATAGCAGATAATCCAAATAGTTGCGTTATCTCTTCCGACCAAGCTGACCTTACTAATGGTGTGATAACCTTAGACCAAGACCAAGTCCGTCTTAACTGTGATTACATCCATTACGATGATGATGAAAGGGCTAAAATTCAAAACGCTGTTAATAATGGTATGAGGTTAAGGTTTACAGAGGTTGCTTATACTAGAGGTATAAATCCTGAGGTTGCTGGTGCAGGACAAACCTCGACTAGTGACCATATTATTGGTTTTGCTGGTAAGGAAGTACAAGCTATTTATGTTAAAAAACTCTTTGATGTTAAATCTACTACTGGAGATGCTGAAAAAACTGAATTAGGACATAATAATCCCTATTTAAATCAATTTAGGAGTCAAAATATGCGAGGGGAACAATATAATTTTATAATTAATAACTTTCGTGTATATTCTATGGATGTTAAGAACGTTGCCGAACAACACCAATATGTTTCTATGATTCATTCAAATAGTTTTCAACCAGCTCCTGCTACTTATGATACTATGGATTACAACACTAACTTTAAAAATGTCTTACTTGGTAAGGTTTTAGATGGTGCTGCAGGTTCCGCCAAAACACAAGAAGCTTGGGTTGGTACTCAACACTATATAGGACTTAGCCTAAAAAAATTCCCTGAAATGGGAGCCAAATTTGGCAATGGTAAACGCATCGGAACTAGTCCCATACAATTCACATACTCTAGGGAAGGTGCAGCTAATAACTTGGCTTCTGTTGATATATCCTTCTTTATTGAATATAGTAGAACTTTAGAAATTACTCCATTAGGCGTGAACGTTATGGATTCCTAAATAAAAATAGTAGTATATAGTATAGACAAGATGTAACTAAAAAATAGACTAGTTGCTTAACCTCCTCCCCCTTTTTTTTATTTAATTATTTTCTTATGTTATATTAAATGTCTAACAGTTATCCCAATACTTTAATTTATGAATGTAGTTCAACTAATGCTTCAGTTCAAATAGCTCCTAATGAATTTATTAACGAATTCAAAGAGGGCATTGAATTAATGCCGGGCGATACTATAAGAATCTTAGGTTCTTTCATTAATGAAAAGGGTTCAGGTGACCAAATAGAAATAACAGAAGAAAATAATAAATTTACTTTAGAATATATACCAATACATAACTTATACCAATATACCAAATTAAGTGATGACTATGTCAAACCGAATGATCCAACGAGAACAAAGGTAGATAAAGCCCAATTCAGTTCTATTTTAAATGTTGATACTCCTAGATATTATGATGGTAATGGTTCTCCTATGTATATATGGTCTTTTAGAGATGGTGATACAGCATCAAAAGCCGATAGGTGGTACGATGAAGTAGGTTTTAGTACTTATAATAATATATCTGGTTATCAAAATGTTAATCCTAATACTCAATATTATGATTGCGAATTGATTAAAAATATCGCTTGTCCCCACGTTGATGGTGTTAGATTAGAATGGTGGGATAGTGAAAATAGCTCAGGTGAAAGCCCTACTTTTTATTATCAAGAAATAGATTTTGATAGCAGTGGAATGCCGTGGGGGGGTCCATTAAGCCCCTATGGGGGCGATGGTCCTAGTGGGCTTGAAGAAAAACAGTTAGCTTTTTCCTCGCAATGGATATCTTTTAAATGGAACGGTCAAACAGGTACTAACACTTCTTTTGAGATGGAATTAAAAAAACCATTTGGCGTAACTGGTAAGGTAATGGGTTTGAAATATAGTGTTAATCCTGTTGAATATACTGACCCATATACAGGTCAAAATTTCCCTAAAGGAACATATCCAATTTGCACTTTTATGGTAGGCGACCATACTATTCAAACTAAAACAGACCCAACTAGCATCAATCCTACTGGTGATAATGCTGATGATATGGGTAAAGGTTTTAACTTTGACAAAGGAACAACTTTAGAGGCTTTTGATAGAGCTAAAAACAACGCCTTATATAACGCTAATAATGGACCTGTTAATATTACTGGTAGAACATGGGGGTTAGATACTGAAATTGATATTATGTTTTCTGGATTTACTACAGGATTGGAAAATAAAGCCGATACAACTATTATGTATGATTTTTATTGTACTGGACCTAATCCTAATACAGGGTTTGAAACAAATGGCGACGATACCTCTACAAACCAATCAACTCTAAGTGATAGGTGTGGTATATATTACAATAGCACAACCGAAAAATTTTATTATCAGATAAGATTAAAAAAAAATGAATCTGGTTTAACCGATATAAGCGAATTTTTAGACGAATATTATATCTCATTTTTAAGAGCTTATGATCCAAATTCTCCATCTTCTAATAATATATCCAACCGATTATATCTTCCTATTTCACTCGTTGAAAATGAGTTAGGTTTTCAAAATAACCAAGATACAGGTACACCAGTATCAAAGGAAAATATAGGTTTAGGTATTAGAAGACAATATAATTCCACCCAAGCAGATCTACCTAATGCTCCAACAACTGGAGGTATGAAATTGGGTAATTGGGGTTTTAGCGAATTAGGTCCAAGTGCTACATCTGATGATTATTTTACTATGGCAGGTGATAAATTTCAACAAACAATAAAGCCCGGGTTCCAAACCAATGTAACTATGTGTGGTGATACAATACTTACTTTACCTGATGATGTCGATATGGCTGATGACCCAGTAGCAAATTTATCTAGGAAGGCTGGTGGGTTTCCATCAGTAGATTACGCAAATCAATTACAAGATATTTTAGATTATAAACAGGATTGCTATTTAATACAAAGTAAAAAGGTAAATTATGAGATACCAACTGGATTTTATACAACAGACCGTTTAGCTAATGTTATAAACGATTTATTGCATTTAAATAAAGAACAATATAATAATGTAATAGGTAAGGGTCAGTATACTAACTCTAATAAAGATGATAACTGGTGTTATGCCCCAAGTAACAACAACGGTCCATTTGTTATGACAAAAATCCCTGAGATAAATGGTGGTATAATTCCTCCTGATTTAAGTGAGGATAATCTTAATAATCCCTCCTTAAGTAATAGACCCCCGGGTATCACTCTTGATAGTACAAAATATGTGATATATACACAAACTATAATAAATGATTCAATCACAGCTAAAAATTTAGCTTCTGGTATTCTAGACGGTAGTGCTTTATATACTGATAAAATGAGTGATAAATATATAGATACAAAACAAATGATATTTTGTCCTCTTCCTCCTTCAAAAATTCCCAATAGTCAAGTGTATGCTGATGAAGGGGAACCATTATATATGGAATTTAATAGCGATTTATTCTCTTCTAATAATGGTGATAAACAGATAGATGATGGTATTTACACCAAATGGTATGATGCTTGTAATAAAATAGCTGAGAGAGAAGTACCAATCTTTATGGGACAAGGTACTTATACTGCCAGTGGTCAGGTACATGACTATTCTGGCACTGATTTTCGACCAGATGCGACAGGGGAATTAGGTGAGGGGTTAATCCAACGTGTAATAAACCAACCACAAGGTAACACAACATATTTAGGAACTGGTCCAACATTAGCAAATGATGATTATTTTTACGGATTTCCTATCTTTGCCACATTTAATAGGACGTGGGGTGGTTTTGTCACTGGAGGACTAACTAGATTCTTTTCAGGTGCCAACGACCTTACTTTTTCTTTTGATGAGGATGAAGAGAGGTTTTCTTTTAGTCAGTCTTACACTCCTTTTCGACCTGCTGGGTTTGAATCAAGTAAAGATAAATCTGAATTTACTGTCGATGATAGTGTTCCAAGTGTATTAATAAATACTCTATATAATGGTTATAACTTATACGCCACAACTCAATTATACATATTAAGTCTTGCAGCTCCACCAGTTTGTACTTTTGCTAGTAATGTAGATGATAGGCAAGGTCCCATGCCATTGGTAAAAAATCCAAATAAACAACAAGCTGGAGCTATTGATTTATGGAATAGTTTAGGTTTTACTGGATTACCTACGTACACTGAAACTAATGGAGTATATAATATCACGGCATCAAGGTGGATAGATGATGTATATTTTCAAGAAAACTTAGATATCAATTATGGTACTAAACCTATTTATAACATAGCTGATATAAATCCTAGTGCTAATGCATCGAATCCAGCAAAATCACAATGTTTAATAACGTTTCCAAATAGACAATTTTTGATACAAACCATATCAGATGAGGTTAAGTCCCAAAATCCTCCATCTTTGACTACATATCCTTTTTACTTAATAGGTAGTTCAATACCAAGTGGGTTCTATCATGGTTCTACGACAGGTACCGAATTACCTGTAGTGGGATTATGTAGTAGGAATTTTAGTGCTGGTAGTTTCGTATTTGACTTATCACAATCATCAGTTGAATGGACTATAGGTGAAAAGATAACATTAAATAGTATAAGAACAAAGATATTGAAAAATGATTTTACACCAGCTACTAACTTATTTGGTAATAGTTCCGTGGTGTACGCAGTAACAAAAAATAATTATTATAAACAATTACCAGACCAAGAAGCAGAAAATATGGAAAAACAAAGAGAAAAACAAATTGAAAAGGAAACAAAAGAAATATTAACACAAGTACAACCCATACAACCATCGGTCCAATATATGATACCATCTGTTCCCTTTCAACAGTTAATAAATACGCCTGATACAGATGACGAAAGCGATGCGAGTGATTATTAAAATAAATATCTTTGTTTATATTAATGAGTTTTACTAATGACAAAGATAGTGATAATTATGCCACTGATAAAATAGGTTGGGAGATAATAAAAGATTATATTCCTACAGATAAAAAAATATATGCGCCTTTCTATTGTGATGGGAAGCAAAAAGAATATTTTGAAGAAATGGGATTTGATATTATTCACGAAGATGTTGATTTTTTTACTAATACCTTTGATTATGATATAATAGTAGATAATATACCATTTTCAAAGTGGAAAGAGATTTTTAAAAAATTAAAAGAAGATGATAAGCCTTTTATAGTTATGTCTTTTCCAAAATTATTTTTATTAAAAGGTTTTACTAATATATTTAAAAATGACCTTCAATTGATTATTCCAACATCAAGACCAACATTTACACATTTAACAAATCCAAAAAAAGGATATACCCCTCCCTTTGGTGTATGGTATTTTTGTTATAAAATAAATCTTGAAAAAGATTTATTGTTTATATAATATGGAAGAAATAAATAAACTAACGTCAATCATAATGGATATGAAAAAAACTATCACATTATTAAAAGAAGAAAAAGATAGATATGAAAAGAATTGCTACATATATGCAGAAGAGTTAGAATTTAATAAAAAAAAACTGATTGATATAGAAAAAATAATTAGTAAAAAAAAAAATAAATAATAAATATAAATGGTAGATTATAAGTTAATAAAAATAACTAAGAGTACAAAACCTAATAAGAAAATGATGGCAGTATTTGAAAATAAAAAAACAGGAAGAACCAAAACAACTCACTTTGGTGCATCTGGTATGGATGATTACACCATTACAAAAGATAAAGAACAAAGAGCTAGGTATAGAAAAAGACATCAGAAAGATTTAAAAGGAGACCCAACTAGAGCAGGATACTTATCGTATTATGTTTTATGGGGAAATAGTACAAGTAAAAGAGCTAATATATCAGCATTTAAAAGAAGGTTTTTTTAGAGGTCGTATTCGGCAATAGTTTTTTTGATATGTTCTACTCTATCATCACAACACTTGCGGAACCTGTTAAGATTTTTAGTACATAATTTGATAGTCTTGACGTTGGTAGGATGCCAAGGAGCTCTCCTAATATTAGAGTTCCAATCTCTCCATCCGCCCCAGTTATAAGAATCTGGGGACATCATATCCTCAAATTGTTGGAATACATCAGAGGTCATTTTTTCTCTATGAGTGTTATTGATTTCACCTTTGTAGGTGGCACCATCAAAAAAATACGTTGATTTAAATTCCTCAATCTCGTCAATCATTTCTTCGTAATCTTCAACAATTTCTTTTTGAACTTGATAATTTATTCTAATCTTCCTTTCTTCAATAGATTCTTTTTTTTTTACTGAGGTAGGGATATCAGGAAGAGGGCGTGTAGGAGGAGGGCAATGGGGGTAATCTTCAATTTGCTTAGATACTTTGGCTTTTTTTTCTTCTAGCGATTTAATAGAATTTTCAAAACATTTAATAATAGAATCATATTCACACATATTTTTATTTGGCTTGGTAACATATTTAAGTAGGTCATCTCTTTCATCATCAATCTCAAATTGAAGGAATTTATAATCAGATTTAAGCAGGTCAAGGGTGGTAGGGTTGTATTCAGCGATAGACATATTTGGTTTTGTTTGGTTCTTCTTTTCTTCTTGTAATTATACATCTTTTTAGCCTTAAGTAGTTTTGTAAAAATACAAATAATAGATATTACTTAAGTCTTTTTAATTTAATAAAAGTTACTAAGTTACTGTTTTTTAAGAAATAAAATAATTT
>Ga0181412_1000938_pt1 | contig 11723 bp, 23 predicted proteins | sample 35SPOviralmetaG_FD_130113 | JGI IMG/M metagenome (GOLD analysis project Ga0181412, IMG submission 130113) | Marine viral communities from the oligotrophic San Pedro Time Series (SPOT) site, San Pedro Channel, CA, USA - 35 SPOT_SRF_2012-08-15 | ecosystem: Environmental > Aquatic > Marine > Strait... | reverse complement strand
TGCTGCCTCCCGTTCAATTTTAGACCAAAAATCTTCAGCAAGATTTTCGTAATACTTTTTTTCTTGGTCGGTCATAGTGTGATGAATACCCTTTTAATATACAGGAGATTGAAGCAGAGTGTGGGTAATGGGGTCAGTTCAACCACCGTCTACCTGGCAACCTGCCATAGCACCACCAACAATACCTAAAGGAATTGCCCACAATCTACCATCTTTGCGTGATAATGCAGCACCTAAACCACCACCAGTTATGCCACCTAAAATTGAGCCTTCGATACAGGAATTGTTATCAACATTACCCACGTTGGGATGTTCTTCTTCGTATCGAGGGAAAGTATTAGGAGTAGTTTGAGGCATGTAATGTCTTCCACAGCGAACTTTCTTCGTATATCTTTTCACATATCCATGTCTCCAGTTACCATGTCGATCATAATAACCAGGAATATATCTTTCTACCTTTTTATAGCAATTCTCTTCATATCTAATCGTTCTATCTCCACGATGACGATATACAGGGCCGCCTGCAAATGCAGGAGCAGATGTAGCACCAATCAAAAATAATGCTGCAAGTGCAAGTTTCATGGAACTCATTCAACTAATAGTAATTTAGGATAAAAAAAGACCCCTGTCAAGGAATCTTGTGACACTATTCGGATTGTCTTGCCTTTCGCACAAGATATTCTGCAAAATCTTCCATCTTATCAGGATGTATTGCCCTAATATCATACTCCTCTACCGCAACTTTCATAGAATCAATTTCATTTTGATTCAATTTTTTACTTTTTGGTAGAGTCACTGGCAATCTCCTTGTATGTGTGAACATCCTAACATGGATGAATCACATTATCTATAAATTTAAGATTCTCTTTCAATTTTTGTTACGGGAGTTAATGGTTCAATTGCTTCCATCTCCCACCAAACACTCTCTAAATCTTCTGATTTCCAGAAGTCATCCCAATCCTTTTCAGTTGCTTCACTGATCATTTTGTGTCTCCTTTTTTCTTAACTTTTTTACTGCTTTAATGCGTTTCTTTACCATTTTGGCAAATCTTACATCTTCCGCAGTATACCAGTCAGGATGCTTCTTTGCACGTTTAATGATAATTTTTGCTGCTTTTTTGTCCTCCATAGAACATAATTAGACACTATGTGCTATTTATTCGTGTTCAGTAAAATAAGTGTCAATTACTTCTAGACGTTCCACTTCTTTTGCAATCGCATCAATCTGATCCTGAATTGCAGCAAGAACATCTGGATGTTCACCAATACCAACAGGGTTATGCAGATAGATTTCTACATTAACTCTTGCTTTATCGATGTTACCTTTACACTGGGAACGCAGTGCATCTAAAGTTTGTTTACGAAGATTACAAGACATTATTTTTTGGGAGTAAGTTTATATGCACCGAAGATAGCACCACCAAGAAGAGCAATCATTAAGATTTCCATCAGTAGAGCTCTTCTTCTTTTTCAGTTTCGATTACACAATCACTGGTGGGATAAGATACACATAACAGTGCAAACTTTGCTTCAATCTGGTCATCATCCAGGAACGATTGATCACTTTGATCTACAGTACCACTGACAATCTTACCTGCACAAGAAGAACATGCACCTGCACGGCAAGAATACGGCATATCAAATCCTGCCTCTTCAGCAGCATCTAGAATATATGAATCATCAGGGCAATCAATAACACTTTCAGTGCCGTCAGGTGCTTTAAGTGTAACAGAATAGTTCATGTATCTTTGTTAATTGTGAATATTATATATGATACTGATGTTAGTGTCAAGTGGTAACTTCTTCTGTTTTTTTGTTGAATCCAAACGGACCAACTTCACCTTTATCAAATGCACGTCGTTTTTGTGCCATACTACACACAGTTTCCATCACTTTAATTGTGTCTTCAACTGTACAATTTTCTGGCATATTACGATGTACGATGTCAAACAACGGAAAAAATTCCTTTGCAGCATCATTCACCTCTGAGGGTGAGAGTGGATCATAATCAGTCATTTACCAACTCCATAATCAGGGGCTTTCAGTTCTAATTCTGCAATACTTTTATGAAGTTTTCTTAATGCCTCTTTTGATTCGGGTGTTTCTTCCCTCTCCCAAGTTTCTTCGCGACCTTTGTTGTCAGTTTTCTTAAACTTTTTTTTAGTCATAGTTTACCTGAGACTACACCTGAGTTTACCACAAAAGAATAATTTTGTAAAGTACCATCTTGCAAACATTTAAGATGCCATCTAGACACATTAGTCACACCATCTTTAGTGCCACCAGTAAGAAAGTGTTGTCCTAGTGGTTCTTTTAAGATAGATGTATAAAGACCAAAACGAGTCTCTTTAACATAAAAAGCATCATCAATCCATACAACATCTTCGGGGATGTTTTTCTCTACTGTACCACCAAAAGAGTCAGAGAGTTTAGGGGTGTATTCTATTGTCTTTGTTGGAGTCTGTGACATTTAGGTTAGTAAATTGACGTAAAATTTCGTACTTGATAGGATTCAAGTGATGATACAGATAAGATTTATATGGATTATCTTCAAGTAGATTCACCAAACTATCTACCTGATTACTTGCAAGAATTAACTTTTCTTTGTCAGTCATTTCTTACGTTTTGTAGAGCTAACAGTGTCTCTAAGGGAATCCACGCGGGAGGCTCGTCTTTTACTTGTACTTGAACTTCCGTTATTACTTCGTCCAGATCTTTTCGATATGTCTTTCTTGTGTTTCTTACTGGACTTAAGGGATTTACCGTCACGATTTAATACCTGATAATCTTTTGGTTTCAGTTTATATCTATCCAAGTACTTTTGCAAGTGTTCTTCACACTCAAAGTGACACACTGTGAGTGCAATACCTTTCACGTTATGACAATCTTTATTCACTTCCAATCGCCACGGAAACATAGCATAAGGAAACTGAATGTTAAAGTCAGAATCAAGAATAGTTGATCGAATCATTCACTTGCTCTCAGGGTAAAAGAACCATCTTTGTTGTCAATCCATTCTAACATATCACCTTCTTTCCATCCAAGTTGTTCCATCAACTCATCAGGAAATGTGATCACCCCATCATCATCAATAGTCAAAGTAGTTTTCATGTAAGACGAAGACGATAATCCTTAAATTTTTGTACTAGATCTGTATGATCTGTTACCCCAGAGTCAATTTGTTCCCTTGCTTTTGCTACATCATATGAAGACATCGTATTTAATGCTTTCAAGATGTGATTAACTTCTAGAAGTGATAGATTCATGTGAATTATGTAAGTGACTTGTAAACAGCACTAATATGCATGTTTCCATGTATATATCCTGCTATTATAACAAAAAAAGTAGAAAAAATAACACCTAAAAACATTAACACGGGAACAGTGGGATTTTTTAGTTCCATCTTTTAGACTTAAGATACTGAAGAACATCTGCACGAACATCCATCAGTTCATGATAACATTTTTGATTGTGAGCACACTGACGAAGAGCTGAATCTGGTTTATGCACTGATTCAATAAAGATGTCAAGTCCACGATTCCATTTATCCTGTTTAGATTCACCATCTTCGATACCATTCTGATCCTTCATTTAATAACCTCCCAGTGATCATCGGATGATTCGTTCATCCAAAAAAAGTATTTACCAGAGATAGAAGCAAGGAAAACTTTACCACCATCACGTTTTTCTACACGGCAAGAGTGTAAAAGATCCATCTGATTAGCAAAACGATTCTTTGCCTTAGATGTTTTTGGACGAACGCAAATAAATTCCGTCTTTTGAGCTTTAGTGATAGTCATAGTTTGATCAACCTTCACAAAGGTATTCTACAGGTTTTTTAGAGTTTGTCAAGAAGTACGGAAGTCACACGGACTCCCCAGTTCATCATCCAGAAGAACGATGCAACGAAGATTAGTTTGTGTGTGGCAGTCATACCCCCTATGTCTTGTATGCACCTACTATAAACCCCTCCAGGGGTCTCCTGAAGGGGTTGTGGACAGTTTGTGGAGTGTCTATGGGTTATCACCGAATTCTACTGTTCCATCCAAGACTGTTCCAGTAGCAGGAACAGATCCATTATTTCCAACAATTACATGGTAGTAAAAACTACCACTAGTATAAGTGTTTACTCTAGGTGATGGAATTGAACCAACTGTGATTGCTGCATTTCTGGGAGATTGAATGATACATACTCCTGCTCCACCAGCACCACCATAGGACACTGGACCAGTATATCCACCGCCGCCTCCGCCTCCGCCACGACCTTCATATCCTGGTTCACCATTTAAAGATTCAGGGGCAGATCCATAGGGATTTCCAGTTGGACCAGCAGGTGGGGCAGGAGCACCTGCTGCTGGTACAGACGGGCTACCCCATCCACCATGTCCGCCACCACCAGCACCACCAACCGCTTGATCATATCTTCCATGTTCGGAACCACCACCACCACCTCCAGCAAAGGTTCTGCGAAGTGCAGCAGGATTAGTAACCAACATTCCTAAGAATTGATTATTTGGTGTTGGACTAGTAACTGTTTGGGTAAATGCGTCTGGTAAGAATGCAGATGGAACTTCTTTTCCTGCTCCACCATTACCACCACCTCTTGTTCCAGGAGTTCCTGGACCAAGGGCATCACCACCAGCAGCAGTAGCACCGCCACCGCCACCACCTTGGTTGCCGCCGCTAGCGCCAGATCCCGCGGCACCGGTACCACCACCAAATCCACCAAAGATGTATGGTTGAAGTGGAGAGGGGACTGGAGATCCACCTCCTCCACCATTAGCATTACCACCACCACCAGCGTTACCACCCTGTGAATTACCATTACCACCACCGCTTGGTGGATTGCCACCATTACCACCTTCACCTACAAGATAGTCACTGTTTACAAACTGAGAATATTCTCCATCAAGACCACCTCCTGGTGGACCACCTGCTCTGCCTCCACTACCAACTCTGAGAGGATATGAAGTACCAATAGTGATTGGATAATCAAAAAATGCAACACCACCAGCACCACCAGCACCAGCACCTTGACCAACACCACCACCGCCGCCACCACCAACTAAAACCATTTTAGCAGTGAATGGTGTGGCAGGTCCTGCAACATAACCATCACCATCACCGCCACCAGATTTACCAAAACCAAAACCACCAATACCTCTAGTGATTCCAGTAAAGACTGGTTTTTCTTTTACGAAAAAGTCTCTAAAAATTGACATAGTAGTTACCTCCTATCAGAATCCAACGGATCCGAATCTAATATCACCAGACTTAGTTGTGATCGTTGTATAGTTTCCTGCGGTTCCTGTTCCACTACCGTTGTAGTGTACACCAAAGGTAACAATATCAACGTCACCACCAGTTGACGAAAGAACAACAGTTGTTGCAGATCCTACTCTTGCATTAGTTGCAATACCAGCATTTGCTGCAACACCCAGAGGAGCTAATGTAACCTCTGTTCCAATACCTCCAGAAAATCCTCCTGGAACTGATACAACCATCGTATTTCCAATACCACCTGTAGGTGTGGAAGCATGTTGAGTGAATATAACTGTTGCTGTTGTAAATGTATTTGTATTAACTCTAAAGTTCTTGATAGAAACAATACCAACAGGTCCGCCAGTGTCTAAGTTATGACTGAATACTGTTCCTTTAGAACAATCTAGTTCAAGAATAACGTTCTTACCAGATCCTCCAGTTAGGAGTGTTGTAGATCCAACTGATACAGTTTCAGTAACACCAGCAAATTTTGCGGTAGTTAATCCTGCAAACTCTACATTACCAGTCGCAGATATAGTTCCGCCAACACCAGCAGCACCTACTTCTAATCCACCTCTGGCAGTGACAATACCAAGAGAGTCAACGTTAGTTACATCTTCATATGTTAAGGTTCCAGTGATGGTAATGTTACCAGCACCGCTGATAGATTTACCAGTAGGAATAGTAGCACCTTCGGTGAGTTCTACAGCACCCGAACCGGCTTCATCTTTAATTCTATCTACCCTAATTTCAGACATCGGTTTCTAAAATACTTTTGCTATGTTTTATTTATGGAAATATACCAAGCACATTCATTACGAAAGTAGTACCTGATCCAACTGTAAATACTTGTCCACTCTGAACATGAAGACGACCCTCTCTCACAAATGCATGAAAATCAGATGCAGCATCAGAATTGATAGTTGTATCTGATGCAATCTCTAAGTTGAATGGAGTTTTGAATACTTTATTTAAGACACTTGAAGTATCACTTGAGAGTGCAGTAGCAAATCCACTTACACCTGTCAGTTCACTACCATCACCAACAAATTTAGTTGCAGTTACGATTCCACTTGCAGCATCAGCAGTAATAGCAGTTCCTACAGTTACTGATGTATAAGCAGTTAGAATTCCAACTGTTGTGACACCGCTTATATTTACATTATTATTAAATGTTGCAGCCGTACCAGTGACGATGTTGTCAGTTGATGCAACACCAGTTAATCCAGTACCATCACCAACAAATGCTGTTGCAGTTAGTGTTCCACTAACATTTGCATCACCACCAACGTCAAATTTAACAGTTGGTTGGGTGCTACCAATACCAACTCGGTTATTAGTGCCATCTACTGAGAATACATTAGTATCCCCTAATTCAGCAATAGTTACTGCTCTTGTCATTATGCCAAGACTTTTTTTCTATTTATAGACATAAAAAAAGGAGGGTTGATACCCTCCTAATGTTATTAAGGTGTGGTTAGAACCCATGCTGTTGCTGGGTCTGCTTGATAATTACTTTCGTTCCAAACATAATACTTATTTGCTGCTTCTTCAGCATCAGTCAGTGCAGGTGCAGCACCAGGAGTTGATGGTGGAGCCCACTCTGCTGCTGTGGTGCTAATCGTCCAGGAAGGATAAGGTTGTGGTGAGATAAAGACATCAGTAGAACCAACTCCAAGAGTTGCAACATTACTCATGTAGGTATATCCAATACCTGCATAGTTGCCTCTCATATTACCATTATAAGAAGTTTGCTTCCAGTTTGTAGAAGCACCAAGAAGTTTTTGACAGAAAGCAACACCAAAACTTTCTGTTTCTACTCCACCTGAGTCGGAAGTATCATCGTTGCTCACAACGATGACTTGGGTAACGATGTTATCACCATCTAGTTGTGCGAAATGAGCCATGTTTTATAGTTTTTGCTGTTTGTATTTATTTAGAACCATAGCAGTTCTTTTAATATTTATCAAGTGTAATAACGAACGACGACAATACCAGAACCACCATCACCACCCTGAGTGTTAGCAGGTCCACCACCGGCACCACCTCCACCACCTCCAGTGTTAGCAGTTCCATTACCACCCTGAGTATTATCACCTTTTCCTGCACCACCGCCACCAGCACCACCATCTCTTGAAGTTCCTGGTGAAGGAAATTCTCCAGCAGATCCACCACCAGCAAACCATCTACCTGGTGTTGGACCAGTTGTTCCATAATCTGTTGGAATACCGGAGAATGCTAGTCCATTACCTCCTCCACCAGGATTTGGAACTCCATTTGATGCAGATCCAGCTTCACCAGCACCACCTCCACCACCACCTCTACTTCCTGGAGGATTATTTGCTACACCACCAGCATAACCCTGTCGGGTTGAATCAGTATCTGGATTTGATGCTCCAGGATTACTACCACTATTTGCAGTTGCACCTGCACCACCACCAGATCCACCAGAAGTAGCATTTTGTCCTTCATTCATTCCTCCATGACCGCCACCATTAGCAGTCAATCCAAAGGCAGTTGTATTAGCTCCGCCACCTACATCGCCTGGGCCAGGACCAGCAGGACCACCACTACCAATATCTATAGTATATGTTTGAGCAGTTACTACTAAATTTTGTGTTGGAGATGGACACCTTGGATAATACGGATGTCCTGGCCAATTAGTAATCAAACCACCAGCACCGCCTCCTCCACCACCTCTACGGGTATCACCATTTTGAGAATATCCTCCTCCACCGCCACCAGCGACAACAATAAATTCAATTGCTCCAGGTCCAGTTACTGAACTAACGGCAAGATTTTGACTATCTGCAGTTATAAAGTGATACGTATAGTCGCCAGCAGAGGTTTTTGTTCCCCCAGTTGCGATTATACCTGCACTATTTGCTGGACCAACGCCACCGGCAGAATCTTTTCCTGTTCTCGCATAAAAGTCATCAAATGATGAGAGTATATTTCCTAGTGAACGAAGGGGTGTCATATGACTTTTTTAAATATTTAGACTTGATAACGAACGGCAATAAAACCACTACCACCAGTACCTCCAGAACCACTATCATCTCCAGATCCTGCACCACCACCAGTGCCATTCACTCCACCACTTCTCATATCTCCACCTCCACCATATCCACCATCTCCAGGGCTAGAATCACCACCTTGTCCTCCACCAGCAAAGTATCTCTTACTACCATCGGGACCAGTTGTTCCATAACTAGAAGGAGCCCAAGAGAATCCTATACCAAATCCACCACCACCTGGATTTGGATTAGCGTTGCCAGCAAATCCTATGCTACCAGCACCGCCTCCTCCACCACCACCAGGTTCATTAGCTTCTCCACCAGGAAAACCTTGTTGAGTTGGTCCTGGATAATTTTGACCGGCACCAGCTGGTTTGGTATTATCTCCACCACCACCAGATCCACCATCTCCACCAGCACCCGGAGGATCATTATTTTGTCCTCCTCCACCACCACCTACAGCAGTTTTACCAAAACCTGTTGAAGGTGTTCCGTTAGATCCTCTCCCTTCACCACCACTATTAGCAGGAGCTCCCTGTCCACCCGCACCAATTACAAGTGAGTAATTCTGAACAGTTACTGTAACGGCACCAGCTTGGTATGCTGATCCTGGAAGTTCCATACCATGTCCAAAAACACCACCAGCACCACCGCCACCAGCACCATTTCCTCTATCTGCACCACCACCGCCACCGGCAATCAGCACATATTCAATAGCGCCTGGAGTTCCTGCATCAGTTACATTAAATGGATTTGATCCAGCATTAGTGTATATGTGATACTTGTATCCATCTCCAGGTGTAAATGTTGATCCACCAGTTGCTGTTATTGGAGTTGTTGCACCTGCACCTCCAGCTAGAGCCGCATCAGTTCCACTTCTATAGAAGTTGTCAATAAATGATTGTGTAGAATTTGTAGAACGAACGCCCATCTTATAACTTTTTTAGATATTTATTGATAACGAATAATAACAATACCTTTACCACCAGGAGAAGGTGAACCTTCATCACCACCTCCACCAGTATTAACTATACCAATATCAGTTGATCCAGCAGCCTGGTTATGCGAATTTGAGTTCTCATCGTGACCATATCCAGAACCACCATATCCCCCAGCAGTGCCAACATAAGATTTCCATTCTGTTGGCATCGAAATACCTGGATTAATTTCAGTGGTATTATATGCTGAAATATTTAATTTTGCTCCACCCGTTCCATTTGGTCCTGCAGCACTACCGGCACCACCACCTCCTCCTCCATTACCATCGTTATCACCCTGGTGTCCTTGTTTATTAGGCGATAATGGATCTGGAGAGTTTACAGATGACGCATTTCCACTTGTTCCACCGCCACCAGATCCACCAGGGTTTCCAGTGCCGTTACTACCACCGTATCCGCCACCACTTGCTACAACTGTAGAAGATCCAATTTTTGATTCTGATCCATTATTAGATGGAGAAGTTCCACCATCCCCGACTGTAACTGGATAAGTTCCTGGAGATAATGTAAATGAATGAGTAACTTTCATACTTGATGGTCCTGGAACCGTTGGATCATTTGATCTTAATCCGCCAGCACCACCACCAGCACCATTACCATATCCACCAGAACCACCGCCAGCAACTACAAGATAATATACTTCTCCTGATCCTGATGCAACTACAAGAGATCCTGAAGATGTAAAGACGTGGTATCTGAATCCATTAGGAGCAGTAAATCCACTTGGACTTGTCTGGTTGCCACCAGTTGCAGACATAGATGCTCCAGGATCTGCCTGCCCTATCGCCTCAGTTCCAGTTCTTCCGAACTTAAATCCGAAACTTGCTAATGAGTTACCAAGAGATCTTATACCCATAATCAAACATCAGTGTCGCCGTTGACAATAAAGTTAACTGCGGATCCAATACCTGTTCCACCAGCATCTGGTGCTCCGATTTCTACCGTGAGACTATCTCTATCCGTCATCACAATCGGATATGTTGATTCAAAGAATGCTGTCTCGTTTGATGCAATATCAAGTCTCAAAAATCTATTTGCCGTTATTCCATATCCTGTTATAACTGGAGATGTTGCTGGATTAATGTATGCAGAAACTCTAGCAGTTGCTAGTCCAGTGTTATGCATAATAATATTTTTAATGTAGGAAGTAGACGCAACACCTACACCACCTGCAGTTGGAGTCACTCCCACGGTAAAGATGCCAACCGTGCTGATACCAGTGACCGATGTAATATCTAATAATTGTGTCTTTTTAAGCGCCATCTTACTGTTTTTCCTTTATTTATTAGATGAATAATGATGCAGTGATATCATTAGAATCACCACTTGCAGGGAGATTAGTTAGGTTTGATGCATCACCATGAAATTCTGTAGCAGTCATAATACCAGCAATCTCTGCGTTACCAACTGCAGTGATTGTGCCCCCTACACCAGAAGCTCCGATCTCAAATCCACCTCTTGCTGTAACAACACCAACAGAATCAACATTAGTTACATCTTCATAAGTAAGGACACCTGTAAATGTTGCAGCAACACCAGTGATATTTCTAATGGTAAGATCAGGTGTTCCTGTTAATCCAGTGGCATTACCAGTTACATTACCTATGAATGTTGTTGCGGTGACTACACCAGTAACGTTTACTCCAGTTGCGGTAATAATTCCACTGGTTGCATCAAGAGTGATACCAGTGCCAACTTTAACTACACTATTGAATGTAGCAGCCGTTCCAGTAATAATGTTATCAGTAGATGCAACACCAGTCAGTCCGGTGCCATCTCCAAAGAAACTAGTTGCACTTACAACACCAACAATATTTAATTTCTCAACAGGAGACGTTGAATTAACACCGACATTATTATCAGTATCTACTGTGAAAGTAGATGGATTACTTAATTTTGATAAACTTCGTGCCCTTGTCATCGCACAACTTCTTTCTAGTTATTTATCACATAAAAAAGACCACCTAGTCTACTGACTGATGATCTGGTAGTTTTGGTAGTAAGTCAAAGGAAATAATAGTCCTGTGTTTTCTTACCTGATTGGGATGTACGAAGTGTAAAGTATATGATGGAGAGATAAAGATTGTTCCCTCCTTTACATTCTGTGGATATGCAAGTGATGTAGTATCACTTCTTGGGTCTTGCCAGGGTGCTACAAAACAAGTGGGAGTATGAACTTTAGGGTCAAAATCAACATAAAGAATACCAGTAAATCCCCAACTCTTATGGTTATGAATTGTTTGCTGGTCTCCTTTTTGATAACGAACTGCCCATACATCAGTCATACTGCAAGTGACTTGTGCTTCCTGAACAAAATCCCATAACTCATCTTTGATTAGGTCTTGGAAGTAATGAAGATAAGATTTCTTGTTAGTCTGTCTATCAGTCTCAAAGGTTTGGAGGTCAGTTCTTACAAACTTCTCCTCCTTTAACCTCTTTAGCAATC